>ENA-OWNT01002183-OWNT01002183.1-seawater-metagenome-genome-assembly--contig:-NODE-2183-length-21140-cov-5.443479_pt1 | contig 21140 bp, 18 predicted proteins | sample MGYA00238136_ERZ651165 | MGnify/ENA primary metagenome ERZ651165 (study PRJEB26861, sample SAMN08777766) | seawater metagenome | isolation source: coastal seawater | place: USA: Florida | collected...
GAGTGCGGTTGGCGACGATGGGCGCCAGCACGGTCTCGCCCGGCAGCTCCCAACGTCCGGTCAGCGAACCGTCGGCGGGATCGAACGCCAGGAGATGCCCGTCGCCGCGCACGACGTAGAGCCGCCCGCCCGCCGCTACGGGTCCGGAATAGAGCCGGACATAGGCATCGGCGTCGTCGTGGTCGATGTCGCCGGGCCCGTCGGCGTCGTCGACCAGTTTCTTCCATGAAGCGGCAGTCTCGCGCGAAATGAAGCCAGGGATGGCGACGACGCCGTCGCGTCGCAGCATGGTCGCTGGTGCGAGAGTCGTCCGGACTGCGTGAACTATGTCGTCTCAGCTTAGGTTCGCTGGTGGATGTTGTGAAGAATGTGTTTCGCGACGCGAGGGCGGACAAGTTGCCACCTCGAACCGCTGACGGAGTGTTGCATCGTGTGACGAAACATTTTGCAACAAATGCAATTTTCGGGCTTGGCTTACAGGAAGTGGACGCTCTGTTCCTCCAGATCCTTCACAATTGCAGTTTGCTCCACGTTGCAGACGGTGCATCGCCAAAAATCGTACAGTCCCCAAAGACCGCGCACCATGGACGCCACCGGCAAGCTTTGGTGCTGAACAAGCGTCAAATTGACGTGTCCACTGTGGAGTTTTCTCGCTCCACTCACCTAGTCGTTCCACTGCAATATGCCCGGTCGGTCCGATCAATTGCGTCTCATTGGCGCCATTTTATTCGGGACGCGATGCGCCAGCTTCAGTTCGATGAAGCCGAGCTGGATCACGCACAACGCCAAAGGTCGATTGTGTGGTGGTTCGCTGAAGTCAAAAGTGTGATCGACAAGAGCCAAGTCCACGCTGAACTCCGTGAATCTTTGACCGCGGACTTGTGGTTCGCCCTCACCGAGGCCTGTGAAATCCACCACACCACACACTGGGAGATCCTGGAGGTGATCGCAGTTCACCTTATCTCAGGAAATTCGCCTCCCCTCTTGCTTGGCACTCAGAGATATCTTCTTCGAACCATATCTTTGTCGCTACTGGACCATCTACAACCCCGAGAGAATGCCCGAGAAGAAACTACCGCTGTCACTGCTGCTCGAACTCTGCACAGAAGCATCATCATAAACCAATACAGGGCCCAAGCCCACGCGCAACGGGCCGAAGAGGCCATGTCGTGTGCCGCTACCCTCCGCCGCGTTTTCGACGCCTGGTGTCATCTAGCAGCGGCCAAAAAGCTCGAATGGGACATCGTCCGCGCATTCGGGTGCCGACAAGAGAAATTGCGCTTGTCGTTCATCTGGAAGGCGTGGCGAAAACGTACCTCACTGCGTCGCTGGACTCAGGGATCCAGCACCGCGGAGAGTCCTGGCGCGGCGCCCCTGACAGAGACCAAGCGGCACGCCCCTGTGAACAACCACGACAGTCCGCTTGAGCTGGACGAACCAGGCAGTTGACGACATGTGGAAAAACCAGCGCTACAGCGTAGTTAATTAACTGTGAATATATTTTGTTTCAAAACTTCCGTGTTTGTTGTCTCAAAGTCATGTGAAAGCTGTCCGACGGTGTCACTCGCTAGTTTTTGCGATTTTCTTCAGCGACAAATCTGAGCTCCCGAGTCTTCCCGGCGCGTAACCCCCAGCAGAGCCGTCGGGGACAATGCCATCCTTCGTTGCATTGTCAAAACATTCACGGAACTTTGCTAAATTGCGCTTCCTATCACGTCGGATCCACGTTGCTAACGTGGCCATCAAGCTGCTGGAACGAGATTCTGATGCGGGCACCGTCTGTAGCACAGGCCCAAGACAGTCACACACACACACACACACACACACACACACACACGTGAGCGCTGGCTAACACGTCATGCCGCAATGCCGACGGCGGCCGCAATTACGTCACGAACCAGGGACGGCCACTTGCTAACGGGTCCAAACTCTACCAAATGTCCTGCGGCAAGGTAGGCCATGTGAGTGGCCCAACCATCGAGTCCGTCAAAGATGTGGGTGGTGTACACAATGCTCATTCCTCGCTCCTCGGTCTCGCGCTTTAGAAACGCCATAAGATCCATCCTCGTCACGACGTCAAGATCAGTCGTCACCTCGTCGGCAAAGAGAACATCTACTGGACGAAGAAGGTTCAGCATGATTTGAACTCGGCGCCGTTGTCCATCAGATACCTGGTGCATTCGCCAGTTTTCGTCGATCTGCAGCAGGTCAAACAACTTCTTGCGGCGCTCCGGGAACTCCGCCTGCAGTTTCGACATCATTTCGTGCACGGCGATGTCCGCAGTTAGGGCCGTGACTCCTGCAAAGGGAACCACTCGTTTGCCCCAGTCGCCACCAAGATAAGCTCGGCGAAAATTCAGTGACGGTGAAAAGTCGGCTGGGTGATCCAGGACCGTCAAATTTCCGTACAGCGTGGACGTCCTTCCAGCGAGTAGTTTCAGCAGAGTCGTTTTGCCAGCGCCGTTGTCACCAACCAGCAGGCATCGGCAGCCTCGGGGCAACACCAACGACAAGTTGTACAATGCTTGCACCTTTCCAGGGTAAAAAAAGTCTACATTTTCAACTCGCACTGCAGTTTCTTCTTTTTGCGTCTCGTCTTCCGTGGTCACTGATGAATTGGCTGACATATTTCCGGACAATGAATATGGGTGGTTGTCGATCTTGCGCCACAAAGATGTGCGAGAAATCGAATCGTGGCGAACTGAATATGGCAGGAAAGCGAGCCGGAAAAGAGCCACTGTTTCTATTCTTCACCCATAGGAGATTACTTCCACGTGTTCTAACCGATTCCAGACCACTTACGGCTGTTTTCCCTTCGCTACACCGGTCCTCCTTTGCCGTCGACTGTTCCCCGCCTTTCCACAGCCTTCCGTTCGCAACATCTCCCGCCACTCCATCCACACACCGCTCGCTTCCATGACTTCCAATAATCACTACCATGCCCTTTGGAATATTCCCACGGACAATGTCGCTTCCCCAGCCCGCAGCAAGCCTATGGGACCCCAGATCGTGCAACTTGTCGAGCACAACAACAAGAGCCGACTCGCGACTCATTCGTCGTCGCGTCGTCGCGGCGTCGCGGCCATTGGATTGCAACGAACGAATGGTGACATCACGACGTCGACGTCGACGCCGCCGACGACGGCGACGTCACCACTGTGCACTTTTAATCCATTTTACTTCGTACCAGTACTGATACTTTTACATTAATTAAACTTATACTGATTATAAGCTGAATATTGCGTAGTCAAATATGTACTTTATGATTCAGTACAAGGAAAATAGTGATTGATGAAGGGGGTTAGGAAGTGTGGCGGACAGTGGAGAACAGCGGAGTGTATGGTGTGTAGAGAGTGAGTGACTGTGAGGGAGCGAGCGATCGTTTCGTCGACTTTCGTTCGTTTGTTCGTTCGTCGTTCGTTCGTTCGTCGTTCGTTCGTTCGTTCCGAAGTTCGTTCGTTCCGAAGTTCGTTCGTTCCGAAGTTCGTTCGTTCGTTCGTTTCGTTCGTTCGTTGAAGTTTGTTCGTTCGTTCCGAAGTTCGTTCGTTCGTTCGGTTGGCCGGTCGGTCGGTCTTTTGGTCGGTTGGCGTTCGTTCGTTCGTTCGTTTGTTTCGTTCGTTCGTTTCGTTCTTTCATTCGTTCGTTTCAATCATTCGTTTCGTTCACAATCCATCCTTCCTTCTTTGTTGAGTGAACTGGATGTACCTTGCCGTCCACTTCGTGCGTGTGTGTGGGCATTGAATGTGCTTACCACACCACGACGGCCGACCAACTAGCGTCGCCAATGAAAACAAATGAGAAAATTCACACCTTATTCGTCGGCAGCAGTCCACTGGATGGTAACGCACCATCTACGTCGCCGTGGACCAAAAGTCGTTTGGTACAAAACGGGACTGTGAAACTCGCATATCGAAAAGTATCAACACGCGATGTGAGGTCGTTCGTTGGAATAGTGCGAATCAGACCTTTGGCGCTTGTCCAACGCGGCGCATATGACGCCATGATGCTGTGAATCCGGGTTGCACGACAGATTCCTCTTTGCATGGCAACCGCCTCGTAAGGCTTGGCTGCCATGCCGGGGGCAAAAGATGTCTTCAGACGCCGAAGTATGTTCGAGGTGGACTCGCGGGCTCTTCCTCAAGGCCCATCACTTCTGAATAGCCCGGGTGACCGGGGCACTTTCTCTTTTGACTTTGACACTAAGGTTGAGTTGGTGACTAAGCCGTCGTCTTCGAACCCGTCTAAATTGCCGCAGTTGCCAAAGGGGGCTCATGCGGCAGCACCCGGAGGAGGCAAGCCCACGCCGTCTCGGCGTCGCAGTGTCAGCTTCACCCCTTCAGGGCCCGATACGTCTTCGAAACCAACGTTGGGGTCACATTTCCACGACGACACTCAGACGCAAAGCTCCAGTTTTCCGACCTCTTTCCCACGACTTGCAAGTGTTGCATCTTTCCCGGACTTGAGCGTAGCCACCGCTGGTGACGAGAGCCACGTGTCCGACACAAGTGAGCACGACCTTTTCGACGACAGCACTGCAGAGGACGACTTGTTGGTGCTTGACATCTTGCGTGCGCAACCTGATGAGCACACACTGAACTTGTCAAACTTTGTAGACCGCCTCAACATTCGCGTACTTTGGCGACTCAGTAGGGGAACAACTTCGAAAGAACCAAGGAACTCGAAGCATTCGCGTACACCCAGCCAACACCGCCCAGAGACCCCGGAGCCAAATCGTGTGTTGAAATCGATTTCGTTAGCGGGGTGGCAAAGCTCAACGGCGACTTTGCTGCGAAGCATGGCAATTATTCCTGGTGACTTTCTTGAAAGAATAGATTTGTCACGAACACAGATATCCAACCGTGGGTTCGCCGCGCTCTTGACTCACTGCCACCGCCTGGCGCACCTCGACATATCACAATGTTCACACCTGAAGAGTTCGGCGCTGGAATACGTGAGCATTGCAGCAAGGAAAACTCTTGTGTCCATTAACATGTCTGGCTGCCCACACATGTGCAAGGATGCACTGATGTGGCTTGCAGGTGCTGCTGGTGCCGGGGGGTCGGGTCGACAATGTCGGAAACTACGCACCGTGGACATCTCTCATTGTGAAAAGATTAGTGATGCAGGAGTGGCTGCCTTGACAGCATGCAAACGCTTGAAATGCCTCAACGTACTGGGCTGCTCTCGCTTGACTGATCGTGGCGTATCGGCCTTTTGCAGAGGGTCGCCGCAGCTTTTGCTACTCAATCTCAGTCAGTGTTTCCAAATCACGGATACAACGCTCTTTGCTATCGGCAAATCGTGCGCCAAACTACAATCCCTTTTGCTGACGCGATGCCATCGAATCTCAGATAAAGGCCTCGTAGCGGTAGGGAAAGGATGCCCCCGTTTACAAACTTTATATGTCAACGGTTGTTTCCAAGTCACGGAACTCGGACTAGCCGAGGTCGCACAAAATTGCCGCAACCTCCTGTACTTAAACGTCACCGGTTGCGAAAACATCACCGACGAAGGTCTCCACACGTTGTGTCGCGGCCTCAAGTACGTGAAGCCTGCGAAGGAATATTACGGTTTCGAACCGAAAGACAACGCCAGAAAAGTCAAAATGCGTGATCAATGGCAATTCATTGAATTTGCAGCAGCACAGCTCCTTCAAGCGCAATGGCGCGGGGTGTCGGCTCGAAACCGAGTCCGCTCAAAAATTCACGATCGTCAGGTCGAGTTCGCGACGCGCCTCATTCAGAGAGTAACACGAGGAATGCTCGGAAGAAAATACTGCAGGCAGTGCCGCCGCGCATTCAACAGAACTCGGCTCTCTTCCATGGCTGTGCAGACCAAGTGGAGGCAACTACGCGGCAAACGTGAGGCAGATCAACGTCGGTGGGACGCAGCGCTCCAGCGAGTCATGCCGTTGATCGTTCGCATGCAAGCGAAGTTCCGAGGCGATAAGTGCCGCCACCTGCACCCTGAAGTCCCAGAAGCCATGCTCGGATTGAAAGAAGCTCGACAGATCGAAATAGAAGCAGGAGTGCTGGTCAGAGTGCAACGATTTGTCAGGCAACGTGCCGCACAAGAGCAGTTTGCCGCTTTGATTGAAGAATTCAGGCACAGAAAGCGTGACGAAATCCTTGCGATTACCAAGGTGCAGGCACTAGGCCGCATGAGAAGAGGGAAAAGAGCCCGGTTGGTTGTTCGCGAGACGTTAGAGGCCCTCTATCGTCAACATGTGAATGTCGCGAGGCGTCTGCAAGCGATTTATCGTGGAAGAATTGGTCGCCGAGTTCACGAGTTGTTGCAACGACAATACGCCGTCATGCTCGACACCTGTGTTAAAGCAGCCATCAACATTCAGCGAATGTGCCGCGGTTTACGCGCGCGACGTGTGTACGCGCGCAAGTTGCGGCTATCGCAGTTGGAGTACAGCGCTGCGAAAGAACTACAGAAGATATTCAGAGGGCGCAAAATTTTGCGTTGGCGCCAAGTTCGGTTACAACTTACGTTGCAGCGGGCTAAAGAGGCTGCCGAGCTGGATCTTGATCGTGCTGGGCATGCAATTGTGCGCCGTGAAATGTTTGCAGACTCTGCATCTGAGGACGACAGTGACGGAGATTTCGATTGGACGGAACACTTCGATGACCAATTACAAGTTCCGTTTTGGTGGTCACCTTCCCGCGGTGAGCGACGTGACACGGAGCCTGTGGATCCACACGAGTACAACAAGGGCTTTGTTGGGGAGACCGTCCGCGTTAATTGGCCCGGGGATACTGCATGGTATGATGGAAAGGTTACGAAGTACAACGCTAAGAAAAAGCGTCACAAAATTGAGTATGTTGATGGTGACGCAGAGTGGTTGGATTTACACAATGAACACAAGGACCGTGTCCAGTTGTGGACGGGCACTGTGTGGTGTATGTTCCGTCATATCAAGCCAGGTTGGCGTGAAACGAGAGACGCCAACGAACGCAAGAGACAGAAGAAATTGGAGAGGGCGCAACGACGGCGGCAAAGAGAATTGCTCATCGCTGAAGCGAACGGGGTCATCGTACCTTCGTCCAGTGCATATGATGAGGCAAGCTACGACGCGACGTCGAATGCATCCGAATGGCAGCACAACCCAGGCCAAGCGTCTGTGGACAATAAAAGCTGGGATGAGTCTCATCAATCCTATGACGACTACTACTCGCAAGACCAACAAACTTATGGGTCGCTGGAGACACACAACGAGGCATGGCCAGAACCGAATGGCTCCGAAGCGGGCACATGGAACGAAGGCGCGAGCGTTGAAGTGCCTGCGCTCGACCTCAACTTTGCGCAGCAGCAAACAGACGGCTACAACGATGGTAGTTGGCAACAAGAAGTTGTCCATGACAATAGTGAGTATGACGCGCAAGACGGCCAATCACAGCACTGGGATGAGCAGCAAGGTTTCGAAGTTGACGAAGGTCAATACTACGAATGAACAGCCGTAAATGCTTTTCTACCATACGCTGATAACGCACAATTTTTTATAAAAATATAATGCCCCTGTGACTATGTCGTAAAAGTGTTCACCGACGTCGGGAGCGACGTCGCTGCTGTTCCTGCTCCTTCTTTTTCCTGACATCACAAGTTGGCAAAACATGCGTGTTTGAACCACAACACACAACTACCGAGTGCGTTGCCAGATGTACATACTTTCGTCGAAGCTCCTCTCTGAGCATTGTGTCAGACAGTCCGGCACCTGAGAATAAACACGCATTTGTTTCAAGAGTGTGCTTGTGCAGCACGTTCGCGCTTCTAATTTTTCTTACGGTTGTCCGTGGTGGAGGCACCTTGCTGTTTCTGCACCTTTTGTCGACGCTTTTTGCGTTGGCTGTCACGGGCTTTGGCTTCACGCAAGCGAATTTCTTGCTCTAAGGCAGCCTTCACGTTTTCCAGGATCCACAGCAACCATAAAAATTGCGCGCAACATTGTACCACTGATGTCATGCTGACAAACCGCAGCGGCTCGTTCTTCCGCATCTTGTGCGTCCTTTTGTTGTTGCTCCGCAGCTCGCTCCGCTTCGACCCGAGCGGCCTCTTGGCGATCTTCCACAGCCTGCGCAAACGCCATCGTTGATTCAGAACAGACCGCTCAACAACAACAAACTTCAAGCCGAACTATCTAAATGTATACCTTTCTTGTTGCAGCGGTTACAGCGGTGATCTGCGCAAGAACGTCACCCTGTCGTTGCGGCTCCGACGGTGTGGACCCATGACTCTTGCCTTCGACTATTTGATTGGGTTGCTCAGCTTGTTCGGTCAGTTTGGCTTGTTCGGCCTGTTGTGTTGGTACAGCGGGGGTTAACCCTGGAGCAGACATCAATCGAAGGCTAAGGCATGCTTACCAGTGCTTTAGAAATGGCTTTTTGCTGGGCTGCTTTCACGCGTTCAGCGGCGGCAGCGATTGCTCTAGCACGTCTGTCCACGCCCTTGCTGCCTGAAGCGTCTACTGGTCTTGTCGGGCGCTTCGCATCACCACTACTATCGGTATCGGGTTGCAACGTTGTGATGTCGTTGTCGTTGTCGTTGTCATTTTGCGCTGCCTGAGGATCAGAATCGTTCAGATCAACAATCGTTGAGTTGGGACCATCAAGCACCGGTTGAGGTGTGGTTGACGGTGGTTCGGTAGCCTGCAAATTTTCGGGTTTGATGGGGAGTTGTTGCTCGACGCTTTGTGCTGACGCATGCAATGCGACCCCGCCGACTGACGCGGGCGGTGCTAGCTGCGGTGCAACATGCTCTTCAGAAAAATCGGACGGTGTTGAGATGGCTGAGTTTGGGATGCCGTTCGACGGACGTGCAAGCGGCTGTGGGTCGGCGTTGCCATCCAGCGGCACCGCCGTCGTGTTGGGCTCCACACCCAAAGCTGGATCATTCGTCGTCTCATCCAAGACAGTTTCCGTGATTATCTGTGGCGCCGGGACTGGCGCTGGGACACGACCATTGGACTGCGCAACATCTGACGACTTGTCTCCTTCAGTCTGTGAACTACGCCAAGTGTGCGCGCCAGGATCCGCAACCAACCCGGTTAATTTTTTTCTCTCCTCGTTTAGAGCTGGTTGACTTTCTTGATTAATTGCATTTTGCTCGTGTGTGCTGCGTTCGATCACAGGTTGTAGACTCACGGTCCCGTTTACTTCAACAGCGGCCCCGTTTACTTCAACTGATTCAGTTGGTGCGGCTACTTCTAATGGCGCCGTAGAGCCATTTGGCTCTGGCGCGGAGGTGACCGAGACGTTGACTGAGATGTTGTTCCCAAGTTTTCCATCGTTCTGGCTTTTGCCAGCCGACGCATTTGCGGATGACGGCGCGCCGCGGCGCGTTTGCTCAATAGCGCTTGGTTGTTCTGCTGCATCGTTGGAATCTGCCTTCCGCGTAGTTGCGCGTGTGTCGCCAACCTCATCGAAGGCTTCAACAGTGGCTGCTGAGGCAACGGCACCCTCCAAGTCCACGGAACTAGAAGCAGTGTCTCTTGTTTGACCGTCCCATTCAGGCTCAAGTTCGCACTGATTCCACAATTTCATGTTCACTCCAGCGAATGAACTAATGTTGCGGTAAGGCCAATCAGTGTAGGTTCGGTTGGCAGATGTGTCGGTACTTGTTGAACGGTTTTGCTGGTTTTCGGCTGTATCGGCCTCGTCGAACGTAGAATTGTTGTCTATCTCCTGTTTCTGTTGATGGGTTTCTGCACGTTCTGATACATGCCCTGTGGGAACAACACCGTCTTCCTCGCTGTCGACCGCGCCGTTTCCACCAACCCACGGGCCTTCGGCAACGGCCTCAACCGCTGCCTCTATGTCGGTCGCTTGCTCAATGGGTGCGGTTTTGTCGACAGTGACCTTTCCATTGGTGAGCTGAATAAAGGGATCTAATCCTTTTTGCCGGCCAATATATTTGAATCCAAACGCTTCTTGCACTTGTGGCAATGCTTCGCGCCTCCGCCACACACGGCCGACCTACGTATCAGATTGTGAACCAAAAACGTCAACAGCGCAATCAGAACAATGTGCGTAATATGCGATTCTTACAGTCCATCCTTGTTGCTCGAGATCCAAGATTCGATCCGTATCGGCGCCGGGTGGTGAGAACTTATACTCGTACACAGACATTGAAATAAACCGAGGAATTTGAGCCTGCAATACGGAGTACGCCAATTAAACAAAGCCACAGCCAGAAGTCATTCGCAGTGTACTCACCGTCTTTTGCCCATGACTTAGCGAGCCGTTCAGTAGCTGCACAACATGTTCGTCTCCGCGAACGAGGCGAGCACCGAGTGACACAGCCTACAGGGCACACATCCATTGTTACGACTTGCAACGCTGCTTGTATGGGCCGTGCTGCAAACTCGCTACTGACCCACGGCATGCTTGCTGTGATATTTTGCAAATCTGAGGCATGCAATCTAAATATCCTTCCAATGTAATTTGGTGGGAGTTGCATATCGAACTTGCAGTACCACGGTGACAACGTGTCCAGGGCCGGTTCCACACCAGCAGGTCCTTGTGTGCAGGGAGAGACCGGTGAAAGCTCCACCCAGTGCCCTCCCACCTCCTTTGCCCGAGGGCTGGAATCAAACGACACTCGCATCACAAGTTCGTATCGTGAAGTTGAAGCAACAGCCGCCCCTGAACCATTGACTGACAGGATATCAAAGATGCTGCTCTCATAGTCGCGGCTTGTGAGCTTGAACTTGGAGAGCGCTTGTTCACGAACACCGCTTCTGTGTGCTGAATGGCCGTGTGTCAGTGGCGCCGACTGCGGCTTCCAGATGGCTGGTGCTTGAGCGGAAACACGAAAGTCACTGTGCCCCATGTCACCCAACACAGCTGTGACGATCCAAATGGCCTGGCAAGAAACATGAATCAGTCTGTGGGTAGTGCTACAAGCAAAACTTTCATGTTTGACGCACCAGCACACTATGTAGGACGAGTCGGGAACCCCAACGAATGACATGCACCGTGTAGCGCAATATCGTAAATGAGCGCTTCAATGTGTGCCATGCGCTGCGAGTCGTGGACGTGGACTCATTGGGTGCAAAAAGTAGTGGCTGTGAGTCACCTCCATATGCTCTTGAACCGAGCAAGTTGGCCCAAATGCGGTCATCGAAGCACACCTGCAGATGCACAGACTTCAAACCACATACAAGAACACAGCTCACAACAGAACGTCACGTCGCACCAATGCCAGGCAAATTGAGATCACGTGCGTTCCCTCGAAACCTAACAAATTTCAAATATGTGCATCAGAAGTGTAGCTAGAGCAGGGTGGAGGTCAGAAAATGAACTTACCAAGCATGCAAAGTGTGGAATGGAGGCTCAACAAAACGCAGCCCGACAGAAAGCTCGTTTCACGCCGTTGGAGCAACAACAGCCAGGAGATTCCCAGACAAGAGGCCAGATAAGCGAGTGTGACGCTGATGGAAATCGTTGCAAACCACTTTTCCTTCATTTGGACATGATTGCAAGTTCCGACTCAGTTACAGCAAAATATCATGCACCAACGCAACATCTTTGTGTACATACTGGAAGGTACTGAAAGAGAAACTGTCCAATCTTCATGCACAAATTCACCAAAGTGGCAAAGATCATGCTAACAGAACAAGCTCGGAATCAAAGTCACGTCAACAAACCAGAGAAGGTGCTGTCGCCTGTGCTTCAACGCCGAGGCGTATTTCCGCTAAGCAGCACGACGTATGGCATATGTATCAATGGTGGCACCGACAGCATTTGGTACCCAGCATGCGACGACTTCGATTTTCCAGCAGAACACGTACACAATCGGTCATTTTGCATGAAAAAAAGTGCTTCCATGTCTGTGATGTAGCTGGACCCAGCGCCAACAGAATTCACTTCAAGAACGCGCCGAGCCGCAGATCCCTGCGTTGTAAATCTCGCTGACAGCACAGAACGCATGCCTACAATGTATCATCAACACAAAAGTGGTTGTAACATCGTCACTGGGAGGGCAATGAAAGCATCAACTTAATCACCGAGCAAAAAGTGATGCCGGAATATGAAGAAACGGCACAGCCACAGTGAAATGAATGATGGTTCGCTTCCTCTGCCACGCCAAGACAAGAAACTCCAGGTCGGGGCCACCACCTGCAATTCACAACGAACATCACTGCAAATTGCGAGAAAGAAGCTGCTAAACAATCGGCAGCTTACTCACCATGGCTACGAATGTAGCTTCGCTTAAGTGCAAATCGTAATCACTGCAGAAGTTACTCGGCAGCACGTTCAGCAAAGAAAGGAGCAAAATCCAAATTCCGAAAAGAGTGAACTGTGTCAAATATTGTCAGGACTTGTGAGAGTGCACACCAGCGTCAGCTGAACACAATAGTGACCAACTTGTTCACGGACCTTGTTCGCCATGAAACCAGATAATACTGTCATACAAAGACAAACTCCGATCCAGGGCCTGCAACATTCGATGCATGGGTGACGTGTGACCCAACTCAACTTTGATCATGACATCCACCTTTCCACACGCAACGCACCCAACCGTCACGAAGGTCTGTGGGCCAAATTTTGCTAGTGTTGGCATATCTTCGTCCCACCAGCTGTACAAAAGTCGACTTGATAAAATACGATTGTTGTCGGTGGTGCTATCGGCGATTTGCGGTGCATGGTCATTGCCACAATAGTCCGTGTCTCCTTCTGAGCATGCCCATGCCGCGTAGGCTGCATCCGCTGCAGCTGTCGCGTCCAACTGGGTGCTCTCCGCGTCGTGAGATGCCGATGCTTCAGCATTTGATGTCGATATCCAGGCAGGGTGAATGTTGTAAGCGAACAATCCACGGCCGTGTTTAGTTCCCGGAACGAAAAATAAGTCCTCTGCGTAGTTGATATGAGAAGCGAAACGTAGTAGCACGAGCAACGTTGTTGTCTGTTCGTTCACACGTGCAGAACGTCAGATCGTGTCCAGGTGCAACACATCAAACCCAGCAACAACATCAAACAAGAGCTTACCTGCACCACCAACATCCGCGATATCCAGAAAGAAGACTTGTTGCGTTCAGCAATACTGTCACTCGATTTTTTGTCTGCATCACGGCCACTCTGCTGCACGCCGTGCCGAGTTGATGTTGGTGTACCTCCACTCTCCTGACTGCGAGACACTTCTGAGGCTGTGGCGCGTGATGGCACATTCTTTCCGGTGCTAGCCTCGATTTTTGGTTGCGAATCTAACTTGGGCCGACCTATGCTCTTGAACCGCTCTGCATCTTCACTCGTGAATACAGCTGCAAGATGATCTAAACTGGTCAATTTTACACCAGGCAACATGTCGTTTTCGAAGCAATATGAAGCAGCAGAATCAGCTTCCCCTGTGGAATTGGGGTAGGAGAAACGGCGAATCCAACGGTGACGCAGCCGCAACGACGGCAAGCTCCATTGCGTGTCACCATTTTGGATATTGTAGTAATATGGTGCTCCCGTATCGGTATCAACAGCTTCGTCCCAAACATGCAGTCTCTCCGCGGCCTTCAAATTTGCGCCCATCTGTGTCAGCGCCTCGACCAGATCCTCCGTTGCCAGTGACAGTCCGCTTGACCCATTAACGATATCATCTACGATGTTCGCAGAACGTTGGCTCGATGTACTGATTGATTCTTGATCCATGGTGTCGTGGGAAGTATTCGACGATGCATCGTTTCCCTTTGGAACGGAGTCCGTGGACGCGGGGGAGCTCTTAGATGCGGAAGTTGCTTGCTTGCGATACGTGGTCACATCCCACATGATCTTGAGACAAATTGCAATTACAATGGCGAGTGCCACGCACAGTATCCATGCTGCAACAACACCGTGTTGCCCGCTGCATAATTGCGATTCATTGGTGTCACTCTCCAGTTTCATTCCAATTTTGAGCGCAATGTGACTGCGTATGCAACCCCAGAGAATATCTGCTTCAACCGCAATTTCATGCCGAAGCACTGCACTAAAGACGGGCAACTCCGTCCGTGCGAAGGACTGCAGCTTGTCCAAACCGCTTCCCCAGTCAAGGAACTCTGTGATCGGCTTTGCTACTAGCTTGAGTAGTTGCGCCATAATGACTTGAGTGCAGTTACGATTCTGTAACGCAACGATGGCCTCAAGCGCGGGATGCGGCACACAGCAGCACTCCCACCGTGTGGCAGTGCATGGCGACAAGCGCCTCTCGGCACACGCGGTGCTATATTGTACTGGGCAACAACAAAGCCATTTCCGCCTTGCGTCGGAACATCATGCGCCGTTTCGCTGCGCGCGAGACCTCCCGAAAACTGCCATACTAAATTGTGCTTGTGGCGTGAAATTCGTGTTGGCCGATCATGACACGACTTGCGATCACTGCAACTCCGAGCGTGCCAACATTGGTCCACCCGTCGGCCAAACACGTCCCCCACATCTCAAAACGCTGGCCGTGAAGTGAAGTTTGTTTGCGTTGCAGTCACGTAGGATAGTCAGTGACGAGGACCTTGTGGCCGCCGCAAGCAAATAACTGTCGCGACCTTGACTGGAACTCGACATGGCATGACCCAACAACATGCGACGTCACTACCAACCAAACAGGTGACTGCCCAATCTACACACAAGTCAACCAACCAACGACCACACCACCACTGCGACTGCTCGTAGTCGGCACGCAACAGGCGGCACGCAACGAACGGCGACCGCGGAAATGGTACAGACGAGCTGTTTGACTGTTTTAAAACTGACTGTTGGTGGTCGGCACAGTTCGTTGTCAATCTCCAGCGAACTTCGAATTGTTCGTTCGTTCGTTCGTTCGTTCGCCGGCCGGATCTTTCCTTCCGACGTCCGACGTCCAACATCCGAACAACGTTCACCAAAACAACTTCGAACAGCGCGTGCCCCGGTTTGTCGTCGGCGTCGGCGTCGTCGTGTGTGCGTGTCGTGCGTGTCGTCATTGTGTCGTCGTGTCGTGTTAGTTGTAGTTGTGGCTCGGTCAGCACCACTCTGATGCCGCTTAATTTTTAAATGAAAGTGTTCGTTGTGGTGGTGGATCTAATGGTGGTGTGGTGGATGTGATGTCATTGCGCGAGGTGGTAGTTGTGTGCTCGATTGTGCAAACAACGCTCTTCTCTGACAACTCCGCTTGGCCGTGTTCTGCGCCATTGAAGTATTTGTTCTGCGCCCGGAGAGTGATCTGGTCGAAGTTGGTGTGCTGCAAGCAACAATCGCGAGGAACAGCTCCCGGTGCCATGACTGCCATGCACAGCTTCGATGTATATGTAACACTCTTGTCGTAGCCCTTTTTGTTGCTACCAATAAAGTCGAATTATTAGCGCAAATCCTAACGTAGACCACTCTCCATCCACACATTGTGTGACTTCGCCATGCCTCGGTGGGTTGAATCGGGTCTGATCTGTGCTGCCATTGTGGCCACTGGTGCCGCACAGTCCCATTGCGACGGATCAGATGCCGAGATCAAATTAAAACGTGACCTCGCTTGCTCTTGTGGATTCGGAATTCCACAATGCACCATCACAAATGAGACCGCCGAACATGATTGGCCGTCGCAGGTGGTTTACATGCACGACGCTATTATTGCATTGCAAACATCTCCATCGGAATGTTTGACCACAGAATATGCGAACGACACTGTGAGCTGGCTCAACGGTACGTGCCCTCCTGCAAGATAGAGACGTATTGTTTCAGCAACTTGTTACTGACGATGTAATTGTTTGCCATCGTTTAGCTCAAGGGGATTTGAATATTTCAAGTTCACTGCTCGACACCTGGGTCCACTTCCAAGGTCAATACTACGACATGCCGCGGAAACCAGGAGTGCGAATTGAGTCGCCGGACACTTTAGGGCGCAAGTGTTGGGCGTTCGCTTATTTAAAGGAGTACTGGCACGCGGACGAGTTGGAAGGTGAGTCTTCGCGTTAGTTCAAACCGCGTGATGTGACCGGAGAATTGATGTGTGTGCCGACTGCTTTGCAGCCGTACTGAAGGCACAAGGTCATGATGCGTCCCCGTTTATTACCGCATACAATGAGGTCGGTGACCGTGTGTGTTTTCGAAAGCTCGCATTTGTTCGGCGGACTGCACAATGTAGCTTCGATTTCTGACTTGGCGCTCGATCCTGTTATTGCTGCAGGCCATTCCCTACTCTATGAATTTGTGCGAAGAAGTTATGGCAAATTGCTTCGTGAATGCAAGTTACGATCCTTGTACGTGTTCAACGTGCTTCTTCTTGAATGCTGATGTTGCACGGATGCTGATACCATGGTCACACCCCTTGTTTTTCTGCAGCACGCAACGGAACCTGCCCACTAAAGATTGATGATTTCCACTATCTGGGCTTCGAGAGAGAAAACCTGAAGCGCGGCGGCATTGTGAAGTACCCATTCTTCTAATTGATGGGATCGGAGCAGCACCTACTCCCTAAGACACGCACGACTCTAACTGAATGCGCTTGTTGCGCACTCGTTCCCTCACTGGCGCACTTGCGCGCTTGCCGAGTCGTGTGCAACTTCCTACGTGACTAACAATTCAAAACAGAAATTGCAGTAGTTGTGTCCATGTTTGCACGCGCCAGTGTGGCAATGTTCAATGTGAATGAATAAATCGCTTTTGTTTCTCGTTTTGGAGATGATGTGCACAGCATGAATGTAACCGGCATTCGATCTGCATCGCAAGCACCTCTTCCTATTACTCCCCGTTGGGCACAACGCTCGCACTTTCCGCAGCACACACCGATGTCGCCTCGAACAACCACGACAGCATCACAGATGAATGCATGGTTGTATCCGCATTCCGTAAATTTATTTGCAACGATCTTTCGCAGATCAGGCGGTGGTGTCGAGGATGTTGTTGCACCAGTTGACTTGTGTAGGCGTAGGCCAACAGCCTGTGACGTATGGAGTCGTCCGTGGCCAATGGCCAATGGCCACAACACACAAACGGACACACACGACAAACGACGCACGACGCACGACGCACGACGGATCCGACAATGTTTCGTTGCTTAGTTAAGACGTCGCCTCTGGCATCTTTCGTCTGCGTCGGGCCCAGCAAGGTGCCCGGCCATCTCATCCAAGAACAAGAGTAAGATTGGGACATTGGGACATACGCCGAGGACATGCATGGAGTTGCTGTCGACGACAATCTGTAGCGACACTTAGAGTGTCGTTGATGCAGGTTGTGCACAACGACGGTGAGACCAACAAGGTGACTTTCGCTCCCACTGAGACCTAAGACGGCAGCGTCAATGATTTTATTTCCCCATGGCGACTGGTATTGTATGTGTGTGCACGGTCATCAATATGAACAGTTTTGAAATGAAATGTAGAGATGCATATTTTTCTGAACTACGCGGAAATGCCTTTTTAGCCACAGGTGCTTTTTGGCGGACACGATGTCACACAGAGCAGGCGTAGCTGCCGCGCATGCGTTGACAGACACAAATGAAAGTAGTCTGCAGCATGTCGTTTTGTTTTACCATTACTTTTCCAAAGATCAAGTTCTCACCGAAGACCAGCGTGCATCCCTTCGTGCGTGGCAAGAACAGTTGTGCCGAGAATGCGGACTCGTGGGCCGAGTTCTTGTCAGCGTCCAAGGCCTGAATGGCACTTTAAGTGGGTCATTGAGTGGCATCCAGTCATTCAAGGATCGGATTGCAAGGTGGCGTCACCCCGGTGCTGACGATGGTTCGTGCGGCGGCAAGCCCACACCATTCGATGCGATCGATTGGAAGCAGTCCACTTGTAATCCGGAAGATGGTGCTGCGTTTCCTGACCTCATCGTCAAAGCCGTGAAAGAACTTGTCGCCAGTGGAGGCATGCAGTACGACATCCACGGATCACATGCCGGACACCACCTGTCACCTGAAGAGTTTCATGCAGCCCTCAAAGAAACGAATCCTGACGATTTAGTCGTCATCGATGTCCGCAATCGTTTTGAGCACGCCATCGGCCACTTTGTTGATGGGTCGGGTCGAGCTGCGCTGGACCCTAACATGAGAAACTTCACACAATTCAAGCACTACATTGACGAGCAAGGCCCGACGCTATTGAAGGACAAGAAAGTCTTGATGTACTGCACGGGAGGAATTCGCTGTGAGACCGCGTCCGCATATGTCCAAAGCAAAGGTTTGTTGACGCTCGTGTGACCGCACGTTTGCCCTCGTTGTTCGACACCTCCGAACACTGTTTTGTCTCTCTGGTAGGTTGGGCAACAGAGGTCTGCCAACTGAGCGGTGGTATCCACCGCTACTGTGAGAAGTATGGACCGCAAGGTTTGTTTCGAGGCAAGAATTTTGTTTTCGATCGGCGAATAGCAGTATCAACAGAAAACCGTCCTGCGAACCATGCGGTCGCCGACGTTGCCGAGGAGCTTGGAGATCAAACCCAACAGTCACAAACTACTGACACACATGATGTTGTTGGATGTTGCTCCGAATGCGGGGACCCATTCGACGACTTGAGTGGTGGTATTGTGTGCACGGTACGTTCTGCCCAATGGTGTTTCACCTCCTGTTTTTCGTTTTCTTCGCAACACAGTTCACGGAGACTCCATTCATTTGCCGTCCAGGTCTGTGTGTGTTTGGTGCTGGTATGTCACGAGTGTCGGGCCCGCGGCGTGAGACTCCCGGATGGACCACCAGAGCGACGCCGATGGGAGTGGTATTGCAAGGAGCATGCCTACTTGCGCGGCATTTACTTCACTTTCCTGGAACGCTTTTCAGATGATGAATTAAAGCAACAGCAGGAGTCCCTGCGCCAGATTCTGCATCGAACAGAGAAAGAAGGGCCAAGTCCAAGATCACAGCCAGCGGCGGCCCCAAAAATAGTGAACAGTGGTGCCAACGATCAGCATGCAGATCGCACACGCCGCCCGAAGCAACAAAAGCGGAAACGAAATAACGACCCGAAGCAGCGAGCTCTTTGTCTTCAACGACAGCTGCGCAAAATAGACGATCAGCTTCGGCAGCGTGCGAAACGAGGGCAGCCATCCACGCAAGTTGTCCAAACAGGACCCGTGCCATGCCGCTGTTGTATGCAGCCGGAGTGCCAGGGATTCTGCTGGGGCGTTTGGAAAGCCCTCGCGCCCAAGCCCACCAATGACATCACTGCTAAGCGCGAACCTGGACGACCTGTGGAGGTACAGTAAGACGACAGAATTCTCGCACAAAAGATAACAAAATATATAAACATCTAACATGGGCACGAACTGCCTCCGCCATCTTTCCCGTCTTTGACGGCATCTTCATCGAGAACAATATCAATCACGTTTCCACCACTGTTTGAATCAACGGAGTCGTTTCCTGGAAGGTGTTTACCGATTTCAGCAAACATCGCTCGAACGTTGTAGCCGGCTTTTGCACTAGTTTCCATGAAGAGAACATCTTCTTCTTTGGCCTTTTTCTCCAGCTCCTCTAGGGTGACTTTGCGTCGGTCCGCAAGATCGATTTTGTTCGCAACAAGCATGATTATTACATCAGAGCCCCGTTCCGCCCTAACATCCTCGATCCAATTTGTGACATTCATAAACGAGTATCGATTTGTGATGTCGTAGGCGATAATGGCCACCGACGAGTCACGAATATAGGAGGGAATCAGAGTGCGAAATCGTTCCTGCCCGGCGGTATCCCAAATCTGCAAACGGATGGTGCGGTCTTCTAAATACCTGAAGCACACCGCAAACAGTTAGCACACGAGTCGACGAACGCAAATACGTGATGGCCTACAACCCCGTACATCGTTTTGGAGCAGAAGTCGATTCCGACGGTGCTCAAATAGTTTTCCTCGAATGACTCGTACATGAAACGAGTCAAGAGAGACGTTTTCCCAACACCCTGGTCACCGAGAATTACTATTTTGTATTTTGCGAGAGGGGTTACCTGCGGAGACGCGTTCGCGCCCGCAGCCCCCGCCCCCGCCTTGGCTGCCATGTCCTTCGGAAGTCGGGCACGACCCACAGCACCGCCACTCACTTCTACACCCCTTGGAGGGAAGAGCAAATCAATTAGCCCTCTTGTTCTGCCACCAATGTGCACAAAAAATAACGTGCTGCTTGCTTGCAACTGCCTTGAAATTTTGACCGGAACATCCGTCTCAGGCCTTGGCATTTTTGCGGCACTCGAGTGGCCACAGAACCACACAGAAGGCACCAAATTCACCTGCAAGACACGCAGGAACAGGAGCACAACCGCGAAGACAACAGACGCAGACTCAACTGCGAATGAGCGTGAACATGAGCATGGCGACGACCACCACCACCACAACAGCCCACGGACACAGTTTACAGCCACGACAAAACGGACGATGATGTCGAAGACGACAAACACAGTCGCATTCGCAACAACAGCGACGACGACCGCCAAAGTAAATGCAAAAGCGACAACGAAGACGTCGACGAACGACAACGAACAACGAACGAACGAACAACAAACGACAACGAACAACGAACGATCGAAGGACGAACGACGAACGACGACCAAACAAACGATCAAACCAAAAACTCGAACGTTCGTTATTCTCTCATGGGACACATTTTCTCCCTCGTATCCCCATATACGTACAACTGATTGAATACCTGCATATTTATAGTGAGTGAACGCCACAACACACTGCAAATATCGACATTGATGTTCACGTGAAGATAGTTTAGTGCGTCTGGGTGCGTGGTTGTTTGAATGATTGAGTAAGTCGGTAAATCAGCCAGTGTGTGAGTGCGGGAGACGACGACTGATTGAGTGACCGCCTCGTCAGCAGCGACTCACTCACTCACTCAGTGGAGTAAACTTGGGAACGTGCAAACGCATCGTGAGATTCGTGTAATTACACGAATGACCGTGTAATTACACGGAATAATGTCTGGATCCATGTAATTACAGTGAGTGCCGTTGTGGAAACGTGTAATTACACGTGCTGTGTGGGGCTGTGAGTGAGAGGACAAAACGTGTAATTACACGAAGTGCAGTTTAGGCTTTGGGCTGGCCACCGATGACGAAAGCAACAACGGACGACGACGACGAACGACGAACGACGAACGACGACGAACGACGACGAACGACGACGGACGACGAATGATTTCCTTCGCCACTGCTCTTGCTCTTGGTCATCCGCTGCACGCTTGACCACGCTGATACAGTCACCAACGCATTGCTTTTGC
>ENA-OWNT01002184-OWNT01002184.1-seawater-metagenome-genome-assembly--contig:-NODE-2184-length-21137-cov-7.811349_pt1 | contig 21137 bp, 25 predicted proteins | sample MGYA00238136_ERZ651165 | MGnify/ENA primary metagenome ERZ651165 (study PRJEB26861, sample SAMN08777766) | seawater metagenome | isolation source: coastal seawater | place: USA: Florida | collected...
TGTCTTCCTCTTTCTTCTCGCCCGCGCCTTTTTCAATGCCGTGCGACCCAGTGGTCCACGTTTTGCTCTGGCACGTGTGGGCTTTCTTCCCGGTTGTTTGCCGGGTGGCTGGTGCGTATTGTTGGCCACTGCACTGACTTTTCCTTGTCGACGGTTCTTGCACAAGATGTTTCTTGTGATATTCCAGTCACAGTTGTTTCGCCACCGTCAGCTAATGAAGCCTAATGTATCGATAACATGTAAAATGAAGCTTTTGTGAGTAAAATGTCGACTCAACATGCCCGCCAATGTGCAACGAGTGCCCCGCGAAGATACCAAGTAGTCGTGGTCAGACACGCAAATGCGCAAATGCGGCGATGTTGCTCGAATGCCATCAGCGTTCGGAAATTTCGAAAAGCTTCGGTTTTGCCGATGTTTTTTTGCCTCGACGCGCATACGTGCCGGCACAACTACCACGATTTGCAGAAAAAACGAAGCGGCGGCGACCAACGTGGCCCCGCCGCGCTGCTTCTTGCAAGTATCCCGCGCCAACCTTGCGCCGCTGCGGAGTGGCGCAAGGTGGCGCGGGATCTCCGTCAAGGACGCCAATTTCACAAAAGTGATTACTGTCACGTCGAATCACTATTTAGCACAAACTGGCCAAGCGCGAAAGTAGATTCTGAACGTGAGTGACACCAATCTATTTTTAGACTTTTGGGCCAAATCGATCAAATTCGACAGCGAAAGCGGTGGGTGGTGGGTGGTGGTGGGTTGTTTCTTTTGCAAAACGGCAGGCCGTCGCTCGGTCGCTTGCTCGCTCGCTCATTCGCACTCATCGATCGCTCTGTGTTGCTTTTTTGTTGTTTTTTTTGTTTTTTTGTTGCTTTTTTGTCGCTTTTTTATGAGGCCCGCATGACGTTTTACATCATCGGGTCGGGTCGGGTCGGGTCGGGTCGGGTCGGGTCGGGTGGTCATTTAAAGGCGTCCGAGCTTAGAGCTCTGCTCGTTCCATTTCATTCCATCTTCACAGGTCTAAGGATAAATTGAAGTACAGTATGGAAAACTGAATTAATATTGCATCACTGTAAGTGTGATGAAAATTTATTTGGATGGACAAAGACGATACACTCGCATTCATGTATTCATGTATTATGTACTGTATTCTGTATAGTCTGTATGTCAGTATGGCCTGTGTTATGAGTGTTCACGAGTGGGCAGTACAGTAAGAAACACTGCAGCTATGGTGTACAGTTTAGAGCGAACACAAACTGCGTATTTTCTCGAGGCAATGATAAGTAAGTCAGGCCTTGTTTTCATCGCCGGTCCATGGACTTGGGTGTGATATTGAAAACAGCCTGTACGAAGTGACTGTTGGGGAAGCGCGGCATTGCACGATTGACTTCGACACCGCTGGGACGAATTAGCATGTCACGAAGGTCTTCTTCACTCTTCACCACTGGTGGCGATAATTCACACGAAAACTTTCCCGCGATCTGAGCGAAGGAGGGCCAGTGTGAAGTGTGTGAGCTGATGATGTGAACAGAAATGTCGATGGTTGACAGCGTGGAGGGTACAGTAGGTGACGATTTCTTCACATCGGAAAGCCAACAGGGAGGAGCTTCACGCTGTGACCACCCTACCCTGGAGGGGTCTATCCATAATCGTAATCACAATCACGTAATGATCATGATGAAACTGCACAACGACAAACTATTCATCGTGGGACGGACTGATGACAGGTCAATCAACGGTCAAAGCTCCCTCCTGTAGCCGCCGGGCCTCTTCCTCCTCCTTGCGCCGTAGCTTAAGCTTCGCCAGTTTCTTTTTCGTAGCTTTAGAACGAGCCAGGTACTTTTTCTCTTTGTGGATATGATGAAGATGCTGCTGCCTCCGAAATTCCTCTTCCTCTTCAATGGCTTCCCACTGCCTCTTTGCTTTCGTCGCGAGCCACTCCTGAATCAAAGAGAGTCAACATCACATCTTGAGACTCCCAATCAAGCAAAGCGAGCGTCACTATACAATTTCCGCATGCACGAACCTGCATCTTTTTCTGCGTCTTCAATTTCTTCGCTTCCAACTTCAATTGCTTTGCTCTTTCCTTTTTAGACAGCTTGGCTGGAGACCGACGCCAGAATAGGCAGAAATGGGGTGAGTACTTGATGTTGGTGTCGGAGCGGACAGACGCATGACGCACCAGGATCCTGCCATTCAACGACCACCCCGCCGCCTTTCTTTTTGGTTCCATTGTTGCCTGCGGCAACTTTGGGACCTGCTGTAGTACAAAACACAGCTTGAGTTGCGTGCGACGTTGTGATGATGCGCATACCAACCAACCCATACCGTTTCCGGACGTTTTCACGCGAAAGGATAGTGGACTCCCGGCACCCGCATGGAATGGGTCCACAGAACCAGAAGGGTGAAACAAACTTTTGAGGGGTGGTCCGCCTGCAACCATATCCAGTTGGCGTGAGATAGCACTCATGCAGCATGGCAGGATGGCATGTTGAACAAACACATAGCATGAACCAAACCAGGTGACTTGACGCCTCCTACGCGCTTGAGATGAGCGGGGGCGGACGAGCTTCTCATGTGTTGCTTCACTTGAGAAAAGAGAGTTTTCAACTGCGCCTGGTGGTCAAAAGGGGTGGTGGAATTTAGGACACGAGCTGCAACTGACCACAACCCAAGCCATCACAGACCTGCATGTCGTCTTCCTCAATTGACATCGCAAAAAAGCTGGTTGTCACCTGTTGGACCTACATCCACGTGTTCAGTCCACAATTCACTCCTGGGTTTGTGACACAACGCGAGAAATGCCAACTACGCCGAACTCACTTCTCTCAAAATAGCTTGTAACTGCTTGTTCTCAGTCCGAAGCTTTGAAGCGTGCACATCCGATGCAACTGCAGTGGGTGCCGCCGGGCCAGATGTGTGCTTCTGAGGTGCAACAGATGGAGGGTTACAGATATCGTTCCACGCAAGCGTCAACTGAAACAAGAGAACACTCACAGCCAAGCGCAGCTCCTCAACTTCCTTCTTCAAACGTAAATTTTCTTCTTTGGTCTCAAAAAGGTCCTCCTGCACATGAAGGCACAACACGTGTGAAAATTCTTCCTCCGCATCAAGGAAGTGCTTTGAGTGAGAAGGATGTGGGCACATACTTCGAGGTTTGCAACAAGTGATCCACTGTTGCCGGATGCAGCTTGGGCAGCCTGCGCAGACACATATGAGGAGCTGTGGCGGGCGCAGTGGAGTGAAGGTGCACTGGAAAGCGAACCCTGGCAGCCATTGCTCCACCGCCAGCTGCAATGGGAGGAGAGCCGCCTGCAGTTTGACCAGCAGCAGCTAACAATTGACGAAGGTGCGCAACTTCTCGTTGCAACCTCAACACTACCGCTTCCGAAACCTAAGCGTACAAGTGTCGTAATGTAAGGCTGCAGCTTCACAGGACCACAATGAACGAATACAGTGAGCAACCTCCACAGTGGAGTTGACGTGCACCGTCATCATAACATTTCGAGCTCGATCAGCAAACTTTAGTGTCGAAATACTTTCATTCAAATTGACCTATCGCCAACGCAAATATCAAAGGACGTTTGCTCAGTTTTGCCATACTTTCACGACATAAAACCCACCTCAGACGGGGACATGGCTGCTATCAGCCGTGTTTTAGTGTTGCCACCGAAACTATCTTGGAGTAATCTAGTCAGATTTGACTCTCGGAAAGGGACCTGTTGCACACACGGGCCATTCTGTCAGGTGTAGAACGCTGCAGCACTTGTGAGAAGCAAAGATTTTTCATACATGGGATCTAGAGGCAGCAAGCGCTTCAATGCAGCGGCCGAGTGTGTGTAGACTCAAATTAATGTTTTGGAGCTCTGCTATGTGGGCTTTGTCCATGGTCTAGGATTCCAGAGAGCACACACATCAACCGTGAATAACAGAGTTCCGCCGAGCGTCAACGCCAGGAGAAAATCAAGTTTGCACCGCACCGCATCCGGCTTCCACTTTTCAGACCCTGCCAGATCGACCAAGTTCAACTTTGACACAATAATAGTGTCTGACTACAGACGAAAAAGTGCAAGACAGGATTATGAGATGCGAGAGTGCGAGGAAGCACAGCGTCTAGAGTCTCTGCTGCCACGTACATCGGCCTCCCGCTGCTCCACCAGAATTTGGAACACTGAATGACTTCTACTACTTGCCTACACAAGGGAGAGTGCCAACTGTGAGTTCGACACATTTTGAGGGCAGGCATATTTTTTGGCGTGCCTGGTTCATTTGGGTGCTCCGCGTCGCACGGTTTGCAATACCACGATCCAGGAGAGACATGGCTTCGTAAGCGGAATGAATACGGAACTGAGACAGTCCGTCAACGTAGATGTCACTTTTGGCATCTTCGTGTATCTCAAGTGCATACTGCATGCGAGGGTCGCGGAGCAAGTCGTACAGTTCCTCGTTGTAGATTTGTAAGAAGGAGCAATACACAACCGCTTTGGAACCGGATAGCTTTGCAAATAAGTCGTGAATTGCTCTCGGCACAATGCCGCGGTTGGGTCCCTTGAACTCTTCGACCTCGGGTCCAAAAAGGGTGTGCGTCTTGCCCGATCCAGTCTGTCCATAGGCGAAAATGGTTGTGTTGAAACCTTCTATGACATGGTCAACAACGTCCTTCATCTTGTTCCAGACATCATCTTGACCTTTTCTGTCAGTGAATACATGGTCGTACTTGCAGCTGAATTGTTTGTCAGCATCTTTGAGAGTGACAATGCCTTCGCGTTCTGATACCGTGACACACTCTCGAGTCGAGAACTCTCTGGAAATCAGGGGACGCACGCGAACATACACCTTGATGCTATCTGAAAACTCTTTCTTCGAGCCGCTCATTGTGGGCCAGATTCACAGATAAACCAGTCTACCTCTTCCCCGCGCTCCTCATGCTTGGACACGTACAATTTTTGCGTGGCCCTCAACTATGCCGGATAGCGTCGAATCAATGACGACTCGAACATTGCAAAGACAATGCAATAACAAAAAACACCCACGCATGAAAATCAAAGGGCAAAACGAAAGCAAACTTGCTCTTACGCTCTGCTCCGCCACGACGGGGATTCTCACCCAGTGCCGTTTCGAAATTCACTGCTGCGTGCAATCTTCTTCTCCGCGTCTCCATGTAGTTGTGTATCTTTTTCCATTTGAACTAGACATAAACAATCACAACGCACGCACACAAGCATATCTACAGCCAAGTGCACAGACACAAACTTTGCGTGCTACGTCTCGTTACACCGGTTTGGGTCAGTCACATTGTCCACTCCGGCGTCCGACGTAAGCGTGGATCGACGACGTGTCGACGGTTTGTTTGTTGCGTGTTTACAAGACATTCCGCCGTTCGTTCGCCCGTTGGCTTCGTTTGTGTTCGACGTTCGTTCGTTCGACGGCAGCAGTTTCACGTCGTCGCCCGAGTGTCAGCCCCTCCCACTGGCATTCACTCACTCACTCACGCACTCACTCACCACTGTACAAAAAGTACTGTAACTTTTTGCTATTTTCAGTTTGCTTTCCTCAGCGTTAATGCATTGAACATAGACACATTGTTTAATACAGAATGCAGTGGTACCCCGAATCATTCCTAGGATCATAGAATTCACAATTTCGGATTTCGGATTTCGCATGTGGTGACGTTGTACTAAAAGTACTGCGTACCACGTGGCAGAAAACTGAAAACAGCGCGCAAAATGTCGAAAGTCTAAAGGCAGTTTGTGCGAAAAATGGTTCGGGATGAGGATGTTACGAAATAGCAGTAAGTGAATACTAACAGTACTGCAGCGCAGTTTCTGTGGCCGCTGACGAAACAGAACATCAACAAACAACGTCGACGATGGCACGATGGCGACAACATTCGCCTTTTACTTTCATCTTTCATCACCAACCCCAACCTCGTCGCTCGCGACGAGCCTGTCCGTGGACTCGGAACAGACCATGTGTGGCGGATCGGTTGTCCCCTGCAACGACGTGGTAGGATATAGAGCTGTAGAATTGCGGGCTTTGGTTGATTGCTTGTGAAGCGGGATACTTGCATGATCAAAGAATTTCTCGAATGCGGCGGTCCACGACGTACGTACACGAGAGCACGCCAGCAGGGGCATTGCCGTGAATCTGTTGCCCGTCTGAGAACGTTTGCGTGTCTGCTTTTGTGTGGACATTACTTTCGGTGCGTGATAAAATCTGGATAATATTATCCAGCCAACTCTCAATAAGCGCATTTGAGTAAGTGGAGCGTCGTGCATTTGAGTATGTTGGCGAGTTCCCTCGTCCGTCGGGCTCTGTGCCGCGGGCAGTCCGTCCGCATTGGCCGGGCTTTCTTCTCCGACGTCCCTGTACCGGATGGAAGCTTTAAAAACACCGACGATGGCCCAGATCGTGTGTCGTTGGAACCGCGGACAACCCTCAAGGGCCGCAAAAGGTTCTACAAAAAGACGGGTTACCGTGAGTCGGCGGAGCAGCCGGGAATGTTTGAAGTAACCCTGGACAATAGAGCGGTAAAAGCTGGAGGCGGCGTCAATCTCCGGGTACCAAGTATTGACATGGCAATGATGATTGCTGCAGAGTGGGGTTCTCAGGGCGAAACTTTGGAACCAGCCTCGATGCCCACGATGTCGATGGCGGCAACCGCACAGCTCATGGGCGACAAGAGAGTCAGCGTTATCGAAAACCTTCTCAAGTTTGTCGAAACAGATACTGTCTGTGTGCGTTCAGATCCGAGTGAAGACAAGAAACTCGTGGCTAACGAGAAGAAGCATTGGGATCCAGTCGTAAAATGGTTTAGGGAACAATATGGCGAGTTGCATACGACAAATGGGTTCATTATGCCCGAACAGCCATCGTCAACAGCCGATGCGGTGCGAGAAGAGCTCGAAAACCTTGATGATTGGCGCCTTACCGCGGTGCAGGCTTTGGTACGTCGGCAGCCAATTTGTTCATTGATTATGTGTTGACTTCTTGAATTCACCTCGACCACGCTGTGTTCACAGGTACAATCCGCCAAGTCCATTGCAATTCCGCTCAAGCTTTTCCACGGCAAGATCACCACCGAAGAAGCGTTCGCAGTACGCGCCCAACTGTCGTCGTGGTCCCGCATCGTTTCGAAATCCTCAAGTTAAGCGTGTGTTTCGTAGGCTTCGCGCGTTGAGGAGCAGCATCAGATCGAACAGTGTGGCTTCGTGTACGATGGCCATGATGTTGATATCAATTTCCTGAGACTTCGGTTCTTCACGTACGTTGTGGTTTACTTGAATCGTCACTGTGGTGTGCTTGGCGCAATGAAGTTAAGCTTCTCTGTCTTGTTGGTGCAGAGCGGCATGCTTTTTACATTCACTGGCGATGGCTGATTATCACCCGACACCTATCGACGAAATTAACACAGAAAACGACAAGCATGACGATTTGTTTTTGTAAATCATACTTTAGATTTGCTGAGCCGCGATAGCTTCGACATGCGGCCGCGATAGGCGTGCATGCATTTGATACACCACACACATGAATTGTATCACACACATGGATTGCATGTATGTGCTGGAGCCGCTTGATCTAGTATACGCTCCAATGCCACTTGGATTGACGGTACACATCTCGATGTCGTTGTAAATGTCGTCCATTAGTTAGCGTCGATCGCCGGTCGTCACATCGTTTTTTGCTTGATGGAGGATGATGCTCCATCCGTATTTTAGTGACCTTGTAAGATCAATGTACAGTAGTATAAAACGCAGCAACTTATACCTCCCAACTCCATAATCGGATTTGTCGTTCTGTTATTTTGTTGTGTGGGAATGTGCTGTCACGACTTTGTGACTTTGTTCGTTTGCTGTTGTCGGCGTTGTTGGTCATCGTCGCTGTGTTTGTTGCGCTGACTTGCACTGCCAACACACAGCAACAGACGACGAACGTCGTCGTCATGATGACTCATGATGCCGTGCAGCATTCATCGATGATGACGGAGTGGCGGACGTGTATTGTGTGTCGTCTGTCAAGTCAACGAGCACGGCAAACAGCCGACGCACGGGATGCAACGTAATAGGGTACCATGGTGTAGAGAGGAGACGCGAAGGAAAGCTCTCACGTGTGAACAGCGGTAGGTGGAGGCACGAGGTGCAAGAGACACATGCGGATTGTTGGATGCCTTTCGTGCAAATATACCTGCCACACGAACATAGACTTGCATACAAGAAGTTCAAAATCGAAAGAAATAAAAACATTGTGAGCACTCCTTTTTGACCGAAGAAACGTTGAACTGCAGAGTTGGATTTTTACGATGTCGCAGCCAGATGTAGTCGCTGCTGCGAAGCAGTGGGTGCAATGGGACCCAAACCCGAAAACAAAAGAAGTGATCGAGCGGTTGCTTGAACCGGAACCACAAAACGACGAACTTGAACACTTGTTTGGAACTCGCCTCGCGTTTGGCACGGCTGGTCTCCGTGGTCCCATGGCTCCGGGAAGCAGTGGGATCAATGATTTGGTCGTGTTGCAGACGGCCCAAGGAATATGTGCGTACGCTGTGGAACAGTTTGGAATCGAGCTGTTGCGAAAGCAAGGAGTAATTTTCGGTTACGACCACCGCCAAAAGTCCGAAATTGATATCTCCAGCAAAAGATTTGCGGAAATTTCAGCTGCAGTATTCTTGTCACAAGGTGTGCCGGTTTATTTATTCTCGGAGATTGTTGCGACGCCTTTTGTGCCGTTCGGCATCGTTCGCAAACAGTGTTGCCTAGGAGTGATGGTTACAGCCAGTCACAATCCCAAGGACGACAATGGATACAAAATATACTGGAATGATGGCGTCCAAATCACCCCTCCACATGATACAGGAATCTCTAAAGCAATTTCAGAAAATTTGGAGCCTTGGGAAGCTGTGACGCAGAAGTTGGTTGGTTTCAAGAATGAAGCGGTCAATGAACAGACGGAAGATCCAACCGCAGAGTTAACAAGTGATTACTACAAGCACAACAAGGAATTATTATGCCGCCATCCAGAAGGAAGCGATCAATTTGAAATTGTGTACACTGCGATGCACGGTGTGGGATACAAGTGGGCAAAGCTCACTTTCGAGGCATTCGATCTTCCGCCATTCATACCGGTCAAGGCACAAGTAGAGCCGGATCCTTCATTTCCCACGGTTCGCAAACCTAATCCAGAAGAGAAAGGCGCGCTCGACGAAGCAAAACGCGTTGCCACTAGCTCTGGGAGAGAGTGCAACAAATTAATCTTGGCTAATGACCCAGATGCTGACCGACTCGCTGTGGCGGAGTACGACGCTAGCTCTAAAACGTGGTCCGAGTTTTCGGGAAACGAAATTGGCATTATGTTTGCCCATTGGCAGTGGATCAATCGGTCGCGAACAGGAGAAGAGACCGATCCGCAGAAGTATGCTATGTTGACAACCGCCGTTTCGACGCAAATGCTGTCAAGAATGGCGGAAGTGGAAGGCTTCCGGTATGAGGAGACGCTCACCGGCTTTAAGTGGCTAGGAGCAAGTGCGGGGAAGTTGGCGAAAGAGGGTCTCAAAGTCTTGTTTTGCTTCGAGGAGGCCATCGGTTATTGTTTGAGCGATCGGGTGTTCGATAAAGATGGGCTGACTGCCGCGGCCGCCTTCGCGGAGTTAGCAGTACGTTCCTCTCGTTTGCTGCATGGCCTATGTTTCTGATGCAAAGTCTTGAAAGTGTGGCTGCTGTTTCATTGACTGTGGGCGTAGACACAAACGTACAACAAAGGCCAAACTATATCGTTGTTGATGCAATCACTTTATGAAAAGTACGGCCACTTCGTTAGTCAGAATGATTATTTCATTTACTCAAAACCACAGGTCGTAACGGACATTTTTTGTAAGCTTCGCAACAGTGGACGATATGGGTTCATTTGCGGCAAGCTCAAAGTCGAGCGCATTGTCGACGTGACGCTCGGATTTGACTCGGATGCCAAAGACGGCAAAGCAAAGTTTCCGGTGACGCCTGGGAGCCAGATGATTGTGTTCTACTTTTCAAACCACTGCGTCATCACTCTTCGAACGAGCGGAACTGAGCCAAAAATCAAGTACTATTGTGAAATGTGCGGACAACCAGGCGAGTCGCGCGACCAAGTCGTGAATGAACTCGAAGCGACGGTGAGGTCATTTGTGGACAGCTTCATTGAACCAGAGAAACACGGTCTCCAGTGAGGGTGGGCGTGCGTGGTGATGTCTTTCATTGTCAAGTGCGTAGGGCAAGAGTTTCGTCGTTACGCCGAGCTAATTTTATGGTTTGCTTGTTTTGACCCTTCTCTTGAGACTCAGTCAACGCATGCACAATCGCTTGATTGTCTGCCTAACCTGCGGTCCGCGTCATTGAGAACAGAGGGCGCTCACTTCTTGTCTTCCTTTTTCGGTTTCTTGCAAGACGGGGATGACTCCTCACAATTCTCGTACAGGAACATAATTTCCCCTTTGTGCTTAGCCCACTGCTGGGGCGTGGCACATGTGCATCGCTCTTTACCTGCAAAGATTGGGATTTTCAATGACGTTGTGTACATATGGAACAATAGCAGCTGACATCAAGTTTTGAAGTGTTGAACGCACCGAACAGCTCGTGCCCGTCGCGAACGAGTCTTCTTGGTAGAAGGCCGTTCTTGCAGTACACTTCAGTGCCGGTATTCTGGGGACAGTGTATCACTCCGTGAATGAAACCAGCAATAAAGCCACACATGTGCGTCAAAATGAGCTTACCTTTTGCCATTTGGAATTGCAGGTCTTAAACTCTTTTTGGTCGTTCTCTTTTGCTTTTTGTTGAGATTCCGCTACTTTTACCATTTCGTCAACTTTGTCTAGTTCTGCAGTGCGTTCACCTTCTGCAGTGTAGTAACGACCTGCATTGGGACCGCGGTAACAAAAGAAAGTCATGCGCGTTGAACGACATTCGATGACACGCATTCCATGCTCACCTAGCAATTTTCCTCGGTAGTAGTAATTGTCGGCGTCGTCATAAAATTTTTTCCACCCGTACACTCCAGCATATCTTCAACGATACAATCGAGTACACATCGCAATGCAAATTACAATGATGCGCAACCGTTGGTATTACCGTGCCATTCGCACATTGATATCAACTCACTGCGATGGCTTTAACCCAGTCAAATCGTCTGTGAGGCCGTCTCCAGAAAAGTTTCCAGACACAAACGCACGGCTCGCATCGCGCCTTCCACCAGAAACAACTGATAACAGACGCAGTTGCCAGGTTCACTATCACAAGATTGACCGAACTCACCCGCCGAAAAATTCATATCCTCCACCCGGAAAATAATATCTGACCAAACGACGGCACTGTCAGCAAAATATGCAATGCCCAAGGGGTCGCTCATCTTCAATGGTCGACACTTACGCTCCCTTGGTGACGTCATATACACTTCCAAGAATTGCCAGATAAACAACTTTGCGCCCGTTGTATGTGCCTGGGCCATGACATGTCAGGAGCGTGAATGCAACTGCGTGCAACAGTTGACAAATTAACACGCGGAAACGATTCCACACCGTTGTACTGCGCGAGTTCCTCGCTTGTAAATATGCGCTCGGTACCGGCAACAGGTGATACCAGGTAAGTGTTGCATGCCACGAACGACGCCAAAGCGATGGCCACGGCCGTCGTCAGCTTGAAGCAACCCAGCATCATGCTGCACGAACGAGTTTGCGTGCGTGCTCAACAAGGTATTGGACCAAATAAAAGTATCGATGTGTTTGTTCTTGCTCCATTTTTTAGTCGGTAGACTGCTGCTACGTTCGTCGGCCATGAAGAAGGGTCAGATAAAATCCGTTCCAGCACATGCGAACACGACGACGACAACGACAACGACGACGACAACAACGACCACCACGCTCACTCGATGCATGCGTTGATGCAATGCGCACGCACTCACAGTGTCTTTAAGTATGACCACTGTCGCCGACGTGCATTCCAAGTCGTCACAAAAGGTCATGGAAGTGTTCTCTAGAACGTCGAGTCAAGTCAAGGAGGAGTTTGAATGAACACAAACAACACGGACGCATACAAACAACAACCCGTTCCGAAACGCTCTCAAGACGTATGACAACTTTTATCCGGACGCCAGCGGGCCTCACGCAAATTCACATCCGCTCCACAGTAATTCCCTCGAAAAAGAGGCCGAAAAGTTGGTCTCAGGTCGTCTCGTCTCGTCTCAGTGAGGGGAGGCGGTGGTGCGCAGTGAGGGCGCGGTGAGGGCGCGGCAACCCCGGACCCCGGCCACACACACACAACAACCCACCAACCACTACCACCACGACCACCACCACCGCCACCACCAACAACAACACAACAACTCTCGCAACACCGCAACAGCAACACAAGCCAACACAAAGAGCACAACACAACAAGGCGTCAACGAACGAACGCATCAGAGCATTGGCATTGTGGTGTGGTGTTGGTCGTGTTGGTGATGTTGATCGAGTTAGTCGTTGTGTTGTTTGTTTGTGTTGATGACGACGATGGTTGTTGGCACTTGCTGCAGATGTCAAACCGAGCGTCCTGCTGAAACACGCAAACGGGCCAATGTGCACAGCAGAATACTGCACTACCTCTACAAAGTATTCACGAAAAATATCTCGAGGATCTTGCACTGGACCATTTTTTCAAAGCCATCGTTGATGTTAACTGCTGCTTCACCTCTTAAGCGTCTTAGACCAAACATCATGTCGGCTGTTCTCACAGCTCAGAGCTTGTTCCCGAGCTCGGACGAAACTCCTAGCCTCCAGAAACTAGTGCAAGCTTTGAACAATGCCCCCGTAGTTTCCAGCTGTGCAGATGTACCCGAAGGCAAGAAGAAGATAGGCACCCACAGCGGAACTTTCCACTGCGATGAAGCCCTCGGCTGCGCTATGTTGCAGCTGCATCCCGATTGGAGCGGTTCTGCAGTAGTCAGAAGCCGAGACGCCAGCGAACTTGCAAAGTGTGACATCGTGATTGATGTAGGCGCTGTTTACGACCACGAATCGCGGCGGTACGATCACCACCAACGTTCTTTCGACGGGATCTTGGGCCGTGGTTTCTCTACAAAACTGAGCGCGTGTGGTCTTGTGTACAAGCACTACGGGCAGGAGGTCATCGCTGCATTGTACCCAGAACACAGTGCCGATGTGGACCTTTTTTACGACAAGCTGTACTCCGGATTCGTCGAACACGTCGATGCTATCGACAACGGAATTGAGGTTGCGGACGGACCGTTGAAGTACTCGGTCAGCACCACCCTGTCGTCGCGCGTCGGCAGTTTGAACCCGCGTTGGAACCAGAAATCTTCACCCGAAGATTCCAACGAGCGATTCCGGTACGCAATGCTGACGACAGGGCGCGAACTACTAGGAAAACTGCACAACATGGTAAGTTCATGGTTCCCGGCTCGTTCGATTGTCGTTGATGCAGTGGAAAAGCGGAAAACTGTGCATCCAAGTGGAAAGGTGGTTCTGCTCGATGGATATTGTCCCTGGGGCGGGCACATTCACGAAGTTGAAAAGGCATTGAACGTGGATGTGCCCATTGAGTACGTCCTTTACCCGGATTCCAGCGGAAAGTGGAGGATTCAATGTGTTCCTGTTGAGCCGGGCAGCTTTCAGAGCCGGCGCAAATTGCCCGACCCATGGTGTGGCGTTCGTGACGAAGCCTTGTCGGAGCTCACTGGCATTGATGGATGCATCTTCGTCCATGCTGCTGGATTTATCGGAGGCACGCAAACGAAAGAGGGAATCCTCGAATTGGCTGAAAAGGCAGTCGCGTTTGAGTAAATTCCAGAAACTTTTTGTGTGTGTTTTCGTTGACTTTTACTGTGTGTGTTTTCGTTGACTTTTACTGTGTGTGTTTTCGTTGACTTTACTGTAAAATTACATTTTTTTTATTCTTCGTCAGCATCGTCGTCATCGTCGTCATCGTCATTTTCTTCATCGTCGCCATCGTCTTCGTCTTCGTCTTCGTCGTCTTCTTCTTCGTCTTCGTCGTCGTCTTCTTCTTCGTCTTCGTCGTCATCTTCTTCATCGTCCTCTTCATCGTCTTCGTCGTCCTCTTCTTCGACGTTAGGATCAGATGTATTGGTGGATTTCGCTCCGTTCATCGAAAATTTCAAAGACAGTGGTTTCGTCTTCGACGACGGTTGCTCAATTTTGCTCAAAAAATCGGAGAGCTTTTTGAATGAGCCTGGCGTCAACGAATACGTGTTGACTGTAAACTTGCCCGTGGTGACCGCCCGGTGCTGTAGCAAACCTAGGTCGCAAACTTTTCTGACATGTCTTCGAACTAAATTCATCAGTGACTTCCTAGCTCGGACGTCACTTCAGGATTGGACGCAGCAAGTGATGAGAAAAGAAATCAAAGTGACATGAACGTAACATTTGACAACGCAACGTACTTTCGGAAATCTTCGTCGCGTTCACGTCGAAAATTGAAACAGTCGACAACTTGGCAATTTTGCTTCCCAGACTTTGGATCGAGGATTTCGACGAGTGCCGCGTATATCCATTTTCGCGAGTATGTGAGAACGCTGCCGTCCAGATCGGTACGGCCCTCCACAACAGGTTCTCTTACTCGTGTTCGTTTGATGGCAGGTTTTGAGGCGTCTTCCTTCGACTTGCGTTTCCGTTTCGGTGGTTGTTTGCGCCGAGGCAGCAAGAAATAGAATTTCGAGGTTGCGATTGCTACCGCAGTTTTATTTTGCAGCGCTGCACTTTCGTTCTTATGCACCTTCTGCTTGGACACTGTGATTGGGTTTCTTCCATGGACTTTGATAACAAACTGCCGTTGATGGGAATCCCAAGAAATGGAAGCATGCTGTCGTGAAACTGTTGTTCCAGGCAGTTTGATGAATTGACATTCGCCAAGCTGGTCGCTGCGCTTTCGGCCGAGTATCGCGGGCAATGTTGACAGTACAACACCATTCGGAAACAATTCATCGTCTACAAATTGCAACTTCGCGAATGGCAGATCTTCCGTCGTGTATAACACATCAGAATTGGGCCCCTTTGATTTGCGGGGAGTCGGCATGACTTCCATTGAGCAGCGCGACTTGCGCTTCGCTTCCGTTCGGTTGCCTCAAGACGAACGCGACGACTCACGAGCCCTGTCGCGAGGGGGCACAGTCAAAAAAGTTCAAAACAATTCGTTGATCTCACTGTTCCAAAAAGTGTTGATAGTCTCCCGCGCCCACAACACAAACATACAGACACCTTGTGTCGGAATTTTGCAGCAAGACAACACCGTGGTACGTCCGACAATACTGCTCGCGTCGTTGCCGCCGTCGATATTCACTGTCATGCACACCCAGTGCCCGATGGGTTTTGTTGGGCTGGTGCGTGTTCTGCAACCGTGCAACACAGGAAGTAGCGCCCCCTCGGGACTGACACAACACACGTGGCCCAGACTACGTTGACTGCAGCAGGGATCCACTGCCGAAGTAAGACTGGCCGCAGCGTGACGGCGACCACCTAACTAAACAGACACCGACAACACAACAGCACGTATGGTATCGCATCGCCAACAAGTTTGCTCGTCAACCAACCTCGACAAACCTTGTTGTTGAACAGCGGACGGTGGCGCGGATTCAAGCTCAAAAGTTCAAAAGTTCGACAAGAAAGTTCCAAAGTTCCAAAGTTCCAAACGTCTTTTCGTACTCGGTACTACCCAAGCCCGAGATTCATTGGCATGGAATGTTATATGGAAACAAAGGGAAGCGTTTTTTATGAAACAAATATAGTACTAACGGTACCAAAATTTGAACAATTTTGGCATGGGCATTGCATCTTCGTCAGTGCGTCAGTGGTCTGTTCGCCATCGTCGTTGTTGTTACGACGTCGTTACGACGTCGTTGCGTTGTTCCGTCGTTGCGTCGTTGCGTCGTTGCGTCGTTGCGACGTTGCGTCGTTGCGTCGTTGCGTCGTTGCGACGTTGCGTCGTTGCGTCGTTGCGTCGTTGTGTGTGTCGTTGCTGAGACGTCGTTCTTTTCTTTGACGACGGCACGCAACACAGACATGGAAGCACGTTTGTTTGTCAGAAAATTGAAAATAGTTTAGTCGTCGACGTGAGATGTGGATGCTGCATCGGACTTGACTTCGCTATATTGAGGTAGTGGGAAACAGTGGTCATGGCGGCGGCACACATTCTGTACGTTTGAGTCGTGTGAGGAGTGTCGGGCAAGTGGTGCAGCATCTTGTATCGACGAGTCGACCAGAGCAGTGCTTAGTCGCGCGTCAACCCTTCACAGCGGTCGTGCTGCACAAAAGTCAGTTCAGATGCTCTTGCCTGGCTGTTTTGGTGGCAAATATATTTTTTCTTGCGTGACTGTCTTGACGGTTGATTTCTGTGGATTTGCTTCCAATTGCGTTCGCTCTATGAGTGTCGCAATTGTTTAGAATCGCCGTTCAGGCGTGGACAGCTCCACATCAGCCGGCGAGGGCGATGTCTCAACCTATCAAGAAGACTGAAATCGACGTCAATGAGGACATCCGCAGAATTATGATTCGCAATGGAATCAAAGACAAAGCTGTCCAAGTTGAGTATAATGGCAGCACATGGACGTTACTGCTGCGGAAGAAGTTGGTAAAACCCGTTGGGGGCGCCTGGAACTCGTTGGTCTATATTGATGCCTATCACATGGAAAATGAAAAGCACTTTGGTACGGTTGATCGCTGCAACGCTTTGCGCCAATGCATTGGAACGAGTATCTTATTTGTATCGTATGTGTTGCAGTTAATTTTGTGGGACCCGCGCACCTGGACTACCGAAAGTAAATTGAATAGCCAGCTTGCAGCTTGAATATTTTATTTATTTACTGGATGGAGACTAATGTCGAGGAACTTGTTTACGACGCCGCAGCATCCATGATGCCAAAATCGTGACTATGGTAGGCAACACGAGGTACCCACTACAACTCAGTGACCTCCGCTCAATGACCGTCACTGACGTATGCAGCAAATTCATCGCCCGTCACGTAGCCCAGGTGCAGCAAACGGTCGCCGCGTTGGCACACAGGGTTGGTATTTTTGCCAATAACTATGCCTTCACTCTGTGCGCGGTAACTACATGAACATCAAACACAGAGTCACATGCTGCGACACTGCAATACACCACAATAACAAAGATATACAACGTACACATGTGTAACGTCGCCATAAATGTTGCGGATCTGGGCAATGACCTGTCCCACCTATCATGAAGCCACGCATGAAAGGTAACTGTCGCATACTGGGTTAAGTGTATCATGGCGTAGCGCATACCTTCACCCATTCGCACAGCTTTGGGATGACTTGCAGAATGCCACCATGCGTGGCAAATGTCCACGAAGACGAATTGCAAATCACAGCATCAGTGTCAGCGGCTTCAACGGGGTCCGGTATCACCTTGAGGTGTGAGAGAATGTTCTCAACCCCAACGAAAGCTGCTTTCAAGAAGTTGGGATGAAACGTGGACGGGTTGCCGATTTCGACCGTGACGCAAGGAACGCCACGCCGCATGCAGTGACCTCTCAGCGAACCGTCTGGCGAGGAGTTGTGAACGACAATTTGCGGATTTTGAAGAAGAGCAATCTTTTTGACGACGGGGTTTCCCATGTCCGCCCGCACATACCTGAAAACGACAGAAAAGAATAAGTGACCAAAGTATCACAGCCGCGGTCGGTCACTGACAACGACAACGACGTACAGTGAGTTGATGCGCCCGAAAGAAGCAGTGTGGAGATCGACCACATACTCCATATGTGAGAGAATCTTGCTTTGGATCAGATGCACATACCTACATGTGACGTGCACAATGAGATTGGAAACTGTAACGCACAGTTGTGGCACGCTATTGCCACGTACTGACTGCCCGAGTTGCCCGTGGCGCTACCCGGGAAGAGGCGGTTCAGGTCTTGGCCATCACTAAATTCGCGTTGATGACTGTTGCGCGGCACACTCTTTCAGGACACAATGGTAGCTGGTAATCACACAGACGCTGACGCACCGCAGAAATCCCGGCGGATTCAGCACTGGGACGGCAATTAAAATTCCGCACATTTCTTCGACATCCAACTCCCGAACCACTCGGAATACAACTGGAATGCCATTTAGCTCGTTGCCATGAATTGCACAAGTAATCCCGACAACAGGGCCAGCGTACTTTCCCTTTGCGACAATGACTGGTACGCGTATGTTCTCCCCGAGTCCATTTGTGGAAACGGCCTTTCGACAGCAGGAGCGCAGTGAGACATCCTTGACGAGCGATAAACACGAGGTGTCGAAGCACGAAATCAAGAAGCGTTCGACTCACCACTGACAAGTTCGTGATTGCAGCCACAGGGAGCTTTTTCAGCTCAATCTCATCAACATTGAGCACATCCGTGTTGACTCCGAAATCACTTGAATCATCCACGTCAAGAGTGCCTTCCTGCACCATCGGAGCCTGCGGTATGTCGCTGAGTGTGAGCGTGACGTGGCTGCGAACCTTTGCCAGGTCCGCCTCACGCGCCTGCTGCTTTTTGATGAGAATGGGCTCAACGACACCCGCAACCGAAGAATTAAACTTCGCAAACTTTTTCGCGTATTTCTTGACGAGTTTTGTGATCGCGGTGCAGTTGATAGCGAAAAATTTTTCGAGCGAGCTCAAACGACGTTCGAGGCGGACAAGTTGGTTGTGGCGAGCAGCGGACGCTGCCATTTCCTCTTCATCGACTTCAGGTTCGTCTTCGGCCTCGTGTCCAGACGCGCGCGGAGTGTTGACTGCGCTCAACACGGTGCCGGCCGACACGGTGCCACCGACGTTATGGTGAGCTTTGTTTTCCCCAAGCAGCTTGAGCTTGATTACTTCCCCATCCTCCACTTTGACGGCGAGCGCCGAGTTGCCTCCTGCGGCTACCACCGCACCTAATTCTGGGGCAGCCGCAGCTTCATGGTTGGAGGCAGGAAGCCGCGACGAGGATAGGGATCTCACCAGAGACACCGTAGCGTCGCGGGCTTCGTCGGTGATTGCTCGGGACGCCTTTTCCACTGACAGGATTTGCTTCTTGCAGAAATTGTCGTACTTGACGATTTCGGTCTTGAGACATTTTGCAACAACGTCTCGGATCTTGTTCACAACTTCCTCCAATGCCCGAGGATCATTTTGCTCAGCGGCTGCCTCAGCTTTTGCAAGTTTACGCTTCAGCAGCTGCTTGGCTTCTTTGTAGTTCACGTAGAAGTCGTCCCACGCCGGTGTTGCCGCGAGGCGGAGCTGCTTCCCGAACTTCATTGCGAACTTCGGCGGTAGTTGCGCAAAGAGTTGCTCGAGGCGGCCGAATGAGTGGAGGTCAGAATGCGGGAATGTTGACAGTAATGTTTGGTCAATTTTTGTCGTGCACTTTTATTTTTATCGCTTCACGTGTTCGATGGGTTGATGACTGAGCACAGTCCGCTCCGAAAACGCGATGCGGGTTTGGCGCCCGATTCTCCGCCGCGGCGACGGCGAACAATGCCAGTGAAAGGCCACCCTGTGAGTTGCGGTACAGCCAACAACCAGAGTGCACAGCAGTGCAGAGGTGACTTGGTGAACCAAGCAGTTGCATCGTGGCCACTTGCGCAACCACGCAGTCTTTCAATGCTGTACCGGTTCTCCCAGTCAGTTGGTGACGCTGGCAAACATTCGTATTTTGCCGCTTGGGTGCATGTGCTTGTGTTGCCAATGTATTCTCCGCGCTCCCACCCGCAACTGGGCGTTGACGCACCTTGCCCAGTTTTTTGCCCGTTGTGTTCACTTCTGCAATGTTCACTTCCAAGCCCACATTCGTTCGCTGGCCAGGAACCCATCTACCACCACCCTTCACTGTCTCATGTCTCACTGTCCCGCGGTTCGCTGTCCCTCCACTTTTCACGCGTACGTCGCCCCAGGAAGAAAAGAAGCACCCAGAAGCTCAGCTTGGTTGGCAGATAGGTCGCTAGGTAGGTGTAAGCAGGCAGGTAAACACAAGGTACAACAGGTATGTGGGTAAGCAACGCCGTAGTGCAAAAGCACTACTTCCGCCACAATAGCCGCAACAACGACCAGTTCATGCAACGACGAACGCAACGACGCAACGACGCGTCAAAACAAGCAAGCTAGGTACGTCGGCAAGCAAGCCGTAGTGCAACAGCACTATCATACAGCCGCCACAGCCGCAACAACGAACGCAACAACGAACGCAACGACGCGACGACACACACGTTGCGAACTTCAGAACTGCCGCTGTCATGCTGTCACTGCCGTGACGCTGTGAAGTCGTTGCATCTTTGCTGACGAATGAATGGCTGACGGCGGAGCGTCCGAATTCCTCCATCCACGCCACTTTCCTGCCACCACCACAGGCTGTTCTGCCATGGCTCCGAAAATGGCGCCTCGAATCTACGGAGTTGCACTTCAGCACGGATGCGGGACCGTAGGATACTTTTCAATAAGCACAGTGAAGTAACCGAGTAACGCCACAGATTTGAATGAGCGAATAATGGGAGAACGCAGGAGTGTTATTGTATGGGAGGACTGTACCGAGGATGGACAGTGCGGTATTTTGGGTGAATTGGGAGGGCGAAGTGGAGGAGGTGGCGTGTTGGGTGCGGGAAGACAGCGGTGTACTATTCGGTGGCACACCGCACTCAGCGGTAGATAGATACAAACAAAACCAACAAACAACGAAGGAAGGAAGGAAGGAAGGAAGGAATGAAAGAAGGAAGTGCCGAGGAAATTGCTGAATGCCGCCAACAGCTTGCTTCTTCTTCGTTTGCTCGCTGTCTTTTCGTCTTTGGGTCTTTGCTTTTTCTGCAGTGAGTGAGTGGGTGGGTGGGTGAGGGACGCGTGTCGGTCAGTCGTCAGTTGTCTGCGGCACAGCTCCCAGTTAGTTCCCAGTTCCCAGTTCCCAGTTCCCAGTTCCCAGTTTCCAGATTCCAGTTTGGATTCATTCATTCATTCATTCATTCACAGTCAGTCAGTCTTCACAACTCACCCACCCACTCACTCACTCACTCACTCGACTGAGTGACAGACTGAGTGACTGACTAACTGCTGCTCGCAGTTCGCAGTTCGCAGTTCGCAGTTCGCAGTTCGGACCACAGCGTGTCACTCAGCCACACATTCACCCATTCACCCATTCACTCACTAGATCGG
>ENA-OWNT01002185-OWNT01002185.1-seawater-metagenome-genome-assembly--contig:-NODE-2185-length-21132-cov-6.892451_pt1 | contig 21132 bp, 19 predicted proteins | sample MGYA00238136_ERZ651165 | MGnify/ENA primary metagenome ERZ651165 (study PRJEB26861, sample SAMN08777766) | seawater metagenome | isolation source: coastal seawater | place: USA: Florida | collected...
AGAGACGCAAAGAAAATTTCAAAAAGATTCTCGGCTGGAAGCCCCTATAAATAAAGAGTTTAACGCTTTTAGAGCCGACTTTAGTCGCCGAATTTTTGTAGCTGGATGTTTTAACATCTAGCGGTGAAATAGCAAACTCTCACCGATAGCTAAATAGTTACGGGCGTGAGGGAAAATAGTAGCTTAACTTAACGGGTATGCGATACATCGCGCCCCTACAAATAGAGAAAGGGAGCTTTCGAGAGCCTCTTGCTTTCGTTCTATGAAAATCACAGGAAAAAGTGACAGTCCGCAGTTGCTGACACCCGATGATGTAAGGATTTGTGAAAATTTGCATTTTATGGCTTGATTATCCGGGTGTTATCCATATAATTCTAAATCGCTAATGGCTCCGTAGCTCAGTTGGCAGAGCACCTGACTTTTAATCAGAGTGTCGTAGGTTCGAGTCCTACCGGAGTCACCACTAAAAAAACCACCTCACAGCAGGTGGTTTTTTGTTTCCAAATTTATAGCAAATTCAGTATGTGTCGCTCTAAAATCGGCGGGATAGGGTGATCTCGCCCTATAGTTTGGATTTTTGTGATAAATATCCTGATAGAAAATGCCTGAACCCTATTCAAGTTTTGCTCAATCCGGTTCGATGGTATAAGTCATCTCTTTGCTGCCCATGCCTTCGACTTCAACACGGACATGTATTTCCTCTGCATTTTCATCGGGATAGTAAGTAATCCATGCCCGACCATTGGCTGTTTCGACGACATCACTCCCGCCCATATGTCCCTGATATATGAGCAGCTTGCCGCCGGAAAGAAGTTCAAATCTTACCCGGCGTTCATCATCAATAGTACGGCATCCAGCATTATCCAGTAGTATCACCATAATCTGATTATCGGTGAACGATAAGGTAAAATCAGAACAGCTTAATGTTGAACAATCATCAGCCGGATATACCAGTTCACAATTCTGATTCAGATTCCAGTCACGGAATAGCGAATAGTTCTGCTTCGGATTACCATCGCGTTCTAATAAACCTTTTTGATTGACATAGGGAACAGGGTTTTCGGGTCGGAGGGGTGTGCCAAAATCTTTGAAGACCCATTGCAGACTCCCTGCGAAATTTTCCAGTTTATTGTGTACCATCAGATGATGATCCATCAATTTCAGGATGTAAGACTCGCTCCAATCACCATCTTTGCTATAGCGGGTGAAGCCTTCCTCGCTGGTGGCTGTACCGACTTCTTCCGCATTATCGACTGTTGAAGGTGGCTCTTCATGGATATGCGGTGCTTGACGAAAACGCCCAACATGGCTATCTCCACCCCATTCAGCATGAAGCAAACGCGGATATTTTGCCATTGCATCACGGATATTTTGCTCGTAATCGGTATATTTTCCCCGATACCAGCCCGCCCAGATGCTCGGTGAGTAAACATCGACACAATTTGCACCATAATCAAATCGACGAAGGGCAGTCAATCGCGATGGGTCGAGTTCATGGGAAAAATCATTGAGTTCAGACAAGAAATCACGCACTTTATCATCGGATGAGTCGGGATGTTCACTTTCCCAATCGAGTTCATTGCCCAATCCCCAGAAAATAATCGAGGGATGATTATAGTGCTGAGAAATCATCTCATGGAGCATATTTTTTGTGTGATGCTTGAAAGAATCCCCTCCGACACCGCCACGACACCAGGGCAATTCTTCCCAGACAATAATGCCCAGTTCGTCACAGGCTTCAAGTGCAGCGCGGGATTGTGGATAATGTCCGGTTCGCACAAAGTTGAAACCCGCATCTTTAATCATCTGGAATTCTTTGCGGGTGATGTCATCGGGGACTGCGCCACCATGCCCTGCCCAATCTTCATGACGATGTGTGCCACGCAAGAGCAAGCGTTCTCCGTTGAGATAAAATGCGCCATATTCAGGAAATTCATATGTGCGAAAGCCGATAATTTCATTGACAGAATCAATCATCGTATGTTCAATGAGTATCATCACTGTCAGCATATATCGAACGGGATTTTCCGGCGACCAGAGGTGAAAATCTGTGCCTGTTATTTCCGGGAATTCGATTTCAAATTCATTGGATGTCAGTGGCATTTGAATATAGGGAATACTATTTTTCTGTTGCATCGGGGAAATAGAAATACTTAATTCCATATCCTCAGAAATCGCGCCAATGATATGCCCTTTTACCGTGACAATGCCCCGTTCGAGAGAGACATCTGTTTCACATAGAATGGAGTCAATGTATGTCTCTGTTGTCCGGTAGAGCCAGACATTTCGGGTAATGCCACCATAGAGGAAAAAATCCGACATATCCGAGGGAATTAAATCAGGGTCAGGGCTGTTATCGGCTTCAATGCGTAGCGTACCTTTACGATTTGGAATCGAGACAGTGAAAGCTGTATAGCCACCATAATGTTCGCCCAGCAATTCATCATCAAAATAGACTTTTGCTTTCTGTGCGACGGCTTCAAATTCCAGCCAGAGTGTTTGTCCGTCTGCATTGTCCTGTGGCGCAAAATCTTTCTCATAGATGCCCGTTCCGCGCCGATAATGCCAGTCCGGGTCGGTGGACATGGTATCCAGAGCATTCCAGCTATGCGGCAGTTCGATGTTTTCCCATTGTCCATCCGTTTCAAAGCGGAATCGCCATCCCGCATTAAATTTCACGCGATTTGTTCTGTAAAACATGGAGGTTCTTTCTCAGTCAAGATAAGATAGATTTGTAAGGGCGTAACATGTTACGCCCCTACACAATATAGGAGATATTGCTTTATTGTTTCACCGCGCCCTGTAAACCACGCACAAAATAGCCCTGGAACAGGAAAAAGACCAGCAAAACAGGGATGATGCTCATGGATGTTCCGGCTGCAAATCCTGTCCAATCGACACTGAATTCCCCCTGGAAAGCATACATCCCGACAGCAAGGTTTCTCAATCCGGGACGACTGAGCGTGAACACCAGCGGAATGTTGAATTCGTTCCATGTACTCATAAATTGGAAGATCACAACAGTCGCGATAATCGGGCGTGCCAACGGAACAACCAGCCAGAATTGCTGAAAGAAATTTGCGCCGTCGATTTTTGCGCTATCAAATAATTCTTCGGGAATGGTTTCAAAGAAGCTGGTGAAGAGCAATACATACAATGCCCCTGCCCCACCACTCAGCGCGAGAATTACGCCTAAGCGGGTATTGAGCAGACCCATCGCCCGTATCAGATTAAATTGCGGAATGATAATCGAGGCAATCGGGATAAAGAGTGTCGCCAGAATCACACCGTAAATTAGATTACGTCCCGGGAAACGATAACGTGCCAGCACATAACCACACATCGAGGACTTAACGACTTCGATAGCGGTTGCTGCTGCCGCATAGATGACAGTATTCAGGAAATAAGTGTTGAAATTGGCTTCTGTCCAGGCGCGAACATAATTGCCCCACTCCCAAACTTCAGGGGCAAGCCTTGCGCCACTGGTAAACATATCGCGCTGTGTTTTGAGTGAAGAAAAAACCACCCAGAGGAAAGGATAAATCCAGAAAAAACCGATAATCAGCAGAACGATTAATAATGTCATATTCAAACCAAAGTAACGTCCGGGTTTGAAGAAGCGCATAGCTGTATTTTTCATCGTGATTTCTCCTAGTGTTGTGCCCGGCGCACAAAGTAACCCTGCAAAGTGACTGCAATCAAAACTGTGATACCAAACAATACGGCGGCAGCGGATGCGTAACCATAGCGGAATGGCATATCACGGAAGGCTTGATTGTAGATGAAATAGCTGACAACATAGGTTGATTGTCCGGGTCCGCCTTCTGTTGTGGCGGCAATTAGTCCGAATACTTTTAGTGCATTAACGAAGCTCAAAAAGAGGATAATCGTCGCAACCGGGCGAATAACGGGCAAGGTCACATGCCGGAGTTTTTCCCATTCGTTTGCCCCATCAATAGATGCTGCTTCGTAGAGGCTTTCCGGCACATTTTGCAATGCTGCCATCCAGTAAATCATGTATTGTCCGAATATTTGCCAGACTGAAATCAGAATAATTGTGATAAGTGCAGTATCGGGATTGCCGAGAAAATCAATCGGGCGTTCGAGAATGCCCCATGTTGTGAGTACGTCATTGAGTGCGCCACGACTATTGAGCAAAAAGTCAAAAACAAGACCTGCCAGCGCAACAGGAATCACCAGCGGCGCGAAGAAAACTGTACGCCAGATGCGTTTGAACCACATCCATTTTTGTGTGAGGATAATGGCGACCAGTAAGGATAATGGCAATTTGATTGCCGTATTCACAAGCGCAAAAACGAGTGTGTTCCAGAAAGACAGCCAGAAGGATTCATCCTGTGCGATATCAACATAATTTTGTAATCCGATAAAGTCATCTACCGCGCCCATGCCGTTCCACTCATGGAATGAATACCAGATGGTTGCCACCAGCGGATAGATGGTAAAGCCGATGTAAAGCAAGAGAAAAGGCGCGAGAAATGTCGCAATCCATGCAAAATCCCATCCTTTTACTCTCATACTATAGGGAATCGCCTGTTTTTTGGATGTCTGCGGAGGTGGCATATCCTCAGCACTATCCTGTGTTGCAATCGTTTCAGCGGCTATCTGGCTCATGATACCTGTTCCTTCAATAACATTGTTTGCCTGGAGGCGCAGAGTGTAAGGGCGTAGCATGCTACGCCCCTACGAAACACGGAAAATATTTTTTCGCCGTATTTAATCCTGCACCTTTATAATCATAGGTTTTTATGCAAACCTGTCCGATTTATTCACCCGTTCCGTACATCATCGGGTCAAAGTTGGTTGTCAAATCCCAATCAGGGAAAGCAAAGCAGGATGCTTCAATGCCTTCAGCTTCGATTGTGGCAGCAAATTCAGCATTTTTGGCAGCAGCAATTTCTTCTGCAACCGGAGCGAAATCTGCACCTGTTGTCAGTGCGAGTCCCATTTCTTCCCATTCCCAGTTACGGCGGATATTCTCTGCGTTGACGAATGCCTGTGAGCTAGCAACTGCCGAGCAAGCAATCGCGGGTTCAGGGTATTGTACACGCATGTTCGGGCGTTGATTCATCGCGATGTCAATCACCTGGAGCATAACAGGGTCTGTGATATACGCGCCATTATCAGCAAATGCGAGTGTCCCGAAACCCAATTCAAGGAAATTCTGTGCGAAGTAACCATCGGGACGGGTCATCCACTCGATGAACATGGTTGCTTCGGCAGGATGTTCGCTGGTGCTGCTGATGAAGTACTTGTTTTCACTGTTACGCTGTGCCAGTGAACCTGACAGACCATCATCGGGTGTTGGAGCAGCCGCAGCCGTTACGTCAGTGAAATCATAAGTTGTCGCGAAGACGGAAGGCATCCATGCACCACCGAAATAGATTGCCGCTTCACCAAAAGCCATTGCTGCGCGTGTTTCATCACGTCCGTTGACGCCCGGAATCACGAGGTCAGCAGCATACAGGCTCTGGATATATTCAAAAGTTTCAAGGTGACGCGGGTCATCAACGTTGAATTGACCGGTTTGATAGTCAAAGAATTGATCGGTATAGTTCACACCTGCCAATGGATACCATGTGCGCTGGAAATGATTGCCTTCAAGCGGAATCGCGAGGCAATATGGTCCACTTTCGCGCACGGTTTCACAGGCGGCTGTTAATTCACTCCATGTTGTCGGAATATCTTCTGCACTCAGACCAGCATCTGCCCAGACCTGATTGTTGATGTACATGTAGCCAGCACCCCAGATTTTATTATCGTTAAAGGGGAAGCTATAGGTTTCGCCGTCAATGATGTTAATGCCTTCAACGAACATCCCCTCTTCCCAACGGCTCTGGAAATCATCCGGCAATACAGATTGGTCAAGTGGTTGAATCCACTCTACATCCAGCAATTCACTGACTGTGAGAATCCGGTTCGCACCGAGCCAGAAGAAAATATCCGGCGCACTGCCATCATCAAACATACGGGGTAATGTTTCGATATAGGCATCCTGTGAGAGGGTTTCCCATACAACATTGATACCTGTTTCTGCTGTGAATTCCTGGACAGCAGCCTCATAAAATTCCTGTTGTTCTGCCGAATAATTCATAATGCGGAGTGTGACAGCATCCTGTGCCATCGCGGGAACAATGCTGACTGTGAGCAGCGTAAGTAAGGCAATAAAGAAACTAAGTTTTTTCATGGGTATAATCCTTAATCCATTCGTTGTCGGTTTACAAAAATAATTCGATTATTTGCCAGTTGATTCGCTATGCTTCACCTCCCTCGCTAATTGATTTATTCCGGTTTATCTGCGGTGTGTTTTTCCGCAGTTAAATCACAAATTGATTGAAATACTTGACGCATCTTCAAAACAGGGCTACCCTACTGGTACGTACTGGTATGCTTTAGGAGACCACGATGAACATTGACCGTATTCGAGATGCTGTTGACGCACCAACCCCTGCTCCACTTCATCAGAAGTTGCGGGATGCTATTTTTGAGCAAATTTCTGATGGCACATTGAAAGCTGGCGATACATTGCCGGGCGAACGTGCCATGAAAGAACATTTCGGTGTGAGCCGTGCGACTGTGCGACAGGCTGTGACGAGCTTGATTCAAGAAGGCTATCTCCAGAGTGTTGCCGGGACGGGTACTTTCGTGCTGGAGCAATCGCGCAAAATGAGCAGTGCCGGATTGATTGGATTGATTACTTCCAGCCCCAATTTCAATTTCTTCTATCCACAACTGGCTGCATCTTTCAATGACCGCATTCGCAGTGCCGGATACGGGCTTGTCATGTCTTTGCATAGCGAAAATGCGGATACACTCGGTCAGATTACGGATGAATTGCTTGCTCAGAATGTTGTTGGTCTGGCGATTACGCCTCCGCGTTATGGAGACATCACGCCAATTCTCAACCGTTTGCGCCGTCAGAAAATCCCTGTTGTCCTGATAGGACGCAATGCTCAATATAATGCCGATGTCGTTGCGACCGATAATGAATCGATTGGCTACGCTGCCACCCGTTATCTGATCGAAAAAGGACACGAACATATCGCGTTTTTCGGTTTGATGGATTACAGCACGGGTCAGGAACGCGCTAAGGGCTATCAACAGGCTCTTGATGAAGCGTCTTTGCCGCCACATATTGTTCAAATCCATGAGACGGTCGATACAAATAATCATAATCAAGCGGGTGCCCCACGTGAGCATCTCGTACCTCCGGCGCAGGATGCCGCTTATCAAACCTGGGGACGTGATGACGGTATTCCCGAACCAACGGCTGCCTTCTGCTTCAATGACATCACAGCAATGGGTGTATACAAAGCACTGCGAACTCTGAAACGACGGATTCCAGAAGATGTTTCGCTTGTCTCGGTTGATAACTTGATTACCGTTCGTCATTTTGAAGTTCCACTAACAACTTTTGCCTTACCCGGTCAAGAAATTGGTGTTCGCAGTGCTGAAATATTGCTTCGTCGTTTATCCGGTGATGCAGCCCCCGCACAGACAGTGCTGCTTCCGGCAGAATTTATCGAACGTGATTCGGCAGCACGGCGTTAACGCGCTAGCCAGCCACCATCAACATCCAGGGTTGTGCCGTGAACATATGTCGCGGCATTGGATGCTAGAAAGACAACTGCCCCTTTCAGGTCATCGGGTTTGCCCCAATCCCCTGCTGGAATACGTGCCACAATCGCCGGATTTCGTTCAGGGTTGGCGCGTAATGCGGCGGTATTATCGGTTGCCATGTAACCGGGTGCGATGGCATTCACATTGATGCCATGCTGTGCCCATTCGTTTGCCAGTGCGCGGGTAATACCCATCATGCCGTGTTTGCTGGCAGTATAAGACGGGACAGTAATGCCACCCTGATAACTCAGCATCGAGGCAACATTGATAATCTTGCCGCCTCTGTCTTTCATATGCCTGGCAGCAGATTGCGCCAGAAAAAATGCAGCTTTCAGGTTAACCTGGAGCACATCATCCCAATCTGTTTCACTGAAATCGAGCGCAGGAGTCCGGCGGATAATTCCGGCATTATTCACCAGAATATCTAATCGCCCATGCCTCTTGATAGCTTGATTGATAAGATTGGCACAGCCTTCTGCATTCAATGTACTCAGGTCAGCCGCAATATGATGATAACTTTGTCCTGTGGCTTCGATTGCTTGCCGTGTCTCATCAGCCGATTCGCCTCTACTCACACCAATGACCGATGCGCCTGCTTCTGCAAGTCCAATTGCCATTGCCTGTCCGAGACCACGATTCGCCCCTGTAACCAGCGCAACTTTATCATTCAGCTTAAAGTTATCGAGAATACCCATATTTAGTGTCCTAAGCTCCGTAGCATAGGCACTGTCTGATTAACCCATCCGGTATCAGGGTCAGCTACCACGCCCTGATTGCGATGTTCTCCTGCTAAAAACCAGAGATAGTAACTGCTGAATCCGGGTGCGCCGACGTAGGTGTGATAACCATGTGGCATCATGAGAATGGTATTGTTTCGCACGGTGTGATTATCTTCGTAACCATCGCCATAATGCCGTGCAACACCAAAACCGTTATCCGGTGTGACCTTGAAGAAATACATTTCCTCATGGAAGGCTTCACTACCCTCTTCTTTTTCATGCTTATGCGCGGGATAGGTACTCCAATGACCGGAGGGGGTAAATGTTTCACCGACAATCAAGCGTCGGGCTGGCATATCCGGTTGACCATCTTTTGTCAAAATCTGATGGAAATCACGGCTGAAATTTGCTGCTCCCCAGCGTCCTTTGACGACATCATCCGGTGTAATGACATAAGGGGTTGTTTCGAGATCAGATGGTGCGCTGCATAGAGCGACCTCTACCGCACCGACACCTGTAATTTCATAAGATGTGCCACAGGGCATGTAGACACTCGTCGGTTTACCTGAAAAGACATTCGGGCGATTACCTAATTTACTAAATGATTGCCCGCCGACAGTGAAACTCGCTTTTCCACCCAAAATGACAGCAACATATTCACGGTCATTTGTTTGTCCGCTGATGCTTTGCCCATCCCCTAATTCGACCAGTTGAAAATCGAGCAAATTACAGGGATTCGTGTCTAATGAATTGATTGTTTCGTTTGTACTCAATGCAGTGAAGTAAGTCATTTTGTATCCTTTTTGATGTCCGGTGACCAGAAATCGACTGTGTTACCTGCCAATTTCAGTAAGGCTTCTAAGAAAAAGTAATCCCCGAAGATGGTGTAGGTATCAATGCCGTAGCCATGCGGGGCGTGTTGTGTGCCATGTCGCAATAAGCCCTGTGCATCCTCGCGGGTATCAAATGCCTGTTTATAAAGCATATGAAGCAGTGACTCCGCGTGATGACGATAAGATGTATCGCCTGTTAAATCAGCCAGACGTAATAAGCCTCCGGCGGTAATGGCATCGGCAGAACTATCGGGATAAGCAGGTTCATTTTGCGGCAGACGTAAATCCCAGGGAACAACATCTGTCAGTGGTGCATCGTGAAGATAGCGTCCGGCAGCTTTTTTCGCCGTGTCAATAAATTCAGACTCACCTGTCCATTCAGCAACCATCGGGAAACCATAAACAGCCCATGCCTGACCACGTGACCAGAGCGAGTCATCTGCATAGCCCTGATGTGTCTTTGCACCGATTGCTTCGCCTGTTTCTGGATTGAGGTAGTAAGTGTGGTAGCTGCTACCATCCTCACGAAGAAGGTATTGCTGTGATGTCCGCGCATGATTGATAGCCGCGTCATAGTATTTTTGCTCGCCTGTTTCAGTGTGTGCCCAAAATAGGAGCGGCAAATTCATCATGCAATCAATAATGAAACGTCCGGCTTGAGCGGGGTCATCTATTTCGCCCCATGCCTGAATGTACTGCCCTGCCGGGTTATATCGCTGATAGAGTACGTCAGCGCCACGTAAAGCAAGTTGCCGGGCAGCAGCGTCTCCTGTCAATTGATAGGCAGCGCGGGCACTCAATGTGAAGATAAACCCTAAATCATGATTAAGGCGGATTTTCTTATCGAGGCGTTCTTCAAAAGACGGCAATAATTTGAGAGCAGTCTCGCAGACCCGGTCATCCTGTGTGCATAGTAGCCATAGTAAGCCTGACCAGAAACTCGCCAGCCAATTTTCATTTGCCGTGAGATTATATTTCCGGTTGCCATCACCATAAGACGGAAATTGATTCCCGTACTGTTGAATATTGCGCTCAATCCGCGTGGTGATTTGCGGCAAAATAGTATTGATGATGGTATCTTGAAACGAAAGTGTACTCATAAAAATTCTCATTATTGCTGGTACTCAAGAATTGCTCCGGTATAATGTGGTAATTATTGGTACGTACCAGTTCGTTTCAGAGATTAACATAAGATAAATTCGTTGTCAAGCACTTCAAAACATGACAATTTGAGAGAAAATTCATGCAGGGAATTTTTAATCTATCAGGTAATATTGCTGTCATTATGGGCGGTACAGGGCAACGGGTCACAATAAAAAAACCACCTACTATGAGATGGTTTTTTGTTTCCGTGTCCCGATAATACCCGGATACTTATCTGCCTGTGATGCTATTTTTGAGACGTTCTTCAAAGCCGGGCACATCCACCAGTAAAACCAGTAAATCTTTGATAAAGGTGTAGGGTGTGAGCGGCTTTTGCAGGTGATTATGACATCCGGCAGCAATCGCCCGTGCGCGGTCTCCGTGCATAGCATGAGCAGTCAGCGCGATAATCGGAATTTCTAAGGTCGCCCGATCTTCTTTCAAATTACGGATCAATCCCCAGCCATCCACATCCGGCATAGATATATCGGTGATGATTAAATCCGGCAAATGCTCTCTCGCCAGGGTGATGCCTTCGCGACCATTTGTCCCTGAAAATACCGTTGCGCCATGTGCCCGTAGCAAAGTCGTGACAATATCAAGGCTTTTGGGGTCATCATCGACAGCCAGAACATGCCAGCCATTCAGTACATCTCTCGAAATTTCATCCACGTTCATACTCCTCATTCGTTATTAGCGGAAGCACCACCGTGAAGGTACTTCCCTGATTCACTTCGCTCTGTAAAAAAACATCTCCGCCCATGTATTGTGCCAGTTGCTTCACAATAGATAAGCCGAGTCCTGTACCCTGATACTGGCGATTGTATGTCCCGTCTACCTGACGGAATTTCTCAAAAATAAGTGCCCGGTCATCTTCTGAAATACCGATGCCGGAATCTTGAAAGGCAAATACCAGATGTTCCCCATCACTATGGCAGTAAATTGCCACGCGAATGAGACCTTCCGGTGTGAATTTAATTGCATTGGAGAGCAGATTCAGCGCAATTTGTGTGATGCGTTCTCTGTCGCCGATAATCGTTTCCGGCACATCATCCGCCAGATAGGTATCCAGCAGCAAGCCTCTGTTATCGACCAGCACCCGCACATGATCTATCCATGAATGCAACATGTCCTGTACGTTGAGCGGTTTTTTGTCGATGCTGAGGTGTCCGGCTTCCATCTTTTCCACGTCTAAAATGTCATTGACCAGAGTCAGCAGATGTTTGCTACTCTCTTCCAGGCTATGCACAACATCTCTGGCGTCATTGTCGATTTTGCCCCGGATACCCATCAGCAATAATCCGGTATAGCCAATCAGTGCATTCAATGGGGTTCGCAACTCATGTGATACGGTCGAGAGAAATTCCGATTTCAGACGTGAATTTTCCAGCGCGGCATCGGCTTGAAGTTTAAGGTTATACATTTTCTGGCGTTGCGCTTCGGCTTCTTTGCGTTCGGAAATATCGCGGAAAGTCGCTGTGTAATAATGACGCGTGGTTTGTTCAAAACGGGTAATCGTCACCTCGGCAGGGAAAGCCTCTCCGTCTATCCGCTTTGCTGTAATTTCGACAGGTTTTTCAGTAACCACCAGATCATACACCAGCGCAATCAAATCTTGATAGCGACTATCGACCAGAATCGAAAAAGATTGTCCCTGAATATCGCCCTCGTGATAGCCAAAAACTGTTTCTGCGGTCGGATTAATCGACTGGATTTTGAAATTTTGCGATGAAAAGGTCACAATCGCATCCAGTGAGGTGCGAACAATCGAATCGGTATGCGCGTATGCCTGTTGCAAACTCTGAATCACAAGATTGTGTCTTTCTGCAATGCGTCCGACCTCGGTGAAAGGTTCAACCGGAACGCGCAGCGACAAATCGCCTGTTTGTGCCTGTCTATCCATTGCGGTGAAGAGATCAAGCAAATCACTGCGGGCATTGTGTTCGGAGATATTCAGCCCGACATATTCATCCTGTGCCGATACCCGTAAATTCACGAAACGGCTCAGAATGCGCGTTGCGACATACACTGTCCCGAATGTCCATGCCCCGCAGACAACAATGCCATCAATTTGAATCAGTAATTGCGAAAATCGACTTAAGCCTGTCCCGAGAATCTCTAAATCCCCAAAAATCGCGACAGCTAGTGTTCCCCAGATACCTGCTCCCAGATGAACGGGCACAGCACCAACTGCATCATCTATTTTGAAAAAGATCAGCAAACGCTCTGCCGCGAACATGAATAAGACAGCAACCATGCCAATAATCACACTCGCAGGAATCGTCACAGCATGAGCATTGGCAGTAATCCCGACCAATCCAGCTAAGATGCCATTGAGCAACAATCCCACATCTGCCCGTCTATAGACGATGTGACTCAGAATCCCGGCGCCGACCATCCCGGCAGACCCTGCCATCACCGTATTGACGATTGCACGAATTGCCTGATCGTTGAGTGCCAATGCGCTACCACCGTTGAATCCGAACCAGCCGAACCACAGGAGCATCACCCCTGTTGTGGCAATCATCAGGTTGGATGCCGGAATTTCCTGTGCTTCGCCATCATTCTTGAAGCGTCCACGACGGGGTCCGATGATGATTAATACCGCCAGCGCAATCCATCCACCGACACTATGCACCATTGTTGAGCCGGCAAAATCGACAAATCCTGCTGAATTAAGCCAGCCGCCAGCAACACCGCTATCAATGCCATTCCAGCCCCAGTGACCGAATATCGGATAAATGATTCCCGCACCCAGCGCCGAGAGATAAATATAGGCAATGAAATTGACCCGTTCGGCAATCGCCCCGGAAACAATTGTCACAGCTGTTCCGCAAAACATCACCTGAAAGATGAAAAATACGGTGTGGTCAATATTATCGAGGTCAATCGAGGTGAAAAATTCATCAATACCGAGGAATGAGTTGTACGATGCGCCGAACATCAGCGCAAAGCCGAACGCCCAGAAAAATAGCGTGGTAATACTAAAATCCGAGATATTTTTGATGGCAACATTGATGTTGTTTTTGTTACGTGTAAATCCCGCCTCAAGCAGAAGGAATCCCGCTTGCATCGAGAATACCAGCACGGCACAGAGCATAACCCAGAGTGTATCGGTCGATGATGACATGGTGTTCTCTAGTATTATTTTGAAAATAAGGCAGGAAAGAAGGGATTTGTTTCTTTATATTCTATGAAATTACAAACTGAATAGAGGGGTTAGAATTTAACAGAAGAAACCCTGTTTATCCTGTGAGAAATACACAGTTCACTTTGTGGAAGTGCAAGCCTGATAGCCCAGGGTATTTCTCTATGCAAGTCTGCACAAAAACATTCTACAAACAGTTCCAACATTGGCGAAACAATCCGGCATTTACCCGGGATGACATTATGAATATTAAAATTAAACACAGTATTCGTAGGGGCGACCCTATGTGATTGCCCGCTTGAAATGGGTGGCGGGAGCGCACGCAGGCACTCCCCTACACTTCTCTGTTTTTCTGGTTGTTACCAGAATTTTCTCCATATTATTTCTCAGAGAGCATTATCTCGAATGTTGCGAGGGGGACGATTATGATGTTTTATAGGCGATGCTCAAGCCTTTGCCAACCGCAATCACCATGTGGTCAAAGACAAATGCGTCTTCAATCGCTTGCAGATACCCCGCTATCTGGTCGGGATGGGAATGCACATTATCCGCTATCACCAGTGCGCCGGGGTCTAATTTTGGCAGGAGCAAGCGCAATTGTTCCGGTGCAGTCCAACGGTCAGCATCGAAAAATACAAAATCGACTGTGCCTTCCAGAGCCGCAACCAGTTCAGTGGCATCACCCTGACGCAATTCAACAAATTCCCGTAATCCGGCACGTTTGAGGTTGGCATCTGCCATCTCATGCTTATCCGCATCCCGGTCAAGGCTGATGATTTGTCCGCCTGTAAATTGTGCTGACCAGGCAAGCCAGATTGTGCTATATCCGTTTGATGTGCCAATCTCAAGGATGCGTTTTGCCCGGTGACTGCGAACGAGAATGCTCATAAATTGTGCAGCATCCGGTTCAAGATTCAACATTTTCTTGCTCCGGTCGTTTTGCTGTTCATCATTTTCACTGCCAAACGTTTCCAGTTCTGCCAGCACATCGCGAACCTGTGCATCCATGATAGGTGTCCTCTGATAATTGAAATTTATTAAAATACGAATAGGATGATATTGGCTCACCAGACGTTAAAACGTCCGGCTCCAAAGAATTCGTATGCTTCAGCATACTTTAAGATTTAGCGCCTAACAATGTCCGGGCAAACCAATATATTTCTTGCAGGAATGAGAATACAAATGGGAACATGGGGTGAGGGAAACTTTGAAAATGATAGTGCAATGGATGTCATTGATGAGCTAATTGCAAATGACACACTCAAGCCACTCAATAGGTCATTCCGGGTGGTGCAAATTGAGAGCATAATTGTATCTATAATGCGTCTTCCAATTATTCAGGTTGATACAGCGCAGGAGGCGATTGCAGCAGCAGAAGTTGTTGCGTTGTTAAAAGGGAATCCGGCAGAAGATTTACCTGAACGATTATTAATCTGGCATCAGACCCGGCAATTAAAAGCGGATAAAGCACTTGTTAAAAAAGCAATCCGGGCAGTTGAAACCGTAACGTCTAATGCCTCTCGCTCTGAATTAGTGGGATTGTGGGAAGATGGGCAAAATGCCTTAATCTGGCGAAAAAATATTGATGATCTGCTGGCGAGGTTATGCTCTTAACCTAAAAGTCTATTCGCCTGAGCATGAAAGGATTTAACGCGGAGACAAAAAAAGAGAAGGTACGGCGACCTTCCCTTACAGTTATTTCTGTATTCAGTGTTGAACTTAGCGCTGGACACGCCCGGACGCATCGCCACCTGCCAGACGTTTGACTTCTTCGATGGTGCTCAGGTTGACATCACCCAGAATCGAGTGCTTGAGGCATGATGCAGCAACAGCGAAATTGAGTGCCTCTTCATTTTCCATCTCACTATGCAAGCCATAAATCAACCCGGCAGCAAAGGAATCGCCACCACCGACACGGTCTATAATGTCTGTGATGTCATAACGGCGGCTGACATAGAATGATTCGCCATCATAGAGACATGCCGACCAGCCGTTGTGACTGGCGCTAAAACTCTCACGAAGGGTAATCGCCTGATATTTCAGATTCGGGAACACCTGGAACACTTTTTTAGCAAGCGCATGGTATCTGTCTGTGTCCATCTCGCCGGATTCAACTGCTTTTTCCCAATCGCCTTCTTCCAGACTAACCCCCAGTGAACGCTGGCAATCTTCTTCGTTGGCGATACCGACATCAACATATTTCACCAGTTCAGTCATGACTTCCGGTGCGGTTTTCCCGTATTTCCATAATTTTTTGCGGAAATTATAGTCGCAGGATACGGTCACGCCACGTTCTTTCGCTGCTTTGACTGCCGCCAGTGACAATTCATTTGCTGATGCACTGATTGCCGGAGTAATGCCTGTAATATGCAGCCATGACGCGCCATCGAAAATTGCATCCCAGTCAAAGTCGTCCGGTTTTGCAGTCGAAATGGATGAATGGGCGCGGTCATAAACGACATTGGATGGACGCTGGTTTGCGCCTGCTTCCAGAAAATAAATCCCGAGGCGTTCACCCTGACGGGCAATAAATGAAGTATCCACACCATAGCCACGCAAGAAACGGATACAGGCATCCCCGATTGGATTTTGCGGAATTGCAGTGACGAAACTGACCTCTTTGCCAAAATTCACCAGTGAGGTTGCGACATTGCCTTCGCCGCCGCCGAACATGCCTTCAAAGTGCATTGATTGGAAGAAACGCTCAAATCCAGGTGGCTTGAGCCTCAACATAATTTCGCCTAAAGTGACAATGCGTCCCATCATTACGCTCCTTTTATTTCTGTTGCAATAGCAACTGCTTCTTCAGTCAGTTTGCGAATCGTATCAAATTGTTCATCGGCAATGAGTTGTTTTTTGACCAGCCAGCTACCACCACAGGCATGAACCATCGGTAGTGCCATATAATCAGCAAGATTTTTGGGACCGATACCGCCTGTGGGGATGAATCTCACGCCGCCAAAGGGTGCAGCGATGGCTTTCAGTAAGGGGATGCCTCCGGCTGCTTCTGCGGGAAAGAATTTCACAACCTCAAGCCCTTTTTTGAGTGCCATACCCACTTCACCCGGTGTCATCACGCCAGGTGTAATGGGAACATCATTTGCGAGACACCAGTCCACTACATCGGGGTCAAAGTTCGGTGTCACAATAAATTTCGATCCGGCATCAACCGCCTGTTGCGCCTGTTCAACCGTCAGCACTGTTCCCGCGCCGACCAGCATATCAGGGAATGCTGTACTCATTTTTTCAATGGATTCTTTTGCGGCAGCGGTACGGAAGGTGATTTCCGCGCAGGGTAATCCCCCGGCAATCAACGCCTCACCCAGATTGACTGCTGAGTCTGCGTTTTCGATGGCAATCACCGGGACAATACCGGGTGTTGCTAATTGTTGTACAATATCGTTCATTTTATATCACTCTTAATAGAATACTTTTGATAAGTTGCTGAAATTTCACTGCTTTTGTCAGTCGTATCAGCCTGACACGTCTCCCATTTCTGTCTTTCTATTTCAATTATCTTTGCTGTCACCCCCTTTTTGATGGCGGATTCTTAGTTAAATTATTTTCCGGGTAATGGTCTGGCGCACCAAACCTCTACTTTCCAGTTTCTATATGAAATAAAGTCTATATTCTACAAATCATATATCATATATGATCCATATCAGTATAACAAATATCTCCCTGATGAGAGAGGTCAATCTAAACGAGCATAGTATAGCAAGGGTCTATCTATTTGTACAGTATAACCATACAATGTACGACAATATCGTACATTTGATAAAATTGCTAAGGGCATAGCATTTTGTCATAGCCCGTTGCACAATAATCTTAGAATTTACCCGGTTGGATGGACTATAAAACATGACAATCTCAGCACAGGCAACAGCACCCGATAATCAACTGCTTTCAGAAGATGCGATTCAGCAGGTTTTGCATCAGGGCTTAGAAGGACAATTCAGCAATCAACGTGTACTCGTCCTGATTCCCGACCACACACGTACCCTGCCCTTGCCATTTCTATTCCGGCAGGTGGTGACTGTGCTGCACGATGTCAAACAACTTGATTTTATGGTCGCGCTCGGAACACACCCTCCCTTGAGCGATGAGTCACTATGTCAACTGGTCGGGATTACGCAGGAAGAGCGGCAATCGACTTATCAACATGTGGGTTTGCTCAATCATGATTGGGAAAATCCCGATGCTTTAGTACAAATTGGCACACTGGAAAAAGCACAGATTCAGCAAATTGCGGGCGATGTCTGGCATCCTTCGCTGGGAGACGACACGCCTATTCGCATCAATCGCAAAGCATTGGACTATGACCATATCATCATACTGGGACCGACCTTCCCGCATGAAGTGGTTGGATTTTCCGGTGGTGCGAAATATTTATTTCCGGGGATTTCCGGTGCGGAGATGATTAACACGACTCACTGGCTCGGGGCATTGATTACGATACTGGACACAATTGGCATCAAAGATACGCCTGTCCGGGCAATGATTCACGCCGCAGCAGAGTGTGTCACGACACCGATTACCCTGGTAAGCATGGTCGTTGTGGGAGATGGTCTTGCGGGGATTTTTGTAGGCGACCATCTGGGCGCGTGGTCAGCCGCAGCCGATTTATCTTCACAGCGACATATTCAGTGGGTCGATAGACCTTTTCAGCGTGTGTTATCGAAAGCGCCGACGATGTACGATGAATTATGGACAGCCGCGAAAGCTATGTATAAGCTCGAACCTGCGATAGTGGATGGTGGCGAGGTAATTGTCTATGCGCCGCATATGGATACCGTCAGTCATGTACACGGGAAATATATCTATGAAGCAGGGTATCATATCCGCGATTACTATCTGAAACAGTGGGACAAATTCAAACATTTGCCAGCAGGCGTTCTCGCGCACGGCACACATTTACGCGGCAGTGGCACTTTTGAAAACGGCATCGAACAGGCACGCATCAAGGTGACACTCGCATCACAGGTATCGGCAGCAGATTGTGAGCAACTATCGCTGGGTTATCTCAATCCCGATGAGATTAATATAGAAGACTGGCAAAATCGCGAAGATGAGGGCATCCTCTATGTGCCAAAAGCGGGAGAAACCCTTTATCGTCTGCGGAAATAAACGACCTATTTCGAAGCAGTTTTTCGACGCAAAGGCGCTAAGACACAAAGATGCAAAGAGAGTTTCCCAAAATATCGGGCACTCTCTTCCGGGTTTTATTCCTTATTCCAATCGTCAGGGCGAAACGGCATTCCACAACTGCGGCAAGACATGCTGTAGACGGTTCACTGTCTGTCCGGTGCTGATAGACGCATCAATTGTGGCGGCATAATCAGGATTGATTGCATACCATTTGTTATCATAAGGCTGATAGATGCCACGTTCTGTTGCGCCGACAAAGTAAATCACCCCTTCTTCGGGATAATAATGCAACGGCGAGAGTTCAATTTCATAGAGTTCATCCGTATCCAGCCAGACAAAAGACCGCAAAATATAGGGTTCACTCTCGATTTGTGGTGCGGGTTCAATACGTGAATAGGGGTCGAATATCAGCGCGGTCGGCAGGCGCAAGACCATCGGAGTCATGTTTTCGCCTGTGACCACAAAATAATCCGGCACACCTTTTGCCTGTGTGCTTAAACTACCTGTGAGGAAAATCAAAACGAGTACAACGATTAAGCGTTTCATATCAAAACCCCTGAAATCTAATTTATGTCATCATAGCAAAATTACAGAAATACGTCTCATACGATTGCTCTACGATTGCCAATATTATTCGTAATAAATTGTTGGTATATGACTAAAGTTCTACCAAAAAACAATTCTTTTACAACTCTTTATGCTTCAATCACTCTGTTTTGCACTATTATGGAAACATTGTTACGCTACATTAAGAGGAAATTGAATGAAATTCGCCCGTTATATGCTAATCCCTGTGGTTTTGTTGCTCATTGCTGTGCCCGCTTTTGCAGGGGGACCATTGACTGCAAGCATCACCGCTCTCACAAGCGATTGTACGACTGTCAGCATCTCATGGAATGTTACAAGCTGGGGTGGACAGAATACCTATTTATCTGTCACGGGATCACCAAATGTGGATGTTGCGAATGGCACCGGTAGCTATTCAACTAGTGTTGATATAACCGACCAGGCAGATGGTACAGCAATTACTGCCAGCATCCTGGATGGTCCTGCCGGTACGCCTGTCGCGACTCAGACGATCAATTGTGCCACTGTTGCTCCTGTGATTGAGGTTATCGTTGATTATTCTATCGGGGATGGTCGTTTAGAGCCATTCAGTTCAAATCGCGTAATTTACCCTGAAAATGATGGTATCAAGGTTTACACTCCAGACGGCGACCTGGTACTGTTCATCTCAAAAGACACCATTGATATGATTGGTGTTCCTGAAACAGGCTCCCGTCTTTTAGGTGAAACAGAAGGTGGCTATGTGCGTGTCTTCCGTTTATCTGATGGACGCTATATGGCACTCGTCGGTCCCGATGGTGAAGGCAAAGTACACGTTGTGTTCTGGAATGGTCTCGGTTTCGCAAGCGACATTGTGACAACGACCTTCACGAACTAAGCCCTTTCAACAGTCAAGAAATCAAAGGCTCTCTGCAATTTGTAGGGAGCTTTTTGTTTCTATGTTACTCACGTGGATAATATGTTTTGTTCGCCAGTTTTTCCGGTAGATTGCTATATAGGACTCTATGCCCACAAATACAATCCAACACCATCGTCAACACAATTTTGTAGCCAATGAAATAATGAGGCAACAAAAGAGCTTTGTGCTGATTGGAGATACTGTCCGAAATCCAATTCATTATCATGGAAAGGATACCCGCTTCTATGATGCTTGTATCTCTTTTTCTTGATGTTCTGATTCCATTTATGCCGGATGTCATGTAGTTGCTCAAATGTGAATTTGAGTTTCAGGTAACGCTCATCTGTTTGCCAACCAACTGTGGACGAGTGATTGTTAACATTAAACCCGGGCGCAGAATATTGAATTGGTTGCTCAAGTGTCAAAATAAATTCCAGTGTATCAAAAGACTTTACAAGTTTATGGTTATCAGTATCCGACAGAATGTTGAGTGTTGTTTCCTGTAGAACCTGCCAAAAATGAAATGCACGATAACTTTCACGATAAAGAAACCAATCCAGTAAAAAATCTACATAGCCTCCATTTTGTATAGATAAGATATAGTTGCGCCACTTATCAACTGCTGATGGTACTTCATATGGGAGATAGCTACGATATGCCTCAATTCGCCACTCATATGGAAAAATATCATTCCGCCCGATCGCAGACATTCGATGGCATATCCATCTGCCGTTTGCTGTTTCTTCAACATTGACCAGTTGATTAAGTACATCAAGCATATCTCTGTATTTTGTTAGGGCTTCATCGCGAGATATTGTCATTGAATCAGAATGAACATATGGATTGATTAAACCATTGCCATAGTAGATGTCATCATCCTCTTCACAACGACGAAAGTGGTAAGCACGATAGGCGAATGCCGCTTCCTCAATGATAGCTTGAACTTCATTCTGCGAGACACCGGATTTCACCCGCATCCGACACCAGTCATCACCCACATTCCACCTCCAGCATTAGTAACCATTTCTCCGCGACTTA
>ENA-OWNT01002186-OWNT01002186.1-seawater-metagenome-genome-assembly--contig:-NODE-2186-length-21122-cov-4.060917_pt1 | contig 21122 bp, 18 predicted proteins | sample MGYA00238136_ERZ651165 | MGnify/ENA primary metagenome ERZ651165 (study PRJEB26861, sample SAMN08777766) | seawater metagenome | isolation source: coastal seawater | place: USA: Florida | collected...
GAACGAACGAACGAACGAACGAACGAACGAACGAACGAACGAACGAACGAACGAACAAACGAACGAACAAACGAACGCACGAACGAACGAACGAACGAACAAACGAACAAACGAACAAACGAACGAACGAAGGCACGATGGAGGCTGTCTTTATTGTTGGTGTCTTAGTTTGTTGGATTGGTTGCTGGTTGGTTGGCCATATTGCGTCGTTCTGGTACATTGTACTCGAGTATGGTGTTGTGGTGGTGGTGAGTTGCAACTCTACGTTCATTTTGTTTGCTCGTTGATGTTCCGTTTGTGGCCGTCCTGCTCGACTTGTTTGAGCTTTTCGTGATCCGCGATTTGCTGTGCCTTATGGCTGTCGTTATCTCTGTTCGGAGGTGGTGATTGCTGGGTTTGGGGTTGATGTTTGTGTGTCGATACTGTTGTTGTTCGGCACGTGTGCGCTATGCCAGCATTTTCTGGAGTGGCCACTGGAATCGGGGCCGACCACTCTGACGTCACTGGGTCGACAACGGCCATGACACCTGACACAAAGCACACAACCTTCAATGGACGAAAAGCCTGCGAAGTGACGGAATTTTTGTTGAGAAAAGTGAAATGAGAACAAGCGTGATGCTGGGCGGTACTTTCGTCACAGAGTGATTGTCGCCCTGTTCTCGTTCGTTGTTGCGACTTTCAAATTTGGGTCCCAAGCATGAAGCTATCATCGCTGGTAGTGCTGGCCGCACTGTTCGTGTGTGTGTCAGCTATTGACGGCAGTGAGGAGTGCACGGCTGATGAAACCATTGAAGCCTCTGTTGATGAGCAGCAGGCCGACGCGACCAATGAAGCAGACAATGCTGGAGCGGATCTGGCGACCACTGAAACGCTCGTTTCACGTGAGTCTGTGGTTCTTGACGCTTTAGCAGCCGAAATTGAGCAATTGGACGAGCTTATGGACCTGAACCAGCGCAAGCGTGCCGCGTTGCAAAGCATGCGTCAACATTTGCTTGAATCTTTGCGAACTGATCCATCAACGGAATCCCCCGCACTGGTTCCAATTGATGAGTTGCTGGCAAAGTATTTTGCGAGAAAGACCACGCACCCGCGCGGTCGACCAACCGTTTCCGCCGTCCACGATGCTGGGAGGTTTGACCCAATTGACGTTGAATTCACATAAGGTTCCGCCTTTGGTCGCTCCTTCCAAGATTTTGTAGTTTTCAAGACCGAAGCAGCCGTCCCAGCAGGTGTTTGCGAACTTATTATCATTCCACTGGCAGTGTATAATCCCTACAGCCGCTCGATGTCGGCCGGGTCAGGAAAAGCTCCACATGCCGAGCTTGTATTTGTGGTTGACAACGACGGCACTGCAACTTTTTATTCGTCTGATGGCGATCAAGTCTCAAGTTTGTCGGTCAATCCTCCAGGTTCCACTTCTCGAGTTCGGTCTGTGGACTACACATTCACGCAATTGGAAGAGAAACTCTTGGTCGTCGTGCTGGACGAAGATGCAAACTTAGTCCTCTCCAAGATGAATGTTTGGTTCGACCATTATCCCATTGTTGGTGCCCCAACGCCCGTCGAAGCGACGCCCGGTTCTGCTCCGTTAATGCAGATTGAGACCAAGAGCGGACCTGTTCATGTCGCAACCGAATCCAATGCGTACACTGTCGCAGTGACTCCAATCACTAAAGTTCCGTTGGCCTCATACGACGTAGATCCGTCCCAAGTGGTGCTGTACAGCTGGCGGTACAACATGTTTGCAATTGCAGCCACAACCAACGGGACTTCTTTTGTGTTTGTGAACAAGACTGGTCACATGCGAGCTTCCATTAACATGTTGAGCCTCTATGCCTCAATGGATAGTGTGCACGATGTGAGTGGATATAGAATCAACAAAATTGTGCAGTTGGGGCCACGCATTGCTTTGGCCTTCGGCAACACGATATTTTTCTATCACATGGAACGCCGTGGGTTCGAAAGCACGCGGTGTATGGGTGCGCAGCAACAGATCCTTGATTTTGCATTCGACGCTGTGACTCCTGCGCATGTTTACGCCACTCTTGAGGACTCTAGCGTGTTGGTGTTTGATGTCACGGGTAAACCCAACGCTGCCAACCCTTGCGCCGTTACACGTAATGTAGGAGCACGCGTACCAACCAACGACGAAGCTTTCCGACAGCGTGGTGGAATTGGCGGATCCCAAGTGTCTGTGGATTCAGTTCCTGGATACTTTTTACGTGTTGATGGCGAAATCATTTCCGTGTTCAACGCCAGCCGCAACTACGTCCACGTTGCAACCAGCTCGAGCGCCGATGACGCTGATACTGTTGAGGACTCTAGTGTTTCTCCTGGAGCCCTCATCAGAGTGTCGCCTGTTGGCCGTGGGTGGGCGCGAAAGTCAGACCCGGGTGGTGATGGAAATTTAATTGCTGTCGTTTCTCCGGATCGAACAGCGGTGCGTTTCTTCCAGGCATATTTACCGTACACTCCAGAAGCGTCAGACCTGTCGTGGATGAGATACCCAATGATTGCTGTCACTGCAGTAATCGTGCTTTTCACCATGTATCATCGCTGGGGTCGCCAATCACCACCTGCCGCGGACATGCCCGGTTTTGATCCTGGAATTCGTCGCCCTTCTCGGGCATCAACCATGCCAAGAGTTAGCGGGCGATCCAGACCACCCATGCCCAGTCGTCAACGGCGTGCGCCGGATCCTTCATTGTAGCGCTGAAGCATTAGACCCGCAAGTCGACGGAGTGCAAAATCAAATCTGCTTTCTGTTCTTTTTCGGCAATCACATCACAATGTTGTCACCCTCTAGATTCTATCTCATAAATAAATCTCATTGTAACGCTAACGGCAGTAAGTTCATTCATGGCACCACTGACGAGTCCGGTGTTCCAAGGCATAATCACTTCAACAACATCATAAGCAGTAGGTGTTGAGAGTCCGGTGTTTGCTTGCATGCATGGCCAAGAAGCAGAATTCAATCACGTGTGTTGGTGGTCGGTGGCCGTTGTCATCGGTGCGCAGTGGAACTGAAAACTGTCTGAATACTGTTACAGGCTTTTGTGTCAGCGTTTGCGTTTTGTCCCTCAACGACTGCAGAAACGAACCAAACACCAAACACTGCGCGCTCGCCAACACATCGACAACTTGCGCGAACAAAACCGATCAACGACACCAACCACACAATGACGAAGTTACCAGCTGTCGCTGCCATTTGCTTGTTCGCCTGCAACCACATTGCGGTGCAGACGCATCCTCAGTGTGATCCAACTTTGCAGGTAGTAGTTGAGTGTAGTTTGTGGTTAAATGTTTGGACAGAAAGGTCGAGAAGGTAAGATGATGATGATGATGATGATGATGGTGATGATGGTGATGATGATGATGATGATGATGTGTTGTTGTTGTTGTTGATGGTGTAGCGTTTTTTTCTGTGCTTGTGCTGTTTTTGTTCCGCAAGTTCTTTCTCGAACAACTTTGGCGATCAAGGGGCGTTGTTGAAGTGGTCATCAGGTCGCGAATATGTTGGTTGCAAGCGTCAAGCGAGGCTTTAGGCCTGCTATTCGCCATGTGCAAAAATCGTACGTTTGTGCTCGTGAGTGCATTCACACGGCCTCCCTCCTTGTTGGCTAAACTTGGTCTCTGTTGTTGTTGTGCATGCAGAATAAGGTTGTTCTCTGCAAATTCGAGTCAGCCGTGGTACAATTTTGAAGACCTGGACACTACTAATGTGGGCAATGTGCATCGTCTGCCTATTCCGGACTTGAACGCCACAATGACCAAGTACCTGTCGCACGCGAACGCGAAGTGCGATTCACCGGAGCAATTTCAAGAGCATGTTTCATTAGTCGAAAGGTTCATTGCTGAAAACGGCTTGTCCCTTGACGCCAAGCTGAGAAAGATTGATGCCGAGCAGGAGTCTAAAGGAGCGTATCCTTTCAGTTACATTGAAGAGGCTTGGGATGATATGTACCTGGAGGGTCGGTACCCAAATTGCATCAATGTGAATCCGTCTTATCACCTCGAACTCCCTACAATGTACGAGAATGACGATCGGTTCGGGAATTTGGCCGAGTATGCGCTGTCGACATTGAATTGGCACCAGAAGGTCATTGGAGGTCACCTCGATGATGTTGGTGATGTTTGCCTGAGCCCATTCGCCAAGCAGCTTGGAGCGGCCAGGATTCCTCGCAAGGGACGCGACGTCGTCGAGCTGCATCCGCATTCTCGCCATATCGCTGTGTTCTGTGGATCTGACGTGTTCTCGGTCACTGCCATCAACGACAATGGCGAGTTCGTATCAGAAGGTGCACTCAAGGCAGCGTTCGAGCAGATTGTAAACAATGCTTGGTCCAGTTCCACCACAACTCATGGTCCGTTGGCGATATTCACTGCTGGCGATCGCGACGATTGGGCATCAACAAGGGATCATCTTGTTAGTTTGGGCAACAACAAAGAGCTCTTACGCATCATTGACTCCGCTGCTCTCTCGATTGCGATTGATGCCCCTGGCGCAGAGCAACCTCCGACCGCAACGACTTTAAGCACTGCAACTTTTCTAGGCAATATTGCCACCGGCGCCGCTGCGCAACCACGATGGTTTGACAAACATCAACTTCTATCGCTCGAGAATGGAGAACTGGGCTACAATTTCGAACATTCGTACAGCGACGGCATGAGCTGGAATAGGATGATATCGGAAGTCGCTGCCGATGTGCAAGGCTACGCACCACCGAAAGGTTGTCAATCGTTGCCTTCGAGGCTCACCCACCAAGACGCTGCTGTGCCAACCAAGCTTGAATTCATGCTTGATGATGAGTTGAACGCGAAATTGAGTCGCGCACAGGATCAGGTGCAGTCGACTTTCGACAACATCGACAACCGTGTTGTGAACTTCACCGACTTCGGGAAAAACGAAATTAAGACGTGGAAGCACAGTCCAGATGCTATTGTGCAAATGGCATTCATGATGGCTTACGCAGACCTTGATGGGAACAGACAGGATAAGGGAGTTGGTAGGCTTCCGGCTGTGTACGAGGCTTGCTCAGTCAGCCGCTTTTTGCACGGACGAACAGAGACAATACGGTCATTGACCAAGCCAGCTGCAAATTTCATTCGCGCAATCCAGAACACGACGACATCGATTAGTTCCGCACAGGGTGACCTCAATGTATTGCTCGCGATGGCCACTTCAGCACATCGAACAAATTCTATGGAGGCAGCACTTGGACGAGGAATTGACAGGCATTTGTATGCACTTCAGCTGTTGGCTGCCAAGGAACAGATCGACGAACCCCTGTTCGCCGACCCACTTTTCCAAGACACCAAACGGTGGCTACTCAGCACCAGTAACGTCACAGCGGATTTTATTCGCTACTTTGCCTTTGGACCTGTTGATCCTGACGGATACGGTCTCGGCTATATGATCCTTCCTGATTCCATTCCCATGAATATTTCCAGTTTCAAGGACAGTGCTGACGACACGAACTCGGAGCAATTTGGTGCGGCGGTTCAGAAATCGTTGCGGACGTTGAAGGAAATTGCAGCTCCCTGAATGTTGGGAAACCCTCCTTTGTAAATTAAGACATGCAAACGTTTCATCAACAAACAACTCTGACACACTACATTCGAGTGCCACAATCGAATGTTCTATTGTTATTCAATTCTTTGAGTTGAGTTTGAAAGCTCGAACGACGATGCTTGTGCCGAAGGTGGGAAGCTCTGACTGGTCCCCGAAGACGTCAACCCACATGTGCTCCCTGCGGCACAAACCAGATGCACAAAATTATTTCACAACTACTCAATAAAAGCAGCAGATCGGCAGCTATGGCGTACCTTTTATTTCTAGTTTTGAATGAAAAGTGGAAATCACCTGCCAACGGCCAGGACCGCTTGATGTCTGCCAAAGTGGGAAGCGGCGCCATGGGTTCAATGAAAAAGGCATTTGGATGCTTTGGATCGTCGCCTTTTGCTCCCACAACGAAGTACTTCACAAGGACTCGGGAATCCGTCGACGCAGCTTTCTGCATGATTGAATCTTTGGTGTCGACTACTCAATCTGGTATCGACTCGCTTCAAACAGAACTTGGTTACTCACGCCTTCATACCGTGGCTGCACCTCGGCAATCCGCCAACACTGAGATACTATTTTCGAACAGGTTCTTGAATCGTGATAATATGTTTTCTTTTGCTTCTGGTTTCGGCCCCTTGTCGAACGTGCAACGAAGACGCACAGAACAAATCCTGGTTTGAAAAGTAGCGACTTGTCGAACAAGCACGCCGCGCAAGTGTCTTGCTTTCAAATGAGTTGACTACACCTCGAAGTAAACCTTGAACCCCATGCAACTGCATCGCCGTGCGATGGCCAGACAACACTTCAATGCTGGATTGTTGTATGCAATGAGACACTGCCGCCGCCACCACCACCACCCTCACGCGACGACGACGACGACGACGACGACGATCTTAAGCACAGCACCATGATCCCACGCCGTCGAGGTCGAACAGCTCCTATGCCTGACTGCCGCTTGCGCACGTCTCCAAGCCAACACAGAGAAGCGAGCAGCGCCGCGCAGCGCTGCCGCGCTGGCTTAGGTCGTTCGATCGTTCGTTCGATCGTTCGTTCGCTGGCTGACTCGCACTATCACTCACAGTCATTGTCACTGTCACTGTTCGTTCGTTCCTTCCTTCCTTCCTTCATTCGTTCGTTCCTTCGTTCGTTCGTTCCTTCGTTCGTTCGTTCAAACGTTCGTTCGTTCGTTCGTTCGTCAGTCGTTCGCTTCTTGCTGGTTGGTTGGTTGGTGTCGAGACATGCTTCGTGTTGTACTGTTTTGTGTCCTGAGAACGGATGTTGCTGTGTGAACGAGGTGTGTGACGACTTTCTGGATCAGTGTGGCTTGTGGAAGACGGAAGGCATCGCGAAGAGCAATGCAATGCCCGATGCCTCGCGCCCGCGGTGCCGCGGAACCACGCGGAGCACGGGCGGCTGGATCTGTTGGGTGGTTCGTTGTATGTGTGGTTGATGATCAGATTGTGGATCAGAAAGCAACATTTCGCATGCTTCGGGCCAGTTGAAGTGATGACAATGGACAAGCCAGGACGAAGCCCGTGCCAAAGAGGCAAGCGGAGGATAAAAGTTGTGACAGGAACGATGTGAGAAACACAATCTCGGGCCGACAATGTTTTTGATTGGCAGCTGCAAACACGACGCAATCATGGAAGTCCGATAATTTGGACGATTATTACAAGCATGTTATTGTTGCTTGAGCGAAATTAATTTTGGTTCAAACGAATTGGCATTTGCAGACGATGGAGCGCGACAGCGCGCCCGTGCCGGTGCAGCGGCGGTTCACCCAGGTGAGCTTTGAAGTGACAGCTCGGACAGGGTTCGGTGAACAAGTCAAAGTTATGGGTAGTTCTCTGAGGCTTGGACAGTTTAAGTACCAGAAAGCGCTTCCACTTGTAACGACGCCCGAGACGTATCCAGTGTGGAGGTGCCTTCAACCAGTCATGCTGCCAACTAATGTTGAAGTGGCGTATACGTACATAGTTGCCTCGGGCGTCATGGAGGATTCTGAAAGCGAACAGCGGCAACGAGTATTTCGGACTTTTATTCCAACCGGTAAAACGCATCTGGTTCGTGACAACCTCGACGAAGAGGCATCCGATTCATCTGCTTCAGACACCAGCAATGCCGACCGCCATACTGACGAGGGCACAACAGGGGATGACGCTTCAAAACAGGGAGACCCCAGCAGCATCGACGACGACCAACCCAAAGCTCAACAACGAGCGCAATCGAAGTGTGAACATTCCGTCACAACGGGTCAGAACTCCTCGTCTCGCAAGGTGCCACCTGGACTAAAAGTAGAATTGGGGTGCTCCATCTGCCAGCAACAGAAAGGGCTTGACACCACAAGCTCTTCGAGCGCGTTCGATGATTCCAGTTCTGCTCCACGCGTCTTGTCAGGCAGCACTTTGTTTGTCGTGTCAAAATATCTTCCTGTTGTGGTCCGTAGAGTGCGTCAAGACTTGTCGAACGCTGCGCCAACGAGCTCCAAATTTCGCAGTGATGTAGTCTTGGGCGGAACTGACGCGCTGGAGCAATACGGCGGCTATCATTCTGATAATGAGGAAGTCGCGTGGGAGTGGAAAGTGGAGTGGAACCATTCCAAACTAAGTCGCCAGCATGTTCATTCCCTGGGCACATCCGTCAAGGAAACAAAGTGGGTTGGCGTGATACCTCCAAGTCGCATATTTGACGAAGACGGCTCTTTATTTGACCCTGACAAGTTGGATGGCTTGGTCCAACTTCAAATCACCGACGCAGTAACCACGCAAGGATGCCTTCCTGTATGGCCAGACGTTAAGGATTGGCAAAATTTTGAAGGGTACTGCCGCCAATTTTTGTCGTCGGTGCTTCACAATGTACAAGAATTAGCAGGTGGCGAGAGTTGCATGAGATGGGAAGCTCGAAATGACAGCGTGATGTGGACTGCGTACAAAGATATGAATCGTAAATTCGCCCACGCAGTATGCGCCAAGTTTGTACCACAGGATGTCGTGTGGGTCCATGACGTGGCTTTCATGTTAGCTCCTCGGATGATTCGTGCTCTGTTGCGCAAAACAAGAAGAATGATCGATCCAGGTATCATCCTTTATTTTGATTCTCCATTTCCAACCTCCGAGATCATGAGATCCCTCGGCCGCCGAGACAAAATTCTTTTCGGAATGCTGTCATCATCTTTGTTGGTTTTCAATGTCAACAATTATGCGCGTCACTGTGTCAACACGTGCCAGCGAACGTTGGGTTTGAAAGCACGGTCACTCGAGGTTTGTTAACGCTGATTTGTTGCCACTTGGATGTTCAGAGTTGATTGGGTTTTTGTTTGTAGGGTGGGATGTTGGCGCTGGAAACACCTGATTCTCGGAATCTTGGCATATCTATCGTCGCACCGTCTCCGGATGTAAATCATTTGGAAGAAGTTGTTGCCTCTCACAATTTAATTGATGTCTCGCGCAGACTCAAAGCAAAATACGGAAACAAGAAAATTATCGTCGGAATTGACAAATGCTCTCGGCTGAGTGGCGTGAGCTTGAAACTCCTCGCATACGAGAAGCTGCTGGGCGATTGCCCTCGTTTGGTAGGAAAAGTTGTTCTTGTCCAAAGATGCATTGTGACGGGATCCGGCATTGATGCACAACGCTCCTCACGTGAGAATCAGCAACTGGTGAAGCGCATCGCTCAGCGCTTCGGTGACAAAGTCATCGACTATGTCGAAGCGCGTAGTTGCCGTGAGTTACATGAGCAACTTAAGTTGTGGTTGATTGCGGACGTCTTTTTGCACACTCCAGTCCGTGAAAAGTACAGTCTGGAAGTGTTGGAGTTTGTGTGGAGCATCAAATACCGCCAGGATTCACCTCCCCAGATCATCATCAGCGAATTTTCGGGAGTTACACAGTCATTGAACGGGGTGTACGAAGTGAATCCATTTAATGTCCTGGTCGTAGCCTCCACCATCGACAAGGTGCTGACCGCAAGCAAAGCGGAATGCCGACGACGCGCGAATAGACTTCTGGATGCCGGCGCGTTGTTGTCGCAGGCGTCACGACAGTGGGGTGTTCAGATTTTGAGAGATCTTCTTGTTGTGTGGAAAGGCTTAGAGCGCAAGGTGCAGCCCCCAAATTTGGATCTGCAAGGCCGACTTCAGCCAAACGCACCCGTTGCATCCGATTTGAAAGAGTTCAGCTTCGGCATTGAGCCTCTTTCACAGTCACCTTCTTCTCAGTTGTTGTCGGTACCATCGAGCTCGTCGCTGCTCGGGCACGCCACGGAACAAGAAATGGTGGATCTGAATGCCTACACAAACAGTAACAGCATGGATGCTCGTCATGACAATGAAATGACGACACTTGAGTCACACACAGTCGTTACAGACTCTGGATTCCGAAAGGTCGGTCGCGTCACGATTCCAATTCGCGTGGCTCGTGCAGAATTCAGCCTGAGTATTGGGTGTATTTGTTGTGTTGCAGGCTTCGGCGACAGATATAAAGGCCTCATATCACCAAAATTCGAAACGACTGTTCCTCCTTGCATACGGCGGCTCGCTAGTAGCGCAGGAACCCACTGAAAAAGCCATCAAGCATGACTTTCTGGGCGCTGAGGGTAGAGAGCCGAAATCGGCCATGAAATCCACCCTTACTCGGCTTGCAGCAGATCCTGCGAATGCAGTCTTCATCGTCAGTGATATGGCTGAGCAACAAATTACCTCACTTCTGCGGGGAATTCCCAACCTTGGTTTTGTGGTTGGCAACGGGCTAAAAGTTGTTTGGCCTTCAGGTGTACCTGTGCCCAAAGAATACACTGCTGTCGACGTGCCGCCCGTGGAACATCGCTCAAACAAGGTGGAGAATGCGACGACACGTCGATCGCGATCGTCAGAGAATTCATCTCAGCCGCTTCAGTGGACAACAGTCTCGTATGATCAGCTGAAGTCGGAGTGGTTGGATCTGCGAGCAGACATTATCAAAACCATGGAACCATTCCGTGTGGTGAATGGATCTCGCTTAATCACCGACAATGAAGTTAAAGTCGAATGGGATTTCTCTCGTGCCGACCCAGAATGGGGTGGCATGCAGGTGCGTGTCGAAGTCGTACGCCCGCGATTCTGAGAGAATGGTGTCCTCGATTAACACTTTCGAATCGTGTGTTACAGGCGGATTGTTTGTGTGCGATTTTGAGACAAAAGTTTGCTACGCATTCCAACATCCTGCAAATCAATCGTATTCAAGGCAGAGTGGTCGAAGTGAATCTTTGGGTCTTAGGTTTGCGATCATTCGTTCGAGACATGGTGATGCCGTCATTTAGATCGGGGTTCGTGCTTGCTACGGCGAATACCTCCAGCGACGTAAGTTGAAATTGCACGTGTTGTATGTTGGCCGGAATGACTAAGTATCCACCCATCTTGACAGGAAGAAATGTTTTTGGGACTCTACGAAGCTGTGCCAGCGCAAACGTCCAGTCAAAACAACGCAGACCGTGAATGTGACCTTCACATGATTACTATGGGAAAAAAGGCGTCACAAGCAAGCTTGTATGTTGATGGATCGCAAGGTCTCCTGCGCTTACTGTCAAAGCTTCGATAGCAGTTGTGTTGTTTTCAAACTTAGTTAGAAGCGGTTCTCTTGGTCAAAATCGCCGCTCACGTAATTTGTAACAATCGCTCGACTTGTGCTGATAGTTGCCTTTGGCGCTCTCGCAAAGCGCTGACCTGATTTTCGAGAGCTCTCTTGACAACAGCGTCTTTTTCCCGCTGTGCAGAGATTACTTTCTGCGCTTGAGCCATTGCTAGAGTAGATTCCTCTTGGGCTTTGGCGCGGAAAGCTGCGGCGGCCTTGACAGCTTCTAGTCTGGCGTCATGGAGCTCCGAGTAAATGGCTCGCTTTTCGTCTTCATGCTTCTGCACAAGCTTGTTGCGCTCCTTCAAATTGTCCATGCGGTTTTGGTTGAGGCGTTCAACCAACTCCTGTTGATACTTCGACCTCATGTCAGATTCTGCTGTCAAAAGTTGTTTACGCAGCATTCGCATTTCAGCTGCCGCCTTCGTCTCGAAATCATGGAACTTGCCCGCCTCAGATTCGTGCATAGCGTCCAGTGCCCCGCGGTGTTTTGCAAACACACTATCCGCTGCTTGCCACGTTGATTCTAGAGTCCTATTTGATGACGCTGCATGAAGAGTCAGTGAGGAAATTTCGTTCTTCTGACTCAGTATCTGTGCCCGTAAGGCTGCGTTCTCATTTTCATGTTCAATGATGTCACGATTGAAGCGTTGTTTTTGTTGTGTGATCTCGCGCAGCAATTGGTCTCGCACAGAATCAGCCTCAGCGCGCACTTTGTGTGAAACTTCCGCACGATGCTTCTCGTCCGTAGAATCGTGGTCTGCTTGCACGCTTCTCAATTTTGCTCGCCAATCGTTGTTGACTGCCTCCAGCTCCCTTTCAGCCGCGCGTTGAGCTTCGTCTCGAAGTTGCCGAGCACGTTGTTTCTCAATGTCGAGTTCTTGCTCGTATTGTTCCCGAAGCTCCCTTAGCCGTTGTGCGGCTTCCTGTTTCTGCATGTCGAGTTTTTCTTGATGTTCTAGTTGAAGTTTTCGGGGATATACTTTCAAGGCGTCCACCTCATCCTGAGATACTTCTCTTGCGTTCACAAGCGCAGTGGCGTTGGCTTCCTTTATTTCGTCCTCAACTTGCAATTTGAGTCGCTCCATCTGTAGAGCATGTTCGTCTCGAAGTCGATTCAGAGCCGTGTCTTGCTCGCCGCGTAACTGGGAAAGTGCGACTTCGTGCCGTTCTTCAAGAGTTCGCTTGAGGTCTTCGCGCTGCTCAGCGGCTTCAGCACGGTCCACAGCTCGCTGTGCATCAAAGTGCTCCCTCGCAGTTTTTGCTTCAACTGCGACTTCTTCTTGTGCAGTTTCTGTCAACTTGAGTTGAAGATTCATTTTTTGGTGTTTCACTTCTTCAAGCACAAACTTGTGCTGCAATATTTTTTCGTGGAACTCCTCCTGTCCACCCAATAAGTTGTACTAGTTAGATCCCACGACGCACAAAATCGCTTCCGAAACACCACACATAACGTACTTCAAGGTCCATCGAGGCCTTAAGCCTGTCCTGCAACGCTGTTTCATATGATTCTAGCTGGTTGGATGTTGAGGCTAAAAGTTCTTCTTGTTTACGCGTTTTTGTTTTTTCCTGTTCCAGTTCCTCCTGCAGCATCTGCACGACCTCTCGATTTTGCTGCTGGAGTTCGCGTTCTGTGTGCAGAACCCCACTGAGCTGAGATGCAATTTCTGCCCGAGTTTCTCGAGCGTTATGTCTGCTCTGCCGCAATTCTTCATTGGCTTTCATCATTTTGGACCGTGCTTCTGTTGCAGCAGCTCTGAGTTCGTCTGTCACCGACTCGGCCGTCAGCTTGGCTTCCGTTTCCTCCGCTAATCTCACCTCCAGATCTCTGATCTGCTCCATGTGTTCAACTCGCGCACGCATGGCAAGATTGTTAGCCTGGGTCAATTCCTTCTTTAGTTGTCCAACCGTGGAAAACGACTGTAAAGAGTTTTTTTGCTCCGTGTCGTAGAGCTTTTGACAAACTTTCAGTTGCATCTGAGCCTCCTCCAACTGTTCTCGCAGGTCATCGGCCTCCTGAGTCGCGCGAACTGCCTTTTGATACATGTTGGTGTTCGCTTGTGCCAGCGTCTGATTGTGCGACTTGACGAGTTGTGCCTCTTTTCTGACCAACGCCCCGTCAACAATAGAATCCACAAGTGCAGCTTGGTCCGCGCTGCGGTCATGCGCGATATCTCGCACAACGTTTTGCAGCGCGTGATTTTCTGCTTCGATTTGTGCGGCATGACCGACACTCAGTTGGGCCACTAAATGCTTTGATCGCTCCTGAATAGCTTTTTGGTCACGCAGTATCTTGGCCAGTTCACGCTGCTGTGAACTCGTTGACTGTGGGACAGAATTTTCACTGTGCGGGAGCGGACGCAGCGTCTCCAGACGGAGCGGGCTGCTCGAACGTGGACTTACTGCCGATTCGTAGCCCCGGGCAGGGCGCAATGGTGTGCTTTGAAACTTGCCTCGGAAGGATTGCGTTACATCGTCGCTAAAGTTGGACTGGTTGTCCGACGTGACGTTTGCTAGGGGCTGATTGGGGGGCGAGGTTGCAACACCGTACTTTTCTATGGTGTACTGGCGAAGTGACGCTTGCTGAATTTTCTTGTAAGCGTTCTTGGCCTTCTCGCTGCTTTGGTGGATTAGCATCTGTTTGCGAAACCATTGCTTGGCCTTAGCGTCAGAACTCATGATACGCAACCTTTAATAGCAGCCAAGGTGGCGCACTCTGCAAGCGAAAATCGTATTATTACACGCGAAAGGTATCAGCCGCTGTGTCGGCTCGGAGAGTGGGCCGACGCCATGGCGACCAAGACTGCCTCTCGATGAGAATTATGGTCGTTTTTCGTGGACAAACTTGATGACATTTTTAAATTCATCGTGCAAACAACAGTTGGTTGATGCATTAGCAGAAGGACCACTGCAAGTTTGCCGCTTACGCGACCCAGCACAGAGCCACTGAAGCGAAACAGTGTCGTAATTCTCCCACGCAGTCAGCCACCGCTTCCGATTCGTTGACCGCTCCCGTTCCAGAAGACCAAACCGTGTCACAAACTCCAATCCAAGATCCGTTGTCAATATTGCCGTACTCCACACCACCACTCCTTCAGACAAAAATGATTGTCAGAACCCGCTTTTCGTGCGTCAAACCGTCCGCCGGAACAGCAACAACAACGGCGGCGGCGGTGGCGCCGACGACAAACGACGACGACAACGACAACGACGACGACGACGAACGACAAACGACAAACGACGACGAACAACAAACGACGAACGACGAACGTCGAACGTCGAACAAACGAAGTTGGGACCCAAAAATCTTCAAAGTCCTAAAAGACGAAATGATCCCTTTCCCTCTTTCGATTTCATATTTACAAAGTACGTTTATCAAATATCCAGTTTACTTAATGTCCATTACTGCGAAGTAATAGTGTAGTTTTATGTAATGCAGTCCATTAAACTCCACGACGAATACTTATCTATAAATATGACTCAGAGTGACGGTTGGAATCGTTCGTTCGTTCGTTCGCTTCGTCGTTCGTTCGTTCGTTCGTTCGTTCGTTCGTTGGATCTCCGTCACTCTTCACTCACTGTCACTCACAGTCACTCACAGTCACTCACAGTCACTCACTGTCGCTCACCGTCACTCGCTCGCTTATTCCTTCGTTAATTGTGAAAACTAAGTACCTGGTATTCCATAACGTGTACTAGTGGGACTGTGATATTCAGAAATACCGCAGTTCCAAAATGCAAAAATGCTAAATGTTGCATAGCACCTTGGAATCAACGGCATCACAAGGGCGAAAGGATGCTCCTTGTCATCAATCAGAGTGGTTTCTTGCCTGCCTCAGTAGCAGAAGCAATGTCCTACGATAATTTTATAATTTTTCTCAATTCCATTGGGACCAGTCTGCGACGATGCTACTCAGAGAAGCAGAAAAGAGACTATTTGACGATGACCTCGACACATGATGATGCATGGTTGCATCAAGGGGTAATGGCTCTCCGACTAAGACCCCAAGGTTGCATGCTCCCACACGATCAGAAGTCGTTGTATGTACAAGATTGTCGTCTGCGCATACTTCTGACCAATTGATGGGACTAAACAACTTTGGGCATCAGGGGCACATTGACAAAAACTGATTGCGACAGAGCACTTGTTGAAGGTCCACCCACACTCCGCGAATGCCAATGGGCCTTCTACACTGGCAAGCAAAACAAGTAACTCGACCCCAAACACAGCCACAGTTGTGTTGAAATCCGGGCAGCTCCTATCGTCAGTGGGGCTTCGCCAATCAAAACATTACACACATACAACGCACAAACACAAACACACAAACACAACACACACACACACACACACGGCGAGCGGCATCGAATTGTAAGAAATAAATTAAGAAACGGCAAGGCCAACGAAGGACTTGACGAAGAGGAAGCATGATATACTTCTCAACGTGGACTATTTGTCTGCAGAATCTTGGGGCGGTAGCATCCAATCCATTCTGGCGCGAGCTGGAGATTCTGAGGTATCGAGCGTGACGCTGGTAGACCGCACAGGGCTGCTACTGGCTGCCAGTGCCGGAGCGTCTTCACCCATTGCTTCGAATAATTCAATCAAGTCTTCTGTCGCAGCCACCTCTGTGTCGCAGTCTATGTACCCCTCATAACTCCAACCGATGAATCTTGAAGCCAAAAACGTCTCCAGCTTCGTGACGCGGACTTGTAAACTTGTTTTAACCTTCACGCCAACAGATTCTGTCGTAGACGCTGTATCTTTCCATTGATCCAAAGCGAGATGACAATTATCAAGTAGAGATCGAAGAGCTGGTTCAAGAAAACTTCCACTGGACAAGTCGCTGACAAAAAAATCTTCAGGCACAAGTCGTAACTGTACGCGCATGGCAGCTAACAGTTCAGAGAATAATGCCGGTCTTCTCGCGACAGCATTTTGGCAGTCGCCAATGTGAGCGATTAGCGATTTCCATTGCTCTAGTCCCGGTTGCAGTTCGAGGTAGTGCAGAAGCAAAAAAGAAAGTTGGAACTCTCCCAGAAAGACAGCCTCGCAGGCTTCTAAATCGGCAGCAAGACTATGCTTCGATACTTTCAACCGCTGAGACGACTTGGCCAAGTCATTGGGTCGGAATTTTTTCTCCAGAGCCACGTCCAACCAACGCGATTTGTCTAAGTGCCACTGCGAAATTTCGGCGGCGCTCAAGCCCTGTGGCCGCTGCACAGCCAGCGAAGTAAACGTGGGGTAGCACCCGTCGTCCACACTGCCTCCAGACGCATCACCTTGCTGCTTTTCGGGTGCGGTACCCGGGAAAATACTGGCATTGACTCGGATACCGCATCTTTGCAGAGTTTCATCGCAAACGTACTGACTAAGTTTCATCCACAAATTGCTGGCTGGACTGCCCCACGTATGCACGCCCAGGCCTGTGTCAAATGCAAAGCTGCGAACTCCTTTCTCGAGGTTCTTGCGCTCTTCTTCAGGAACATGCATCAACACTTCTTCTGTTTCACTCCATCGGAGAGCTTGGACTTGACCAGTTGAGAACTTGACAAACATTCCGGTCTTTACACCGCTGGTGTTGCGCGGAGTCGGGCAGTAGTGGAGAAGATGCAGTTGTCCGGGGTTCAGCATTTTGAGACCCTGAAACTGCTTCCCAACCGTCCATTGGACGACATCAATAGAAAACATCCCACCAACAGGGTAGTCAAAGCAAAGCAGCGTCCCGCCGATTTGTGTGCGCCTCAGTGCGTCTTCGGGGCTCAGAGTTTTCAGAAACTCCAACGAAGACTGCAACCCAGCTGTGGTGCCCGCAGCCGCACTGGAGGGCAGAGGCTTGCTTCGCTGTCCCGGAGAATCGCGGGTAGAGTCCGTTCCAGGTGGTCCCATGGAAATTTGCTGTTGCTCGTCGTTGCGAGCAGATTTTTCCGCTGATCCACGTTTGTTCAAGAACCCACGCCTCATAGTTTGATCACGCGACACGCGATGCGGAAGTCGCAACACACTTCACCACATCTGGAGAAGAGACGCAAACCAAAAATCCCACAAACTTCATTTCGTCGTATTGATTCCTTAGCGAAGGTAGCAACGACTCACTTCACTCCAGAAGTCGAGAGAAGCACCGCCACCACTATCCGTGCCCACTACCAACTTAAGCGAGGGCAGCTGCCAGTGGCGAGTCGCGACCAGCGTAGCGAAGTGTCCCATTTATCACAAGAAGGCATCTGTTCGAGCGTCGAACTGCAAGCGACGAATTCGAACAACGAGCACCAAGCAAAGAGCAAAAGTGAAAGCGATTGCGCAAGCAAGCGAGTGAACAATAAATCGTGGTAGACAACAGACGACGAGTGGTGGACGACAGACGACGTGGACGAGACAGCGAAAGGAGGCAAAGACTTTTGAAGCGCAATGACGACGCGATGACGTGGAGCGACGCAACGACAACGATGGCCGACTGATTGTGTCGTGACGTCAGAGCATCTGACGACGTGCCCAAACTGACTGATTGAGTGAGTGAGTGAGTTGATATTTGAGTGTCTGACAGTGGGCGTGACTGACTGATTGATGGATCGAGTGAGTGAGTTGAGAACAAAGGCGTTGGGAGTGAGAGTGGGTGACTGATTGGCTCAGTGAGTGAGTTGGCCACAACAACACCGCAACACGGCCGGCCAACGAACGAACGAACGAACGAACGAACGAACGAGCGGAGGTTTGACTCGATTCGTTCAACGACGTCGTTGCGACTTTGACCTCGTGGACGTCTATTTCGTTGTACATTGCATTCGACGAAGAGAACACACAACCCCAATGTCGAAAGGTGGGTCAGGACGTGTGGAACTCCACACGCGGCGTGTGTGCACTAAACTTGTTGTGATTGCTTGCACGTGTGGGGCGGAGGTTGTGGAGGGTGGGCGATTTGAAAAAAGCGGGGGAAGGAGGTCGACATCGGCGTCGGCGAACTGCCGCGCCATAGTGACAGACTTTGCTCGGTGTTGGTGACACGGGGTTCTTTTGGAGTTGGAGCTTGCATGCGTCAACAGCATTGAACAACATTGAATGAATGAGGGTTTGAACTGATTGGGAAGCAATAAAGACATTCGGCAATATGTTTGTTTCTTTTGGCTTCCAATTCTTTGCGGAGTCTTTGTGCAGGTTCACGTAATCTCGTTGTGCACCTTCCATAAATTGGACAGGGTTCCTGGCCTAGCGCTGGGTGCCTTCCTCAACCACTTCAACCGCCACATCAGCCTTCTACGCACGCACCATAACGTGGTGTGCCGAACATGGAAGCACTTCCCAGTTCAGGAACAACATCAACTGAAACTGCACCCTCGACCAAACAAAGAGTGCCTCCTGGTGCGCCGAAGAGCTCCTCAGCAAATAACCCGGATAAAGCGACAACTACAACAGCAATGAATTCGCTGAAACGCCAAGTTTCTGGCCACGCCAAAAAAGCCGTGGAATTCTTCAAGTCGCTCGGAAGTCCAAAACATGTGGTTGCCCCAATGGTGGATCAATCGGAGCAGGCTTTTCGTCGTCTCACTCGCAAGTACAATGCCCATTTGTGCTACACGCCGATGTTTAACAGTTCCAAAATGGTTCATGATCACCGATACATGGCGGAAACACTTCAGGACTTGAATGGCTACACTGACGGAGATCGCCCACTGTTTGTTCAATTGTGCGGTCACAAACCCGATGAATTGTTAGTTGCGGCCAAGGCTGTGGAGCACACGGCAGATGCCGTAGATCTGAACCTGGGGTGCCCACAGCTGATTGCAAAGCGCGGGCGTTATGGCGCCTTCTTGCTCGAAGAATTCGATTTGTTGCAAGAAATCGTCACAACATTGTCCGAAAATTTAGATATTCCCGTGACGTGCAAAATCCGTGTGCTTCCTTCTTTCGAAAAGACCCTCGAACTTGCCAAGTTGCTCCAAGCCTCTGGCTGCTCCGTGCTGACCGTGCACGGCCGGACGAAAGAGGAGAAGGGCAGTAAGATTGGTCATGCTAACTGGGAATGGATTCGCCGTATCAAAGAGGAATTAGATATCCCTGTCATCGCCAATGGCAGCATTGGCAAGTTTGAAGATGTCCACGAATGTTTAGAGGCCACCGGTTGTGACGCGGTCATGTCATCGGAAGGCGTTCTCGAGAACCCAATGCTTTTCGCTGGTCCTATTGATCCCGGAACCACTGACATTGAGCACTTCAAGCGCCGCGTACGTCCAACAGAATTCTGTAGTTGCATCGATGTTCGCAAGTTTAAATTGAATTGATTGGGTTGTTAGGTTGAATTGGCGTCCGAGTATTTGGATCTTGTCGTCAAGCACCCCCCACGGTGTGACAAAGTCGTCAAGAAGCACATTATGGCCATGGTATTTGGTGGTTTCATTCACAACAAAGACTTGATACAAAGCGTATTCAAGCCAAGGGATGTGAAGGGTATTCGCCAGGCCATTGATACTGCATTGCAGCGAGTACTTGATCGAGAAGCGCAACAGACCAAAGTCAAAAGTGTAGTGGATGACAACAATGCGACCCGTGCTGGTAATGATGAGGACACGGCGAGTGCAGAGGAATCAGAGCGACGACGCAACTTCAATCGGTACGCTGTGCTTCCAAATAAGGAGGGTCGGTGGTATTGGCGGTACCGCTTGCGCGAAGATCGTGCCAACAGGCGAGTCACGCACCAACCGCCACAACCAACAAAGCGCAAAAGAGAAAACGAGTAGACTTCAGTGTGTGTGTGGAATCAATCTCAGAATAACTTGCCATGACTTTCATCACTATTATCGAATTACTGGTATTGACGATTTCATTTGTGCGAATTCGCTCACCATCAGCACGAAATTAAAACGTTGAAGTTTGTTCAGAACTTGGGCATTTGTCCAACTGCAACAAAGTTCCACGCCCAAAAGTATTTCGCCACCAAAGAGCGTTCATAGAAAGTATCGAACATCCGAGCACGGAGCGAAGGGACGCGGGGCTCACTCCAGATGTACTTCCAGTGACTGAGCACCTCCTTCTTCTTCGCAGTATTGGCACACTCTTGCAGCACTTTATGGAGCGCACTGTCCGCCTCGTCGTTCCAACGCTTGATCTCAGCACGAAGGCGACGATCTTCTTCGAAGATTGTATCAACTGCCGAACGCAGTGGAGGATCGTCAGAACTTGACAACGCTTTCGATTGCAACTTGACACCTTTTCCGTTGTTGACGGATTGAGTCGGGGTCTGCGGTGGAGACGTGGTTTCATCACAGGTGCTCGTGGATCCGGTAGCATGCTGGGTTTCCGAAGGTACTGGATCGTTTTGGCTTGACTTTGCACGCACGCACGCCTTTTGTGGTGCAGGTCCATGACGTGACACGGAGGTACTTCTTCCGTGAAACTTGTGAGTTGCACCTGGTGCTCGTGGTCGAGCTTGACTCGAACTGACGCTGATCTGACTCAGGCAGATTCTATCTCCGACTTTGAGAGCACAACTTCTTGCCGCGTTGAGTTGTGGCAAGTGGTTGCTGCAATGGCCCCCATCAGGACTGCGAGAAACTTTGGTACGTACTTCAGCGCTGCGAGGTGTTGGGTAGGCAGATGCCTTACATTTTGGTTTGGCGTGGACAGAGAGTTTTGTGATGTTTTCTTTGCGGGTCGCAAGCAGCTGTGGCTTGTGACTTTGAGCGCTTTCCATTGACACTTGATTCAAATTTCTGCCCAAATCATCGCGTGCAATAGGTCGCACATGGGTGCCATCATCTTCTTCTTTGTTACGTGCAGCTGGCTCCTCATGCAATTTACTGGTGTTCGAATTCGTTGGCACCCCATGATCGGTGCTTGTATTTAACTGTGGGCAGTTCATCGAAACTCCCCGTGAAGGGTGAGACTTTGGGCGCGCTACCTGCCATAAACTAGCCTGAGTAGTCGCACTGGTGTGCTCCGGCGTGTTATGTACTGCCGCAAC
>ENA-OWNT01002187-OWNT01002187.1-seawater-metagenome-genome-assembly--contig:-NODE-2187-length-21118-cov-4.202509_pt1 | contig 21118 bp, 25 predicted proteins | sample MGYA00238136_ERZ651165 | MGnify/ENA primary metagenome ERZ651165 (study PRJEB26861, sample SAMN08777766) | seawater metagenome | isolation source: coastal seawater | place: USA: Florida | collected...
ATGCGAGTGTGCAGCCCAGAGTGGCTGCGGCGAGAAACCAGACCACGAACCCCATTTTCGTCGAAGATGCTGCTCTTGTGGGATTGGACAGGAAATGCAGAGTTGATATTAATTCGTGTTTTCTTTGTTATGGCCACGCCATGATGTCAATGTTCATCAGACGACTTCCAGGGTCGGCAGAGATACCTTCTCGTCCGGCAGGCATTCCAATCCAAAGCAATTTTGTATGCGCACACATTGCGGCGTTTCGCAATCCATCCTCAAAAACAATCTGGACTCAACACCTTCACCACCGCACGCCACAGGTCGACACACGGTTGTACGTTCTCTCAGGATTACTGTTGTTGGCACCCGACACCCAACAATCGAACGAACGGCACAACGACAGCGTAACGCCGTCGCCGGCGACCCGCAATCCAACGATCCAACAATCCGACAACCCAAACCCCAAACCCCAAACCCCAAACCCCAAACAGAAACCACTCACTCACCAAAACTGGACAGTGCAAAGTCGCGAAGAGCGAAAGCTCAGTTCAAAGCCGTCGTTTACCGTTGACCGTCCCTCCACCACTCCGCCACTCCACCGCTCCACCTGACCTACGCCGCGTCCTCGGCTGTGCCCCTTGATCGGCAGCGCCCATCGACTCCGTTCAACGCCTGCGTTCACAAGAATTAGTGTAATGGTGTGCGATGTGACCGTGTTATCCCTGCGCTGAGATGCCAGGTTGGGGCGTTGGGCGCGGATGTGTGCTCTTCTACGTCCATCGCCCCTTCGTTTTTTGTGTTCAAAACGACTGTTCACGTAACACATTTCTTTTCTGTTTTATGAATACATCTTGAAAAAGCCACGCGAAAGCCATCCAAACCTCACACAAGTTCTCTACGCTTAGTGTTGGTGCCCTGGTCACAATAAGAATGATGGCCAAGACCGCTGCGTTGCTGGCGTTAATTGGTTGTCCTAGTTTGTCACTCGAGGTTGTTCGGGATCCAGAGTTCCTTGTGGCCGATAGCTCTGTTGAGGTGCCAGCGATTGCGGGCGAACCCATCAAATTGTGGCCGGGCGCCGCCCCCGGCGATGTTCCGGGACAGTTTGGCCCGGAGTTTACCGTGTGTCTCACCCCGAACACCTCTGTGGCAGATTGTAAAGGTACGCTTCTCATCTCGATGATGTTTGTTGCCTTCGATGTTCTCTTCAGTCTTCGTGTTTATGTGAATTGGCTCGCCAACAGATCGATCAGTTTCCAACATTACCGTCCCCACAATCACGCCATACCTGGTCCCTAATGCGACGTCGGCGGTAGTGGTTGCTCCTGGTGGCGGTTACAGCATCTTGGCCGTCGACCGTGAAGGCACCGACATTGCTGCGTGGTTGAACTCAATAGGAGTCTCGGCATTTTTGCTGCAGTATCGTGTCCCAGAGAGACCTAACCTGGTGTTCGGAGCCGCTCCTCTCATGGACGCTCAACGTGCAATGGGCTTGGTGCGAGAAATGGCTTCCTCGGGGTCAGTGCCAGGCTTAAATGCTTCCAAGGTTGGGTTCATGGGGTTTTCTGCGGGTGCGCACCTCACTGGTCATATCAATGTCGAGTGGTCGCAGCGAGCATACGATTACGTGGATGCAGCCGATGATCAACCTTGCCGTCCTGACTTTAGCATGATGATCTATCCGTGGAAAAGCGTCACTCAAGCTCCCGTTAACGCGAGCGTTGACCAAGCATCGGCATTGAACGTAACAAACAGTACCCCGCCCACAATGCTTGTACAAGCCGAGGATGACCCGGTGTTCGTAGAAAATGCACTCTTCTATTGGTTGGCCCTTAAAAATGCCGGTGCTGCCCCATCCGAACTTCATCTGTATCCTCGTGGTGGTCATGGCTACGGTCGCTGCACCGTCACCGCCCAAGACACCGGCTTTGAAGTGTGCACGTGGCCAGATCGAGGTCATCGATTCCTGCGCACACTTGGCGTGGTCGGCAATTAAGGCTCAGCGACAAGCACCAAACTCTACTTATGGCGATATTGTCGTGTAAAACATAAAGCTTATTCTTAGCTGTTGCATCAGTACGCAAAAGCAAGACAACGCTTACAGATTGGACAGAATTTTTTCAATTTGTGAACTTGACAGCGGAGCGTCTTCATGACCATTCTTTCTAGCAGAAAGAAGTTCTCTGACAAACTACACCACAATTGCCACGTCATGAAGCAGTGACGCCAACAGAAATTTTGTGCAATGTGCTCTGGACTCACCTGCTGCTCTATTGGTGATGCGAAGGTATCGATAGTGGTGTCTGAAACGTCAATGCCCGTGTCTAATAATGCGAGGTACAACTGCACAGCCTGCTCAGGCTGTGGTTCGCGGATACCATCACCTGTTGTCAGAAGACCAATAACGTGGTCGAAGACACCAGAATCATCCAATTTCTGCAGTTCCTTTTGGATCGAGAAACAAATGTCTGGGAGCTGTGCCTGCACTGTTGCGCTTCCTCGATAAAGCCTTTCGAAGAGCAGCGCCAGGGCCGCCTACGATGCAGACGGAGAGACTGATCAAATATGCCAAGAACATGAAACCTTTCCAGAAACACAAACCTGCTTCTCTACAGGAGACTGCAATGACTCCCATAGGAGTTCAGCTGGGTGCTCACCACCATCTAAAAACTCCCAAAACAACTCCAGTGCAATATCTGCGCGTGGGTGTCCCGAATACCAAGCACTGCCACGAGAGAAAACTGAAACTAAGTCCGAATACCATGCTGTGTCATCGATTGCGGGAGATAAATCTGTTCGCATAATGGATTCTGCTCTCTGACGGAAGGTTCGCTTGGCGACCTGTGGATCAAACAACAAGAATAACGCCTCCAAGCAAACTACGAGCAGCACACGAGGATTTTCTCACCTGCAACTTTTCGTCGATGCTAAAGGCTTTCCAAGTTTCGTCCGTTGGATGCTTGCCAGCGAACAGCAACGCCTCGAAAACAACTTGGGCCAAGTCGTGATCCGCGGCGCGACCAAAGGTGGGGTTGCCATTCGACAGAGCGCCGATGAGCCGGTTGAAAAGAGATACCGGAATATGTTTGAGCAGATCGCTCTCTGAGTGATTGTCGCGACAAGTTCGTACAAGGGCGTCAGCCGCACGCTCCATGTTTCCGACTCTCATATGACCTCTGACCAGAATTTCAAAAGTGCGTGCGTCTGGTTGGGCTTCATGATGACGTCTGGGGACATCCCAAATAGCAGCCTCAGCTTCGTCAAATTGGCGTTGCGCAACCCATCCGCTGACGATCGCATTTAGGGTTGTTGTGTTGGGCGAAGTGCCATTGCGAGGCATGTCATTCACAACAACGTCCAGGGCTTTTTGCATGTTTCCAACGCGTGCCCAGCCGGACACCAGATCGTTCAGCATTCCACCATGAGGACGGAGGCCCTGTGCCGGCATATGTTCGTCCACGATTTGTTGTGCAGCGTCCATTTGACCACTCGCGCAATACCCTCTCATCAGGGCTCTCATGCCGGAGACGTCGACGGCAACGTGAAACTGGTTCCGCGACTGCGCCACAATGCTCGATGCGTGTTCCAGATTTCCACGCATTGCCCATTGCTTCACGAGCGCGGCGATGTCACTTGGACGCAAAATAGAGCGCGTACTCGGGTCAGCTGCGACTTCAATCATCGCCTCTTCCACCTGTTGCAAGTGTGTATCGGAGTACTGCGCCACCTTGTGTCGTCGTCTTCTCAAGTGCTTGATCAATGTCGGGACCGTGATCTCTGAGCGCGCACTATCATTCTGAGAAGGAGCACGACTCTTTGTGGTCCGTCGCCGGGATTTCTTCTTTTTGCGGGTCCTGCCATCCAGTTCATGTGTGTCGGGTTCGACAGTGAAATGTTGTTCTGGCCAATCTTGAGACTGTTCCTCAAGACTGGAAGAAGATGGCTTCGTGGTGGAGGATTGGACGCGTGCTTTCTGACTAAACTCTTGAATAAGCGTGTCCACAAACTCCGCCGAGGACTTCCTGTCTGCTTCCAGCGCAAGTTCCGCCCTTGTCGGTTGTCGTTCATGTGCTTTGCCAACGACCGACCGTTCTGCCTCACTATCTCGCATCTGCGGGGCAACGCGTGCTGCTCGCAGCGCATCCAAACTCGCTGTGATGTTTCGCCTGCGAACCTGCTTCGTCCGTGAACTTGCTTGTCTAACATGTTGTCGTGGGGCACCAAAGCGAAATGTGCTGGCGGCTGCGCGCAGCCTAGCAAGTGGAGCGCGACCAAGCAACATTATGCTTACTTGGCGATGGAACGGCGGTCGACCATACGACAACACCAGCTGTCGCGATATCTATCCAGTGCTAAATGAGGAAAGCACGAGGAATACTGGACCTTATGTGAGCTTATTTGACTGCCAACTTTTTTCGCGCGCACAACTGCGACGCCTGTGAAGACCTTTGTATTCGTTCCATGCTGCTTTCCACACGGTGTGGCCGAGACGGTATGAACACTGTCTATCCGGGCATGCCGTCATTGAACACCTGCCCACCAACAAACACACCAACCATTCGATCATCCCACCACTTCATTGACAATCAACCATGCACACATCAGACAAGGGTCAAGAACACACAAGACACCTCCTGCTCCTCCTCCACCACCACCTCCCCTCCACCAACACAACAACGATACAACCTCACCAACAGAACACCAACAGAACGAAAGGGGGACACCAATGACAAGACGGAGCAACGACAACACCGCCCACCACCAACAGAGCAACGATAGAGCCAAGGGCACGATAACAACAACAACAACAACAGCAACACAACACACAACACACAAAACACAAAACGGAACGGTGACAGATCATCGACACATCGACGCAACGACGCAACGACACAACGACGTATCGACGCAACGACGCTGCCAACGACGCTGCTAACGACCAACGAACGATCAACGAACGACGACGACGAACAACGACAACAATGACTTCACGGTGAGTGTCTGAGGAGTGGCCGCGGACGGACGGAGAGCGACTGTGAGTGAGTGAGTGAGTGAGTCAGTGATAGTGCGCTGCGCGGCCACACCCAGAACGAACGACCGGTTCGACCCTCACAGGCTCACCACGAGCATTGTTTCTTTTCAAACGTGAGCTGCGGGCTGCGGGCCGACGAACTCGACGATCAACGCAACAAACCACGCGGACGGCGGACGACGGACGACGTGCGACGGACGACGGGCGGGCGGATGTCGCGGCGACGCGACGCAATGACACGACGACGACGTGACGACATTACGGGATACGTGCATCTCTGGAGGTACGTAGGAGAAGATTAATGAGGATTGAACACTGGTTGTAGAACTTGTTGGTCGTTGAATGGATTGACGCATTGTTGTTTGTGATTGAGTTCCAAGATGCCTGGGCAACCAAGCAGCACATGTATTGGCGCTGCACGTTGTGCTGCCGTTAAGTCGAAGGCCCACCACGTGTCGTGCAAGGCACATGCATTGTTGATTGAGATACCAATTCGGTGATTTACGTCACTGTAGGGGTTACTGGCCAATTTGTTTTTTGAGCTTTTCCAGGTCGTCTGCGTCTTCAGATTGAATTTGTTCTTGGCTGCTCTCTTTCCCCTTTTCTCCTGTGTGTAGTTTTGTGCTTCTCTCTTGGTGAGAAGGTGCGGTTCAGTGTGTTAATGTGCTGATATGGCGTTGCAATTGTGCTTCCGTCACGCGCGACGGCGAGCACTGCGTCTGTCTCGCGTAGTGCCAGCGACGGCTTCGCATGTCCAACTCAGCTTCGACCGCTCTCCACGTGCCTGGTTTTCGACGAAGACACTGAGGATCTTCAACTCGCTGACAAATGAAGTCGAGCCATTTCTCCAGGATGAACACGATGAAAGCAATCGACCTATTCGCTGGTATAACTGTGGGCCCACAGTTTATGACAGCGCCCACCTTGGTCATGCACGAACATATGTCTGTCTCGATATCATGCGAAGAATTCTGACGAAGCATTTCCGTCTGGATGTCTTGTACGCACTTGGACTAACTGACATTGATGACAAGATTATTAAACGCGCCAACGAATCTCCGGAAGTTTCCAGCCCGCTGGCCTTAGCAAGACGTTTTGAAACAGAATTCTTCGAGGATCTTGCAAAACTGGGCGTTGAACTGCCCGATGTCGTGCTCCGTGTTACGGAACACGTTGATGATATTGTGGACTACGTCAAGCTGCTGGAGGCAAAAGGGTTTGCGTACGTCAACGAGGCTGACAACTCGGTGTACTTCGACGTGCAGGCCTTCAACTCTGCAAACCACTCGTATGGGACGATGGGCCCGACTTCTGCATCTCTCGACACTGAAGAGGGTCGTGCTTTGCACAATGCAGATGAAGGGGACGAAAGCGGGCTGGACCGCACATTGAAACGAGACCCACGAGACTTCGTGCTGTGGAAGGCCGCAAAACCGGACCTTGAGCCGGCGAGCGTGCAGTGGCCGTCACCGTGGGGACTTGGCCGACCTGGATGGCATATTGAATGTTCTGCCATGAGCCGTGCGGCATGTGGGTCCCATCTTGATCTTCACTCCGGTGGGATTGATCTCAAATTTCCCCACCACTGTAACGAAGTTGCTCAATCTGAAGCTCACAACAGCGCACCACGGTCGTGTTGTCCCGGCCACGCAACCGATGGCCAGAACGGAGATCCTTGGGCCCGCTTCTTCGTGCACACAGGTCACCTGTACATTGAAGGATTGAAAATGTCGAAGTCTTTGAAGAATTTCATTTCAGTTCGTGACCTCTTGGAGAACGGTTTTACAGCAGACTCCTTCAGAATGTTTTGTTTACAATATTCGTACCGCAGTAGCGTTCACTACAGTCCAGACCGAATGGATGAAGCTAATGCGCTGATTCGTCGAGTCCAAAACTTCCTGAAAGTGACGGACAAGCACATTCAACAGGCTGTCATTGATGGGCAAGAGTTAACGAAGCAGCAGTGCACAGAGGTTACGGAGGAGGGAAAACTGGCCCAAACTTGGTGTTCAAAGCGATGGAGATTGGATGAAGTGCGCTTGCGTGACTCGTTGAGTTCGCATCGAGCCGAGATCGACTCTGCTTTAGCGAATGACTTCGACACCCCGGAGGCATTACAGTCATTGTTAAAGCTGACGCAGGTGCGAAACGCTCTGTCGTTGATTGTACTGCTCGTTCCCTACTTGATGAGGTGCATCGTTGCTTCTTCTTTTTCTTCTTGTTGTCGTTTTGTGCTCATGGATCTTCAAGACTACGTATGACTATTTGCATAAGTGGGACCAACAATCTGGCGAAAGCGGTGATGTAATGCCAGTTGAGCTCGTTTCGGAAGTTCGCAACTACGTCGCTGGCACTTTCGAATTATTCGGATTTTCTAGTCTGTCCGGAAACACACACGGGGATGCTGCACGTTCGAGTTCAGAAGAAGATCTTAGTCAAGTTTTGCTTGAGTTCCGGGCAGCCGTGCGCGGTTTGGCTTTGGATAGCGATACTGTCGATCGCGGCCAACTCCTCAGTCTGTGCGACTCGCTGCGAGACGACGTACTCCCCACCCTACTCGACGACAGCATCACTGCCGACTTGGCCTCGGCACAGGTAACTTGACAACAAGTTTTTGCCAATGCTTTCAAGCATTGTATCGACCTCGTATTCTGATAAATTTGCGGTGTTTTAGACTGGATTTGAGCGATCGTGGCGACAGCGGGTGGCGGCAAATAAAGATGCCACAATAGCCGAGACTGCGTCATCCCGCCCTGAAGCCCGAGCAACGAACAAACAAGATCGGTTGCGCGCATACAATGACTTAATGAAAATACCCCCTCAAGAGGTACGGTTGTTTGCTCAAACTGCGACACATCATGATGTTTTGCGCTCACCATTAGTCAATTCTTCGCCCGTTGGTTACAGTACTTCCAAACATTGGAACCCGGCGTGTTCGGAGATTTCGACGAAGATGGGCTTCCGTTCACAGATGAAAATGGTGAACCACTCAGCAAATCCAAGCGAAAAAAGCTGAAGAAAAAGCTCGCCAAACATACGCTAGCTTTCGAAAAATACCACTCACAGTCTTAAATCTTTAGTTGTTTTCCGGTTTCATGACCTCGGCAACTTTGCTGACGGTACGCCGTCAACCGACGACAGCGCCATGTGGCAATCCTTCATTCATCACAGTGGGGTAAAACTTGACACCACACTTAAAAAAACACAAATACCAAGCGAGCCACTCACCTGTATCTTGAACTCTCGTTGTGGAGCATCGTTAACAGCAGCTGTGGCACTTACATCCGTGTTCGAAGAGCCAGAGTCCTCGACTTTTGGCTGCTTATTCTCGGTGTCCTCTGATTCGCCTGCTGCGTCCGCAGGGCGCTTCTGTGGCGGGAGAAGCTTTTGTATGTGTTTTGCATTCCAGCCAACAACATAATTTCCAAAATCCATTGTAGTCTGGAGGTGATTTCTCTCTAGCGAAAATATCTGTCCTTCGACCTCTTGTAGTTGTTCTGTGTGTCGAGCGAGGTCCTCAGAAAATTCTTTCTCGTCATCGATCAGTTCTTCTATGGTTCGATTGCGGCGTCGAATTGGTTTCATGGTGCTCATTATTGAATTCTTCCCTCACCCGCAATACATAATTGAACTTCTAGAACGGTTTATTTCTTTGGGTGTCGAAATAATCCCATGAACCGCGTGCGTGATGAATGTGTTGGTTTTTGCGTTTGAATTTTCGAACCATTCTGCCGATTTCTCGGTGTTGTTCCTCTCCGACAATCAATCAATCCGCCTGCTTCAGCACCGATGACTTGCTTGTCCTGTTCACACTGACCTACCAAACGAGTGTACGTTCTTGGAGCGTGCATGTATCGTGTAAAGTCACCAGCAACCGCCCGTCCCGCCAAGCACACGAGACCACGTGGCGCCGCGAGTGCGCGAGTACTACGCGAGTGTGTCGTCCCTCGACAGGAAAAAGATTCAAATAGTGTTTTGAATGAAGGCGGCACGACGGCACGACGGCACGACGCGGATCATGACGGCCGTGACGTCACCGCCACTGACTTCCGATTGTTTCACTGTCCGCTCTCTCTCTAATTTCCTAGCATACTTCATCATAAAATGCTGGAAACTTTATTTTAGAGTTTTTGATTTTTAGGGAAACAAGAATCAAGAATCACATTTTACTAATTACAAAACAATGCCTATTCCTTATCACTGTAACTCGTCATCCGTTGATTTCCAAAAATCACTGTACTGTACTGTTATCGAATATCAAAATCTGAAAATTGAGAATGAGAAGATGAGAAAATGAGAGTTGTTATGAGTTGTTGCTTGTCGCTCTGTCGCTCTGTCGTCTGTCACTGTGTCGTCGTCGCCCCCTTCGTTGTTGTTGTCGTTGTGCGTCGTGCACACACACCGTCGTCGGTTCGTCGGCTCGTTCGTCGGTCGTCGCGTCGTCGCCGCCGCTGTTATGATATTGCCCTCGCGCCTGGCACCGAACCGAATCATCCAACCGGGAAATGGCCGTGGGTAGTTGTTAGTCGGTAGTTGTTAGTCGGAATTGGTTAGTTGGTAGATGGTATGACACAGTTCGTCGTTGGTCGTTGGTCGTTGGTCGTTGGTCGTTGGTCGTTGGTCGTTGGTCGTTGGTCGTTGGTCGCCGTGTGGCGTCGTGCCCGACTTCCAGGCAAGTACGATAGCTTCTCGTCCCAACAGAGTCGAATGCGCGGAGGTCGCGCTTTCTTCTAGTCCACGACAACGAAACAAGCCAACAGAGCCTACGGAAGTGTTGAAGCAGTTTGACCGTTTTCAGGTGCTACGTGCGTGGTTGCCAATGAGTTCGTGCGGGGAGCTCGTGGTTGTGGCGTGCTCAACGTGAAATTGTGTGATTATTGAAAAATCACCCAGTGTCAGTATTTTGCCCATTCAGACAGCTGCATTGTGTGTTGCTGCCATTCTCCCAAAATGTAGTGCCGCGCATGAACCCAGCGCGGCCCGCGCTCGACATTCTGCTGACGTAATTTGAAGGACGCCGCAGCAATGGAACATAGCGAAGGTTACCACACACTGAAGGAGTTGCGCGCGTCCGAGAGGGCGAAGGACCGGCAGCGAAAGAAGAAGAAAGAACAGAGTCGTCGATCCGCGAAACGCAGTGAGGGCTCGAAGAAAGTCCGTAAACCCGCTCGTAAGCCTGGTGGTGCGCGCAGGACACCGTCTAGCGGGGGGAAACCGAAGCCACGAGGCAGACCCACGGTTCGCAAAGGGCATGGGAATGCGGATCTAAGTGAGGAAATTTTTGAAGCCACAGAAGAAAGCGACGTCGTCGAAGAGTACGATCCCACAGTCCATCCATATCAACGTGCTTACGAAGGAAAACTTGACTTTATTGTCCAGAGAAACCACGATACAGATGATTTCGACGGAGGCTTCTCACCTCGAGGTTCTCGCCGTCGCCAAACAGAGGCAAAGGTATCAATATTGGGGAGTGGCGATTCTGGTGGAGTCCCCAACGTGCAATGTTTGTGGAAGGGTAGCACGGGTTGTCACGCCTGCAATGCCGCTCAGAAAGCTTTTTCGACATATGGCAGTGCAAGCATGACGTATCGGAACGGTAGCGCCGTCCTATTTAGTTTTGTTGGCGGTTCTTCCAACTACCGCAGCCACTATGGGAAACCCTTCAATCTGCTCATCAACTGTGGTACATCGTTTCGAGAGAGTTTGCTCAAGCTACAAGAGCGACCGGGTTCATTCACGGGAGTCATTGCTTTTACAAATTCCGATCTTTTGCGCGCAAGGGCCTTGTTCGAGGATTTAGACAATGGAAGCAGCAGTAGCAGTCACTCTCCACTGATCTTGGGAACTATGGGGAACAAACAGCTCCGCCCTCTCGGAGTACTGGATCAAGAGGCCAACGCTTGGGACCTGCACATACAAACTTTGTGGTCAATCATTGGATTATGTCAGGGCAAAGCAGTTGTGTCCAGACGAGCCGACCCAACATTGTTTCGCGGCTTTTGTGTTGAATTTTCAGAACTAGATGCCCACAATCCGCCTGTCGGTGAGGATGAAGGAGATACTGGACCCCAGTTTTGCCTGGTGTATTTCCGAGTTGGACCCGAGTTTGGTAGTGAAACACGGTCGAGAGAAATCCAGGATTTGACTTCACAATTGCAAGACTTTGGAAACAGCAGTCCGATGCCCAGTCCAAAGTCACCGTCAAGGACCAGTCCTGTCAGTAGTGCATCGCCTTCCCCGCACCTTTCATCTGAGGTGCAGCGTGTGATGGCGGCGTGTCAGTGTGATGCTCTCACCGCATCAACTTTGCTAGAACACGCTGACAATGACTGCTCAGTGGCGGTCAATTTATACTTATCGCAGAGCGATATCGAAGAGTCGTCAACACCACATACTCCAATTAGTGTTGACGAGTCTGGTGACACGTCTGACGCCGATGACGAGTATCATGGTCGTGAAGGTTACTTCAACGGGTGCACTCTTGTCATTGACATTGCTGATTTGCAATGTCGATACGACCAGCCATACGAAATCGTCAACGCGATATCGAAAGCCTTAGATCTATTTGGTGGCATTGCTGGTTTGGATGGCCCAGGTGTCGGACAAAGTGTCGTCGTCGGCGTCTCCCACAATGTCGATGTCAATGGATGTGTTAATTTGTTGGAGGTAATGATGTGAACACTGGTTTTCATCAATCCAAAGCAAGTCTAAATCTATCTGTTTGTGCAGGATCAAGGATACCACCAAGTCTTATTTGGCTACGACGGACAAGAATTTGCTTTGCTCGATCCAGCTTAAGACTGATCGAAAATATTGTCGTCCTCAAAACTATGATAGACCGCACCCACAGAGTCGGTCGGGTGGCTGTCACGGACTGTGAACTCGTTCAGGCTTTTGCATTTTCGCAGAAACTTACTACGCTTTAAAAAAAACACGTTTCAATATTTTCTCAACGTTTGTGAGGTGTTGCACCACATCAAAGCCTACCATCTCTACTTCTCCAGCGGCGAGCGCTTGGAGCGTTGCCCACCTAAAGTCCACGGCGTCATCGCCAGGTGACACTGTGACGTGGAGCGCGGACTCCGGTAAAACAGCCACAAGCTGTGTTAAAACATAATGAAATTGTAGATGCTCAACTTTGTCTGGGCTTGAACTTGACTTTCCGGTTGAACATTGCTCTCCGTTTTGCGAGAACATGACATCATTGTATCCGGCAGTTTCCGACAGCCAATGCAGCTGGTCACTTCGAATGCCAGTCTCCTCTTCAATTTCTCGCTTACCCGCATCCAAAACAGATTCACCCAGATTGATTCGCCCACCAGGTAACGACCATGTTCCTGCACCGGGAGGATTTTTACGTTGGACTAACAAGTATTCATATTGTGCCCTGCTTGAAGGAGTTGGTTTGAGTGGGCGAGCGATTGACACGGAGACGGCTGCGCGTGGATACGGTAGACTCTGCGAGAAGAATCTGCGCAGCATGGCCATCTCTACAACCCGCTGCTTTTATGACGTTGTTCTCATTTCAGTACAGACAGCATGTGACCAATGACTGTTGGCGTATTTTGAGAATAAATGAATAATTTTTCCATGCACTTGTATTTCTCTTTGTGCGCGTCGTTGTCACGGTCTTCTGTGTCCTCACAGCACCTGCTTCTCATGGGCGACGATACAACGCGACACGCGACCGTTTCACCCTCAACAAACCAATTTCTGCGTGTCGACTTCAACAACAATGACTAACCTTCAACATAAACGTGACAGTAGTGACGAAGAACAGGTGACATCAAGTGACGGTCAACGATAGCTCAACAACAAGCGGCCCGCGTGTCGACTTGCACGATGAAGGATGCTTCGTGTGCAGCGCGCGATGTTGCTGTGACGACAACAACAACCCAACCACACCACAACAACATCATGGTCGCACTGCACTCATCAGCCTGTGACCTCCGAGTATGCTCGGGCACTGGGCCAAAGGGTGATTCATTGACGATTGATGAGAGGAATTTCGCGATTTCTCTCGGGCGGAAGACGTGCGTGGGCAGTCGATTGGTGTTGTCAAAAGTGTAATAATAACAACGAAAGACCCCAAGTAAGTGCATGCTCTCAATTTCATTGCGGTCACGATGCTAAAAACAGAGACCTCACTGCTACCTGGGTACTGAAGTACCGTCAACCGACACATCGTTGGAACGCTACCATTATCCGCAAGAAGCCGAGCGAAAGGTCACATGGCAATCTAACAATCTAAAGACCTTATCGTAACTGAAACAAACTCCTGCAAACGGACAACACGTTGCGTATGGGGCCTGGATTGTGCTTATTCGTCATCAGAATCGTCAGAATCGTCGTGCAAAGCTCGCTTGAATTTGCTGACGGCCTTCAGAGACGTTGTCGCGTTGGCGACGGACCCTATCAACGACAGCATCTTCTTCTGTTGTTCCATAAGCACAGCCACAAGCTGCGATTCCAATTCCTTGAGTTCATCTTGCTTGTCTTCCAACTGGTCTTCCACGGTGCCAAGCTCGGCTTCCACAGCTCGAGTTTGTTTTTGTTTCGCCTGTTGTGATATGTTTGATAACAAATGTGAGAACGTACCATCCAAGTTCGTGGAAGGGTGGCAGTGCACGTTACCTGCACTTGCTCAATGAGGTCATCCATTTCTTTGTCCAAACGGCGCTTGCGACGCAACATTTCAATGTCAACTTCACCATCATCGAGCGCCTGAGCAGTGCATCACCGACAATAGCAGTGAGACTGACGCAACGGGACTTCAGAGAGATGAGGCCACTTACAGATTTCTTTGTCGCATCTCGAATCTCGGATTCCAACGTCGAGAGAGAGCCTTTTAACATGCCCATGTCGTCCTTAAGGTCTCGATACCTTCACGAGCGGACGTTTCAACGGAGTTAAATGCAACTGACACAGCAAGGACGCCAATACCATGTTTATACGAACTAACCTCTTTGACAACTCTTCCTTCTTCTTTGACAGCGCGGCGAGGTCAGAGTGAATGACCGCACTTTGAACCTTATGCTCCATGAGAACTTCACGTTTGTGATTGACGAGAGTGTCCTGCATACGGAGCTTGATCTGGTCCAGTTTGGCAGCACGTTCTGTCCAACCCATCACATCAAATTAGTATTGGATCCGTGTTGGTGTCAGCAAAAGTAGTGAACATACCAAGAGCGCCTTCCAATTGAGTTTGCATGCGCTTGTTGTTTTCAGTGTTTTTCTCCTCGATATCTGCAATCCGAGCCTCATACTGGTTGCGCACATCTTCCCGCGCTCGCTTTACAGCCGTGATGCACTGAACCACCATCAGAGTACATCGAAGCTGCATGGCAGTGCCAGCTTTGTGCATCTTGGAGGCTGTTTGCTGCGCGTCGTACAACATATCTTCGGTCTCTTCCAAGGACCGTTGCGTTGCGGCAAGAGCTTTTTCAGCTGTGCCCTTTTCTTCTCGAAGAAGCGATATGGCTTCTTCAAAATCTCGAATCAACGCTTCGCTTTCCTCTTTCAACGCTTTCATCACGTTTTGCTGCTGCTGCTTCATCGTTTCAGTCAACTGCTGCAGTGCTTGTTGCCGCAATTCATGCTCTTCTTCTCTTACAGCAGCCAGCTGCGCAGCGGCCTGCTTCTTGAATGCATCCAGGTCCTCTCTGCTCTTAACTTCGACTTCAATCACTCGATCTTGCATTTCCACCTGTATGGACAGCGCTTCGTTGGTGAACATCGAGGGTGCAGGAGCAAATCACCACAAAGGATCACAAACCTCTGCGTCTTCCTCAAGTTCTTTCACCCGAGCTGCATGCTTTGCTTCCAGAGCCTCAAGCTTTTCCTCAAATTCTGCTTCCATAGCTTTTTGAGTGTCAGATTTGGTTCCAATGAGGAGTTGGTTGTGCTCTTCTGATAATTTCTTGAGTGCAGCCTAAGTCGCAAACATCGCGCGTGAACGTGGCAAAATGCTTCGAAATTCGCAATGTGGTCTACATACCACTTTGTCTTTCTCAAGTAGAGACAAAAGCTTTTGTGTTTCAGCTCGAGCCGCTGTGAGTTCTTTCGTCAATTTAGCTTCGGCAACTTCCTTCGCCTTTTCCATTTCTTGTTGATGGCTTTCTTTCAGGTCCTCAATGGCCATTCTATGTTTCTCTTGCAAAAGACCATATCGTTTGTCGGAAGCCTTTTTGGATTCGGCTATGGTTTCTTGCATGGACTTGAGATGCACTTCCTCCATCTCTCTCATTTTATTGGAGTGCGTCACACTCAAGGAACCTTCTAAAGTCTCAAGCTGCGCTTTGAGTTGAGCACTTGATTCCCTCAGATTATTGACTTTGACTTCCAGGACCTCACGCTGCCGCCGAGCCTGTGACACCGAAACCATGGTTGGTGTTGGTGTATACACCACAAAGAAACGGGCGGTTTGAACCCAACGAACCTCTTGCAGCTCTTTTTCGTGGCTGTCACGGAGCAATTGTGTCGCTTCCTTGCGCAGCTCACTTTGCTGCTCTTTGACCAATCGCTCGGCCTCTGCCACACGTAAATCGGCATTCTTCTGCAGATTTTGGCGCTCGCTTTCATGTTCAGCCAGGAGCTCCGTCCGTAGATGTTCCAGCTGAGCTGCAAGCTCCTTCCCGTGCGCATCCTAGCCGCGTGCAACACAACATCATCAGTCGATCGCAGAGGTGCAAGTGATAACTCGTTTGCCACCAACTCTCCATACCTTCTGCGCCTCTAAAGCCGAAAGGTGCTCGCTTTGGGTATTCTCAAAGGCCTGGGCGTGCTTTGCTTCAATTTCCTGCGTTTCAGCCTTGTGCTGCTCCGACATGGTCTTGCTCAATGCCTGAATGGGTACATGTTTACATGTCACGCGGGATGTCGGCGAAATAAATAAAAATCGTCATCACTCTACCTCTCTCTCCTCTGCCAATTTTGCGGCCAGTTCTCGTTGGTGTTCCTCGGCAGCGGATTTGAGCGCGGCATCGAGCTTTTCTTGTGCTGAGTGCTCCATCGCATCCACAACATGTTCCTTGGCAACAGCAAGACTCTTTTCTTTTGCTTCGGTCAACTCCTTTTCGCGGCTGGCAAACAGGGCAGATTTTGTTGCGAGCTCTTGTTGAAGAGTCTTGACTTCACTCTCCGCAGCATCCTTCGTGGTCTACACGGTACAGGGTGCAAGTTTACGAAGAATGCATAGGTTTTGACACAAGAAATACACCAGTGTTCACCTTCAGTTGAGCTGCAGCTTCTTCTTGTTGTTCGCGCAAGGCCGCCGTTAGCCTTTCAGCAGCCGCGGTTTCATGCGATATTGTCAAGTTTTGCAGTGCTTCTGCGTGTTCGGCACTGAACTTGTCAGTTAGTTGTGTCTCCAATTCTTGCGCTTGCTTCGCAAGGGCCTGTGCACGAGATTGGCAGATAACTTCGTCAGATCGAACGAACAGCCAAGTTTTCAACGAGACCAACGGACCGATTTGGTTGCGGCATCTTGCATTTCAAGCAGCTCTTGTCGATTTGCCTCATGAGCTGCGGCAGCTTGCTGAAGTTGCTGCTCCATCTCAGTCTTTAATTTGGTTTGTTCTACTTGTAGTATCACCTGAGAGTACATCTGTTGGTAAAACCAGAGTCGCAGAAACACGAATCCAGTTTCGACTGACCTGATGTGCATCTTTAATGTCCTGCTTTTCCTTTGCATGTTCTTCTGTGAGGTACTGCTTTGCTTTCTCCTCACGCGCGTGCATTTTCAAAGTATTGAACGCCCGCATGACTTTCTTTTTTAGCCACAAATTCACCGTTGCAAATAGTGTGGTTGTCGCCCGCCCTCGCTGACCAGCTACACGCTCTGTCGATAACTCTGCCCGCACTGCCAATGTTGCCTGCTGAGCTTGCCCAAGTTGCTCATATGCGTCGGCATGTTTGCGCCGCAGCTCTTGAATTTGTTGGTCCTTTCCTGCGCTTAATGATCCAATTGACGATTCAACAGCCAACAACGACTTTTGATGCGCCTCTGCTTGACGCTTGCTTCGCTCTCGAACTTCGCCGTGCTCATGACGCAAATCTTCGAGTGCTTGTGATGCTTCCTGAAGCTCGTTTGTGAGCCGAAAGACCTCGTTATTTTTTTCACGAACTAGGCCTTTGACTTCGTCGTACTTTTGCTGTATGTCACGAATTTGATTCTCGTGCTCCTGTTCGACGTTTTCTTTGTCTGCTTCCAGTGATTCAAGTTCACTGCGTAGTCGTTCCGCCTCACCGATAGCATCAGACGCAGCCTGCAGCAATGGTTGTGTCATGAGCACAAATCGGAAGATTGAAAGAAAGGCACTGGACGCAAATTTACCTCATCTGCTTGCCCAAGTCGTTCTGTCAATTGCTGCAGCGCAGATTGAGACCGCATTCGCTCTGAGACCATTGCATCTTCCAAGTCGGCCTTCAGCTGCGTCTCATTTTCGAGTTGGCGTCTCAAGTACTTGACTTCATTCGACAGTTTTTGAAGCTCAAGTGCGCCATCAGCAGCAAACCCAGACCCATTCGACGGACCATCTTCAATTTGCTTCTGGGCAGCAGACTGAATGTATGCAGAATTTGAACAGCAGCGTGAGGGCGTACCATACCAGCACGGTTAAAGTTGGACCAAACAGTGCTTACTTGTGCAACTTCCAATGAAGAAATCTTTTGCCGCAGCTCAACGACCATGTCTGAGTATCTTTCACGTTCATCAACAACCATAGAAAGTTCCTCTGCGGCTTTGGCAGCGGCCTTGGCAGCGGAATCGATTTGAGCCTTCAATCCAGAAACCTCGACCTGCCGGTTGTTGCGCATGTGGAGCGTGATAATCAACACAAAGCGCCACCAACATTACGAGCGAGCGCCTTACCTTCATCTGGGCAGCGTTATCCTCTGCCTTTTGTCGCTCAGCTCGTTCAGTATTTATCATGCCTTCAAAACCTTCTCGAATCTTGCGAATCTCCGCCTGCCTTGCCTCCTCAAATTGCGTGGCCAGATCGGCACACTCCTGCTTGGCCATGTCGTACTTGGCTTGCAACTGCTGCATCTGTGCCCCGAGGTTCTCTTTGTACGACGCTTCGGCGTGCAATTGCGATTCCAGATATCTGTGAAGACAACCAAAAGAGTCAAGGCATGATTTGATAGTCGGTAAGTCGAGCAATTATGTGCAATGACCACGCTTACTCAATTTGATGCTGCTGCTTCCGCAACGATGACTCCGTCGCGGCACGGTATGACTGCAGCTCGTCAGAGGCAGAAGCGCTACCGTTCGTGCCATTGTTTGTGGACAAAGCTTGTTGGAGCTGCTTGTGCAAGCTCTGAGCTTCCTTCTCCAGATCCATTCTCTGCCGGCTGATGTTATCCAATTTCGTCTTCATTTGCTTCTCCGATCGAACACGACTCTAGGGCAGAACACACGAACATCATTAGGACGAGACTTCAATGCGTTATGAATCTCAATGTTTTTGCAATTTCACCTCCAGATCACGACCAAGCTTGGCAGTCTGGGCTTGGAGCTCCTCTATGGTATCGTCCTTTAATTCAAGTTGACGGTGAGTATCCGCAGACTGCTCCTGTGCTATTTTCCGCAGTTGTTGGATCTCGACTTTGTGCTTTTCTTGAATTGCTCTTTTCTCCGCGGCCCACGCATTCTCTTTGTAATCAAGACGCTGCTGCAGTTCTTTTACGTTTCCGATTAACTCTGTGATCGGGGCAGTTGCCGAACTTGAGATAGTTTCCTGTGTACGCACGATAAGATGAAGCTTGACGACTGGGAGCATACACTGCTCGGTGGAACCGCACCTGCAAACGCTCTCGTGATGCTATTTCTTTGTTGAACATGGCTTGCGCGGCAACGATTTCTTGCTGATGGGCATTTTTCAATTCTGCAACTTTTTGTTCGGCTTTGGCTTCAGATTGCGCGAGCTTCTTTGCCGTGGCGCGCAGCTCTTCTTTGCAGTCTAAACAGTTCGTAATTGTGCACAACATCGCAAAAACGGTCAAACTGTGGTTGAAACCAATGAATCACTTATAAACACGCCAAACAGACCTTGGTGAGCATCCATTTCACTGGCAAGGCGCTCCCGGAGTTGTTCGAGCTCTTGCTGCAGTGCTTGCTGTTGCTGATCTTGTTTGCCCTGTTGCTGAATGAGTTGAGCAACCATTTCTTCCAACTTTCGATCTGAGTTGCTTGGCTTGTGCTGCCTTGGACCGGTAACTTTTGTGCTCTCGGCTCGTGATCCAGCTGTCCGTGTTGAAGGACTGGCACCCAACTTCCGCCCTTTCGGGCTAACGTGACGACTTGGCGGGGAATCTTGGTGATTTGCCGACTCGCTTTCTTGCTTCTGTTGACGCTGCAATCGAAATTTCTCAAGTTGTTCCCAACTTGCGTTGTCGAGTTTTGCCTCGAAACTGTCGGGGCGCAGGTTCTTCTTCTTCTTCTTGGCTTTGTTCTTCTTCCGCATTTGCGCGTTCTGCATCCTTTGCGCAAACCCGAGTGGAGTGTTCGTCTTTGGATTACCGGTGCTACGTAGCCTTGACGTGGTCTTTCCAGCGCCGCGCGATGGAACGGAGAGCGGGGTAATTTGACCACCTTTTTTTCGACCTCCCTTTGAGCCGACGCCGCGCATGTGCTTGTCTGCTGAGGGCCGCTGCAGGGACAGGGCAAGCTTGCGCTTATCCGGAGCAGCCTCTTTCGAAGGCGGTCTTGACTTGAAGTTGGTCGGGGCAGACAATTGACGGGGACCCACTGCCTTGGCGGATCCGCCATTTTCTTCGCGCGGTGCGGACTGAGGTCGGAGTCCACCATTGATGGGAGGAAGGACACTTTCATCAACAATGTTACTATTGTTCACGGGCGATAATGCTTCCTCTTCATGAGCTATAATCTCTTCTTCTTCTTCAACAAGAACTTTGTGGAAAGTTTGCAACCAAATTCGATCCGAAGAATCAATAACATAGTCCACCTCAAGTCGAAGGATGCGCGCGCTCGTGACTTGTTCGACGTGCTTCACTATTCGCTGTGTGAACAAGTCCAGTTGATGGCAGATGTGTGGGGATTCGAGCGGCTGTTCAGAGCCTGAGCGGTCAACTGTCAGAGACTTAGTGATGACTTTACCAGCTTTGACCAGGGAATAAACATTTCGAAGAGCTGAAGAATCGCGGGATTTCGATTCAATCGCAAGTTGAATTGCGTCAAAAGCGGGAAGTGATGATCTAGCATGGCCTTCGCCAGTCACATATTGCTGCAGCTGCTTGAATGTCAGGCGCGTCTTTTTGTCGCCGACAAAGCCGACAGCGATAATTTTTGGATTGCCGTTGTCTTCACGCACGCCTTCGAATCGATGGACGATGCCAGTAGGACTGAGATGGGCGGTCTTTTTGCGCACAACCTGGCCGTGTTTGTTGGCCCATATCCACTCGATAGCAACAGCTGACTCCGCGTCCCAAAAAATGCTGTCCACGATTGGAATTCGGCAACGAGCGGGCTTGTTGTTGACGGTCGCCGTTTGCGCCAGTGACGACAATACCCACCGCCATCCTTTGACGCTGACCTTGCCGTCACCAGCGCCGGTGGCCATGGCGGGGAAGATTCAACTAGCTACGCCGTCCGTACATATCGAACAGTGAAAATCAGCTATTTGAGCTTTTGATCAGTCCGAAAACTTGTGTCTGCAAAAAGCTGTGTCGCACCTTGTTCCAGTTGAAACGATCACATTTTCGGCATCTCCACTCCACGTATTGACCGGCGTCTGGTGTGTTTACAACCGCAATATGTACAACGAGTTGCCGTGTGAAGTCAGACCGAATGAAAGGTACCCGGACGGTCACGTATCAAGAGTGACGTCCGACTCATTGACGGCGTGGCACCGTTGAAGGAAGAGGGTAGTGTTTGCAGGAGTTTTCGGCTGTCGTGACTGACTGAATGCATGGCTTGATAGAAGCAGCGTTTGAAGGACGGTCAGTTTTCTCACTTTCTTACTTGACGAACGAACGAACGAACGAACGAACGAACGACCAACACACGCACAAACGAACGAACGAACGAACGAACGAACGAACGAACGAACGAACGAACGAACGAACGAACGAACGAACGAA
>ENA-OWNT01002188-OWNT01002188.1-seawater-metagenome-genome-assembly--contig:-NODE-2188-length-21116-cov-4.004610_pt1 | contig 21116 bp, 4 predicted proteins | sample MGYA00238136_ERZ651165 | MGnify/ENA primary metagenome ERZ651165 (study PRJEB26861, sample SAMN08777766) | seawater metagenome | isolation source: coastal seawater | place: USA: Florida | collected...
CTGAAGCTAAGGCTCGTGCCAAAAAGGGACTGGAACCTGAACCTGAACCTGAAGTACAACACGCAACTCGATGGATTCTACCGCCACACGGGTCAGCTGCCTTCGATGTAGTGTTTCAGTCTGATGGTGTCGGTAGCTTCGACGTGAACATGGGATTCGAAATAGTTGGCGATTCGCGACAGTTTGTTTTGACTAGCCGTGGTATCTGTTCGGTCCCGAGTGTTAATACTGACGCTCGCAACGTGTTCATGAACAGAGTGAAAGGTGGACGCCCGGAAAACATTAGCCACAAATACGTAACATCACGCGAGCGCTTTGAGTTTGGCCCACTACTCGTGGGCAAACCGGAAGACAAAGGAGCGCAAACTGTGATCCGTTTGAGCAACAATTCCGACTTTCCTGTCGACGCGCAACTGTCGATATTCGAAGACGCGGCCGATGCCAAGAAGGCGCCGAAATCTGAGTCCATTCCTTTCTCAATTGAGCCACAAGACGTGCAAATAGCGCCAGGAGAGACACAAGAAGTTATTGTGCGTGCTTTCCCGTCGGAGCCAGGAGAAGTCAACCACCAAGTTATTTGTTGTATCCGCGACAACCCAGACCCTGTCACTTTTAATGTGAATTGTATCGGCGCAGCACCGATTTTGGACATGTCTGGGCCATGGGAGCAAGACAGTGAAGAGGGGGAGTCATTGCCCAATGACGTTGACGGCTTGATAGATTTCAAACGGCTACTGGTGAACAGAATGGAAGAACAAAGTTTCACACTTCGCAACGGCTCTGCGATCCCGGTGCGATGGCGTGTGAACACAGATTCAATTGCTGAAATTCCAGAGTTGACGGTGTCTCCCGCAGAAGGTGTGTTGGATCCAGATGCCACGGTTTATGTAACTGTCACCTTCCGAACGACGGAAGAGGAACTGAGTGAAGTCACTCCTGTACTCGCCATCGAATATGCTGATAATGAAGTGCCACCGGACGCGGAGGATGAGGAGGGAGTGATGGGTGGGGGTGGAAGCGAAATTCAAACCCTGCAACTACAAGTCAAAGCGGAAGCATATAAAATTGACCCATCGTTGGGACTGACTGACGAAAACGGAAACGACGCAGACAAACTTGTCTTTGGGCCGACACGTGTCAATGAAATGGCTGAGCACACAGTCACGTTGGGCAACAACGGAAAGTACGACCTCAGTTATGAAATCTCGTGCCAGGATCAAGAAGTGGCAGAACTCTTCACGATTACGCCGCCAAGTGGTGTGCTCGCCGCAGGATCAAAGGCTGAGGTTTCCATTCAATTCCAGTCTCAAACAGAGGTTCATTTGAAAAACAACAAAGACATTCAAGTCAAAATCATCGAAGTGATGACTGGCGAGGTCGAGAGCGAATTCGACATCACTGTCGATGCGGATGCAGAATTTTCTAAATTGCGTTTGCAGCCACTTCGAGGACTCAACTTTGGTGCTTTGCGCTTCGGTAATGAACGAACCCGAAACTTTGAGTTGCGAAACGATGGCATTTTCCCATTCACGTACAAGATTGTGGTGCTTCCCAGCGCGTCTGCCGACATACAAGCTGCTGTTGAGGCGGCCTCTGCAGTCGACAGTCTATCTGAAGGTCCATTTACGATCACGCCTGCATCCGGCGAAGTTCTGCCCAACGCAACGCAAACGATTTCGGCACAATTTGACGCGAATGGAGCCGAGGTCTTCAAAAGTCTGTTCTTCATCGAAGTGTCAAATCAGGACAATCGCATTGATCCACGAGTAATGATGTATGAGCTTGTCGGAGAAAGCTGTATCCCAGGGATCAATGTTGATGACTACCTCAGCATTTTCGAAGAACAAGATGTCGTTCACAAGTTAGACCCCGACAACCACACGCTCCGTGCATTTTCAATGGAGGATCGAACGTTCACGTTCGGAGCAGTGATTCCAGCTTCCTACCCCGATGGCCTTCGTGAGCGATTCAAAGTCACGAACGTTACCAAGGTTCGCGCCACCGCGAGATTTGCCATTGAAGGTGGTGAAGACGCAGCTGCCTTCACAATTCAACCGGCAACTGCCGATTTCCCACCGCATGAACATCGATATATTTCAGTTTACTTCAAGCCTACAAAAATGAAGTCGTACTCGGCTGTATTCAAGGCGGTTGTGGATGATGGTGAAGATGCTGGCTCCAACACATTGCAGTTTGATCTTCACGGTGACGGTGCCATGCCAAGCGTGGCCATCACAAAGCCGCTCGCACGTGACGCAGAAACTGGGAATGTGGTGATGGACTTTGCACGTACACACCTTGGGAAATCTGTCAACATGGAAATGACACTTCAAAACGATGGGATTGTGCCTTCAACAGTTACCTTCGCGATGAGCGACCATCCAGACTTCACATTATCTGCGCGTGGAACATCTGTGCAGATTGCACCCGGGGCCAGTCACACCGTACAGGCATCATTCCGCCCGAATACTATTGCACCCGATGAGAGTGGTGCTCCTCGTGACGAATGTGACATCCTGCACAAGTTCGTTGTGAATGTCCTGAACAACAAATTTGAACAGGAGGAGGTCATCTTGAAAGGAGTGGCATTCCAGGATCGTATCACTTTCGATGATTTGCCTCACCTCGCTCAGGACGAGCTGGCATTCGAAGATGTTGACATCAGTGCGGAAGATGAAGGGCAGCAGATCGCGTTCGGTATCAAAAACCACTCCGATGCTGTCGTACGTTTTGAATGGTCAAAGAACGAGAACTTTTCTTTCAGCCCTTCGATCGGGCACATCCCCGTTGGTGCGACAAAGGAAGTCACTGCAAGTTTCGTGTCTAATGGCGTCGCCGCCAATTATGACAAGGTTCCAGTCGAATTATCTTACACGCTGGTTACGTTGGAGGAAGGTGCACTTGATGATTGGGATGACACCCAAAAGGTTGTTCGGTACGACGAGGACCAAGACGAGCAGATTAAGGATGTTGTGGAGGAACCAAATTCTTCTCCGTTTGTGGACCCAGCCACCGGTACTGAGTCCTCCGAACGAACTTCGATTCTTTACTGCACTGCCCATGCCGATCGTGTGACATATGAATGCGATTGCCCATCCGTGTTGTCGGTCCGTGACACGATGATGTTCCAGTCTCGAAAATTCTCGTTTGTAGTCAGCAACACCTGTGACACGGCGCTGTCGTTCAATTGGGGAGAGCTCACAAACAACGGCACTGCTCACGATCTGCTGGATGTGGCTTGTCCGTTTAAGATTGAACCATCTGTCGGCAAAGTGCCACCGAACGGCAGTCAACCTTTCACATTGACATTTTCGCCGTTGGAGGCAGGTATTTTTGCTTATCGTGCAAATTGTTCAATCAACAATTTAGCTGATGATATGAAGCCGCTCACTATTCAGATGTCCGGCCGTGGCGTTCGCCCAGTCTGCCACTTTGATCTCCCGTCCTCTTCATATCTGGTGCGCCGCAAAGCGAACCTCCCTGGCCCTAACGGTGGCCTTGGTCCATTAGATCCCGCTATTCGAGTTGCTGAGGTCAGTTCCCTCGGTGTCAAGGTGAAGAACCGCTTACGTTTCGTCGCTATCAATCCCATGAACAACAGCTACGAATTCAAGTGGGAGCCCATTGGAGTCCCGAACTCTGTGTTCCGCTGCTTGACACAGCGAGGTATCATTCCGGCGGGAAAACGATTCGAAATGAGTTTCGAGTTCACTCCGGTGGAACTCACAGGCCAAGCACAAGAGTCTTTCTGGCGTTTCAGCATTCCTCAACGTAACGTCAGTGCCACATTTTTGGTCGTGGGAGAAGTGAAAGAGCCCCGAGTGACAATGGACACGTCTCACATCAACTTTAGGCAATTGCTACTGGGGGCTGTAGCACATGAAACCGTTCATCTTGTGAACCACGAACATTTGCCGTTCCAATTCGCTTTCGAAGACCCAGCCGTTGACAGCGAAGGTCACGCACCTGTGACTGTGGAGCCGATGCGAGGAGTTGTGAGTGCCAATTCATCAGCGGACATCAAGGTTGTGTTCAAGCCCACAGCCGAGAAAGATTACAATGCCAATCTCGTCTGCGACGTGCGGGGCAAGCCGGGCCCTCTGGCTCTGAACGTGAAGGGCGAAGGCTACGCAGTGCACGAGGGTTTGACTTTGGTTGATGGAGCAGGCTCCGACAATCATGACGTCACCACGATCAATGTGGGCAAACGCAACATCGTGGACTTCGGTGACGTCCAGATCAACGGTGACTGCACCAAAAAGGTGGTGCTTAGCAACACTGGAAGAATTCATTACGAGTACCTCTTCTCGCGAATCGATAACCCATTTGTCACCATCACGCCGAGTTCGGGTACCGTGCGCCGCGGTGAGAAAGTGGAGTGCGAACTCAAATTCCATCCTACTCGCGATTGCAAGCTGCGTGATGTTCCGTTGACATGCACCATTGCTCGGGCACGCAAATACACCATGAAAATGTCCGGACGTGGAGTAAAAGCAGCGCTTCAATTCTCGTTCCGTGAGTACTCATTCCCGCCATGCTTTGTGGGAGTCGCGGATGGCGAGCGGCACGCCAAACGTACAGTCTTGCACATTACGAACAATGAACCGGAGCACGACGTCAGTCTCGACTGCCTTTTCGAGCGTACTCCTGTGCTTGATGTAACGTGCCACCCAACTGTGCTTCGTCCACATGAGAGTTTGGATATTCCTGTTGTGTTCACTCCCCGCGCAGTGCAACAGTACAACATGGCTGTGACGTTCGAGGTCAATGGATTGTATAAAGTACCGGTTCTGTTCAAAGGTGAAGGAATTGCACTGTGCGTTGAGCTGGTAGAGCCGGTGATGCGAGACCAAGACTTTGGTTCCGTTAAGCCGCACCAAGAAGTCGTGAAGAGAGTGCGGCTCATGAACAAGAGTAAGCAAACCGCAAGCTTCGAACTTTTGGAGTCTGAAGTTGCTGGAGAAGGCCAGCTGTCGTCGAGGTCGATTTCTTTCTGGCCACGTGGTGTGCAGTCACTGCCGCCCCGCGGCAAAATCGATGTGGAACTCAGGTTCTCCCCGACTCACCGAATCCCTGCCTTCCGTCAAAATTTACTCATCAAGGCCGAGGGGTCAGTGCCGGAAAATCTGATTACTATCACCGGTGCCTGCGTTGGAATCGACGTCCATATTGATACAGATTGCATTCCGTTCGGCAAGGTCGGAGAACGGTCAAAAGTCGTTCGCAAGCTTCGCATGGAGAACTCTGGAGACGTCGGCACACGCTACGCGTGGAACGCGTCGGCATTTGGACCCCACTTCAGCATCTCTCCGTCAGAGGGCTATTTGGGTCCGCACGCCGACATCACTTTTGATGTGACGTTCCACCCCGCCTTCGTGAACGACGATATCCGTAACGAGGGACTTCTCTGCCAGGTAGAAGGAATGAGTCCACTTCCTCTAACCTTGACCGGCAAGTGCGTGGAGGGCCCCACTGCAGAAGAGCTGCGGTTTGAAACCAAAGTTCGAGAGTCAACAAGTGCGGAAGTCGAACTGTCGAATCCTTCCCGGGTTGCGTGGCATATTCGTCCCTCATTCGAGCATGCTTTCTTTTCTGGTCCAGACATCTTGGAGATCCCAGCAGGCAAGAGTGCGAAGTATACTGTTACGTACACGCCACTAACAATGACAGAACGGCCGGGTGAAGAAGAGGGTACTGTTCGCCACGAAGCACACGAGGGATCGCTGTTTTTCGGCTTGCCCGACGGCACAACACGACAATGGAAGTTGTTTGGGCAATCCAATCGGCCAAGCGCTCTTCCGCTTCCAGAAGACATTGTGCTTTCAGCTCCCGCCAAAACAACGCATTCGATTCATTTGCCCATCGTCAACTGGTTAGCCAGCCAGCAGCGCTTTGAAGTTGCCGTTGACGTTCAGTCAGTGGAGGGGTCAGATGGTCAGAAGAGTGTGTTCGTCACTGCGGCAAAGAATGTTGCAGTGCCTCCTTCTTCTCGCCGCAACTTCAAGCTGAGTTTCTTTGCTTACACGGCTGGAAAGACCAACGCGACCGTGAAGTTCACCAATGCTGAAACCCAAGAGTACTTTTTCTATGAACTTGAATTTGAGGCAACGGCCCCAGGAGTCTGGGACCGCGTACCGTTGCAGACGATGTGCAGACAATCTGCAAAACACATCATCCACATCGAGAATCCTGCTCCCGAAAATGGCAAGATCGAACTTCCCGGGGGCGCAGAATCTGGGGATTGGTGGACATGTTCATCAGAAGAAGTGCGTGTGCGTGAAATCACGGAGTTGTGTGGCCCAGCAGAATCCTCGTTCGAGATTGAATATCGGCCCGTCGCCGTGGCCGAAGGAAATGCAGCCAGCAGTGGCGGTGGAGGATCAAAAGGTCCATCTCCCACAACCGCGGAGTTGGAGATTGATTGTGGGCCAGTTCTTGGCAAGTACAAGTACGAGCTCAGTCTTGTCGCCACGCCTCCGGGCATCGAGCGAACTCTGCATTTCAAGGCGCCACTGGGTGGAACTCAGACCAAACCGTTCCGCTTCAACAGCATCCTTCGAAGCGCTGGTCCTACTTTTTCTGCGAGTGTGGAGAAGCCACTTTTCTTCAACCTGGACACGAAGTCTGTTAGTGCTCCGGCCGCAACCACGTGGGAAGGCGCTCCCGCAGAAATCAATGTAATCTTTGAACCCGAGCAAGTTGGCAAGGTTACTGATACCTTGACACTCTCAAGTCCTAATGGCGGCATCTTCCGCTGCACCTTGATCGGCGAGTGCACTGCGCCGACTCCGCAGGGACCTTTCGAACTCAAGAAGGGCAGTTCCGTACAAATCCCTTTCAAAAATGTTTTCAACGAGAAGCAAGCATTCGATTTTTCCATCGATACCCCAAGCCTCTTTTCGGTTTCACCAGCGCAAGCAGATCTTGCACCTAAGTCCTCAACGACCATCAATGTCACTTTCACTGGGACAGAAGACGGCACGTCCGCGACAGGACGCCTGTTGGTCACACCTCGTGGCAACACCACACTGCCTCCGTGGATTTTCTATTTGTCCGGGCAAAACTAGAGTTTGCTGTACGCTCATGCACGGAATTAGGTATTTAGTTAGTTAGTACACAATTAGTTTAGTTAGTTAGTTTAGAGAGCCATCGGACAGTAGTTCTTTTGGTATTCCTTTATAAAATTGAAATGACTTCAGTCAGTTGTCACTTGCGTTCCAGCGTTGCTGTATTACCTCGACTGATGTGCCAGGGTAACATTATTTCAACAAAGCGCAACAAGCCCGTCTGCTATTGCTGTTGCTCGTCCAAACATCTGCCCGGCTACAGACTTTTCAGTCTTGCAGCCTGCAACTCTTGGCGAGCTTGCTCAGCTTCGCTGTGGCGCCACCCAAAAAAATTGCGTAGCAGTGATGCGATGTGGAGGACGCACCGTCCGTCCCACACCGCCGTGCTTGGGATTGGTTGTGTATTTTGGGTTGGTTGGGTTTGGCTTCGATGCTGCAGTGCTGATATCTCGTCGTCTCGTTGTGTTGGTGCTTGGTTGCTCGCTTTGTACTTACTTTTAGGACAAAACAGACAGAGGCACAAAGAGCAACAGAAAACGGTGCAGTGCACAAACGAACAACGAATTGACAGCTAACATGACAAATGACAGCGACGGACTGCCGTTCTTTCGTTCACCCCGCTTGTACAATTTGTCAATTTGTATTCCAATCTGCAGCATTTCTTCAATTTACGTCGACGTTAATTCACTGTACTAATTAATGTAATGTCATACTGTACATTTACAAATTTTGATCTGCTAAAGTTGTAATGCGTCCTATTATGTACAGGCTTTCGTCATATTTCTGTGCTGTGTTGCTGCGCTGGCTCGCTGGCGGGGGAGGTATCCTGTGTGTTGTTGACGACTGCGAGCGAATGGAGTGGCGACAACACAACAATGAACAGCGATCGATCGACAACGACAACGACGACGACAACGACGACGACGACGACGCAACACGCTGTTTTTGGTTCGCTTGAAGATCACCACCGCATGCAGTGTCGACACATGCCGTGCAGTCACGGAGTGTCCGTCCGGCCCTGTGCCGTGAAATAAGGCCAATGCCGTGGTGGATCCGTGGGCGACGTGCCGAGTCATGCTGATTGGGTTTGAAGAAGGGTATAACGCGCGTGAAGAAAGAGTGCTTGCTTGAACTTTGTGTTATTTCAGACGTTGGAGTGCGTGGCAGGCGGGCACTTCCAGGCATGGCACGGGATGGAGTTGATTGAGATCGCGAGGTCCTATCGTGACAGTAAAATGTTGCGAACCTTGAATAATACAGTCTCTATATGCTGAAAAGTAGGGACGGAAATTTAGTCTTGTCTGGTATGGAGATGGGTAATCCCTATGCAGCTCCCGCTGTCCTACCTACATGAAATATGGGAGCTGCTCTGCGTAAAGGGTTGGAATTTTTCCTTGGGAATGGAAAGGCTTTCATCATTAAAAATTGGCCAACAGAATTGTTGCAAAAACCCACGGAAAAGCAGATATTTGTGGAACACAGAAACGCGCTGACACAAAATGCACGCATCAGAATCGTTAACTTGCACTTGAACGATGAAGTCTTCAATGAACTGCCCAGCCCGCTGCAGGTCCTTCCACACGAAGGGCCGTTCATTGATGAGCTTCTTTTGGAGAAAAAAGGCGATTCAATTCGCCTCGTTGTGGATGCGATGCGCGTCCGCTTTGGAGCCAAGCGTCCGAGTTCTCGATTTTACGACGAGGACGAGGGTCCGTGGATCCCAAATGAGGTCATCGTCTTCATCCAAGATTTTTTCGATAGTCTGAGCCTCGCTACCAACGCCGGATCAGTTGCCGGCGTGGACAACAATGCATTTTCACATGAGGGTGGGCAAAGTTCCTCTTCAACAAATTGGCAACACTCAACGATTTTTCAAAGAGTATGGTCATCGATCTATGAGTGGCTGGCGACTTTCCATGACATCAGTCAAATGATAACATCAACGACGGTGATCATAAACAACGTGTCCATAGCGTTGGAGGAAGTCCATGAAAACCATCACACCAACTATCCCACTCATCGCCCAGTGACTAACGCAAAGTTCCTGCACCTCTCTTGGAAGAAATTGATGCTCCAATTAGTGACAGCTACGTACAAAGAGTCAAAAGACGGTGGACGGCGTGACCGACCGAGTACGTCAAAAGCAAAGGTCAAGGTCAAGAAAACGAAACACTACTACCGTGATGTTCTCACAGCTGTGTATATGGAGTTTCATCCTGAAAAAGTGATTGACGTTCCCGCTATCTTGGACAAGTATCGAGGTCGCGAAGAGAACATGCTTTCGAAACTGCGCACAAAGTACGCTCTGACTTCTGCGCAACAAGATGATCTGTACCAAAAACATCTTGAGCGCCTGGACAATTCAACGTCGAGCACTGCAGCTTTACCACCATCCGAGAGAAAGGTTGGGTTGCGTTATGAGGTGGGCGGTTTTGCTGTGGCCCGCGGCACATGGGAACATGAAGTGTCCCCTGCCAAAGGTTTTTTGTTTGTGGCGACAGAAACGCTGTTGAGTATCCCCACCTTGATTGCTTCCACATCCACACCATCTACCTTGGATGGGACACCAAGTCGCGGCGGTCTGAATCAGAATTCAGTGACACGACGGCCTTCACCATCCATTGTCAAACTCCGCGAAAAGGTCTTGGAAGGAGGCATGACCCCAACACCGAAGAGAAACTCTGCACCGACTGTTGGTTCAACAAGTACGCAGTCGACCCCGAAAAAGCCGAGCCCTCAGTTAAGCAAAGCTGCAAAAAGAGACGAAAAATTAGCAAAGTCGGTGGTGCTATTCCTCCGATCACTGTCGGACATTCGTATTGAAGTTCCTTTCGTTTCGTGTGCAATTTCTCGAGACACATTTCCAGCATTGGCATCGACAGTGTCGTTTGTAACAGGATTTTATGGGGTGCGTTCTGTGTGTCACAAGATTCGTCTTATGAATACTCATGTGTGTCCTTTTCTTTTTTCATTACAGAAATGTCGTTCGTTGCATTTACGAGAACTTTTCGCTCGGTCCACGGTGCACACATTTGACGCGCACACAACTGCACGGTGGTGGCGTCACGCGTATCAGGCCGTCCGTAAAAATCTGACTTCCAAAAGACGACGGCGACTCCGACCCATTGTTGCATACGTGTTCCATCTACCCGAAAACGAAAAGACATCTGTAACCGGAAAACTTTCCCAGTTTTTGTTTGACTACTACCGATTGAAGTCGTCCAGAGATCACAGGTCGCATGTGCAGACTTTACTCACATCGACCAAAGTTCTTGACTTGGTTCTGGACACCACGATGGTGCTACAACTCTCAGCGTGTTCTGAGATGTACTTTCGAGCTTACTCTTTGCTTCATCAGTCGAAGATATCTAGAAACGCCGAACTTAAGGCGGACAAACAAAAGCCCGACTCCGCGAAAAGAGTGGGGCGTGAAAAGTCAAAGAGTTTCTTGCGGCGTCGTTCCCTTAATCCGAACAAGGAGGTGGCAGTAATAGGTCGAAAGAAAGCTAGAATGGAACGTGCTGCGATGCATTCAAAAAAATACCTTGACCGGGTCCATCAAAGTTCTGTTTGGACGGAGATCCAGTTTCTTCGAAGAAACGCCATGCGCCGTTACTTTGTTCGTGAGGCCAAGTCCCCAACAGCTGCTGGAGTCAAACCTTCATCTTCAACTTCTAAAGTTGATTTGCAAAATCAAATCAATGCCCTTGCCATTAGCCAGACGCAGCAGCTTTCTTTGACTTTGTCAATTGGAACGTGCAAATGCGCCTTTTTGCAACGCCAATTGGACAGTGAAGTGATCAACGCGGAGGGCAGTAGTCCGTCACTCGTTCCATACGCAACGGCTGTGATTGTCGGAATAACAATCCAATTTGAGGCGAAGGCCACAAATCAAGCATTTCGGCTCAATGTTAGGCAAGTTGACTTGAACGCAGATGTTGGTAGATCGCATCCGGGAAGGCATGATGCCAGCTTGAGTCGGATCATTTTTTCAACTGATTCTCGTACCATGGCTGCACATCTTAATCACCCAGCGTTCGGCCCATTGTGGAGCGACGGCACATTTTCTCCTCCAGCTCAAAATGCGGATGGTACTGATTGTTTTCTGACGCTGAGCATCACAACCCCGTCGCAACCATGGAAAACAGCAGGGGGTGCAGTCGACGTCGAATTTTCTCTTGCTCCTTTCATGGCCGTCCTTGATCTCAAAGACATGGTGTTCCTTCGCTCTCTGTTCCCGTCCCAATCGACGCTACACAGTACTACAAGCGGCAACCTACGTGAGGAGATTCCATCACCTCAACTTGGTGCGTTGGAGCTTCGTCCATCGTGGACGAAAAGCTCAGGTAATGATGAAAGTAGCGCGGGTGCCTCAATATTGGCCAATGGATCTGCACAACTGTACGAGTTATATTTGCGGAGTTTCAGCTCGAAATGGCAGCGCACTGGGCATAGCACCAGTACCGATGACATGATGAATGCCAGAAAAGTCGTAGACATTTTGGATATTCTCTATCGCTTTCAGTCTTGTGGCCGATTTGGTGAATTTATTTTGAGGTTGAATCCGCAGGCGTCAGGTTCAATCATGGGGTCATCGCAGTTCTCTTTTTTGAATTTAAGAGTGGAAGCTGAGATTTGTCCGGGCATCATCCTAATCCCAACACAAGATGGGCCGGCACCAGTTGCCAACAACTTGAACGGAATTGCATATCCCTGCGTAGCGGTCAATACTGGATTCTTCGGAAGCGCCGCGAGAGTGAACGCTTCTTCACATCACACTGACATGCTTTTTGAATGGTCGAGGGCCTCGATCGCTTTACTTTTGGACCCCATGTCAGAGACTGCCATGGCACAAGAACAAGGCGTGGCAGCAGCAGCTGTAGCTGTTGCCGACAACTTGGGAGCTGAGATTAAGTTCCACATGCAAAGTGGGGCTGACACAAATGTGCTATCTCCCAATCACTTGCCAACCTTGCCCAGTCTTGGCATTGACGTTGTGCTTTCACCTATTCGTATTGACGGGAGCATCGTGGTGTGGACGGCAGTGATCTCTACGTTGCAATCAATTAGTTTGTTCGAACAAGCTATGGATTCAGCGAACCGCATACGTCACGCCACCCAAGAACGTGACACCGAGACAGCAGATAATGCTCCGAAGACCGAGACCCAGACTGCACACCCGTTGAAGCGCGGGATAAGAGTTCCTGCAACAACGGAGAATGACGGTGAATCTGAAGGTCATTTTGAAGCAGGTGGCAACCATCAGCGACAGCACGTAACATCACAACGTCAAACTGCGCATGACCGTTGTGTCAAGTCAACGGGCCTGCCTGAATCTGTCGTTTCATCACTTCAAAGTCACCGGCTCTGCGATGTCGCACTGTCGTGCTCAGAAATATCTGTGACGTTGCGGAATTCTGAGAAGCATGAGCAATGCGCGAACTCTTCCGCGGTGATTGTGGCATTAAAAGACTTGAAGGCGGCTGCTGCCATCCGACCTTTTGATTATGGTTTGACTACGAGCATTCGAACCTGCAAAGTATTGTTGCAAACTGATCAATCAAAAAGAGCGTCGACATTCGACAGCCCCCAAATGCAAGCCTCTCTATCCGCCGAACTGAAACTCGAGGTACAATCGGTCTCGATCTTGTCACCACAATATGCGCGAGACAAAAACGGCGACGTTGATTTTCGCATTTTCCTCGAACTGTGTGGTCAATCTGTGCAACTCTCGATTGATCCGCTCATGATCGAATCAGTCGCGCATATTTTCCTCGCTTCTAAGCAACAGGTCGAGGGAGCAATCCACGCTGTGCTCTTTGGAGCTCCCGGGACGAGTCCTGTTGCCCCAAATTCAAGGTCAACAGCTTCTCCAAGTTCTGACGATGGCGATGTTTGCACACCACTTCGCAAGTCACCCGCTATGCACGATATCACCGACAGCGACGACCCAAAAGACTCACAAAACTACTTTGTATTTATGCTGGACCAATTTCGATCAGCTGTCAAGCAATACTGTGTCTGGTCTGGTGGTCAATCAATGAGATTTGCTTTCGCTCTTCGGCAGTGTGACATTGCACTTCCGCGGGTGACGGCAAGCGCATTTTCCGACTTGAGGGCAAGTCAATGGATATCAGTACGGCTGAAAACATCTGCAAACATTCACTGCACAATTTACCCCCTTGACCTTGCGGCTTCAATGGGGTTGTCTTTGCATGATACTGAGGTGCATGTTACTTTGTTGCCATCCACAAACGCTAACCCGCAGTCCAGAGCGCAAGAAGAACATCGCATGGCTCAGACAGATGCTGATATTTTCCAGTTTGAAGTGGGCTGCGAGGAGTTAAAGTTTGGCTGTTGCATTCAGCTGCAGGTTCATTCAGACAACCACGATCAAACGTCTGATTTGCCCAGCACGGTGTCTGCAGCAGCATATCGTACAGTGTACATCTCAGATGAACAAAAGTTTGGAGTGACATTCGAGCTCGCAAGTGTTACGTCGTCAATCACCATGGAGAACGCGCGATCTTTGGTCAATATTGGGTCAGTACGGACTTCTATGGACGTTGTTTTAAATCTGTGTGATCAACTAGCAGCGAACACAGCATCACACGATTTACCCACAACAGTAGCAACAGCGGCCATGAAAATAGCTTCAAAAATTGGCGTGCAATCCATTGGTTTCACCACTATTGTATCAGATGTCACCTTCAATCACAACGAACTGATGGGACGTACAAATCACTGCTTCCCACAGCTCCTCAACCTTCGACAATGCAAAGTTGTCATCAACTTGCTCCGAGGTCGCCGAAGTTTGCCCACAACGAATGCTTCGCACATGCCCGGCAGGTTTGCCAAGTTTTGTGGAAAATGCAGCATTGCATTGTCTCCAATCGACGCGATGGTCCCGCTGGACGGATTGCATACCATCGCAGTACAAGTGGAAGAAGCTGCGCATTTTCTGTCGTTGACTCTTTATTCTGTGATGTCTATGATTCGTTCTATTGAAACTGCTGTTACTGCGCCAACAGCCAAGCAAACTGTTGCAGCGGAAATACCTGACATCAGAAAATCGCCAAGAATGCGACCCCTTAGCAATACTTTCTCAGACCGAAATCACACACACCTTCTCACATATGACATTGAACTTGAAGTAGCTGCAGGGCCTATAGCTTTTGCTTTGAAGAGGACCCTCAACAATGACATTTCAATTCGGTCATTCATAACGGACTCCAAATTACGGGCCCGGTTGAAAGTCAATAGCAACGCAAGGGCTATGAGCTTCCATGGTAGCCTTTCGTTTTTTGTCACCGCCGAATTATCTTGTGCTTATGAGCAAAGTCATGAGCAGATTCTATGCTCGTTGCCAGTTGAGTTGGATTTAGTTTTGACCTTGCGACCACGCAACCTGGAACCCCCGGAAAAACTCGATGCCCCGAAAATTCCGAATCCCCGCCAGAGTTGGACATCCAAAGTGAGAAAGCGGCCTGGTGTGGCACAGACGTCCTCTCTGCTTAAGGCGTCAAGAGAATACTTCAAACCCCACTCCATTGATGCCACACCGCTCACTATTTCATTGCTCTGTCGAACTGGGCGTGTTGTATTCTCCGCGGGTCTTCGGACTCTTGCAAGACTACACAGCATGTTATCGCAGATGGACAGCTTTCCGGAGTCGAAACTTCTATCGACGGATGGGAGCGGAACAATCGCTGCAAACGTTGCTTCGAGCAACGTTGCTTCGAGCAACGCAAATCCGCTGCCGCCATCTGCGACCGCAAACAATACGCCAACGTTTGAGGTGCACAACTCCTGCCATCGGTCGTTTGACATCCTCATTGAGTCATTCTGTCGGAATAGAGATCCCCTTGACGATTCCAACGTTGAGTGCGACAATGACTGTGATTCAAAAAGGTGGAGTACAGTTCCTTCACATTTTGTTGTGCAAAAACAAAATGTTAGTGCACCTGCTGCTGCTGTGAAGACTGTGCGTATACCGGCGCCAATCTTCGTGGAACATCAGAGAACCTTTCCTGGTCACCATCAACCACACGATAAGTATGTTGGTTTTCGGACAGTGGGAAGCCGATTGAGCGTCGGGGTTGTGAGCATTCGCGTCACACCGAGCGAATCCACAAGTAATCCTTCAAATATTGCCACTGTGAGTATTCCGTTCAGCTCCTTTACAATGCTCCGGCGAGGTGATGGACACGACGACCCCATTTATCGCGCGTGTGTGGCTTGGAGCCGATTGTCAGGCGAGAAGTCTCCTGTCAGCGAATTTGCACCAAAAGAAACGGTGGAGGAAACTCGACAAGTGCTTGTTGACATTTTACCTGACGCAAAACTCATTCGAATTCATTCATGCATGCGAATTCAAAACGATTTAAGCGTCCCGTTGCACTTCCAACTCCTGGAAGAAGCCTCACTCGACGGGTCATCCGCGCAACAGGGGCACGTGTGGATGGTGCATCCAGGAACGTCATGGGAAATGCCGACAAACTTTCTCCGCGATGGCCTACAAAGCTTGACGTTGAAGTTTACTCCCGTTCTCCCGGGTTTGTCGTACGAGTGGCAGCAACTTGATATTTTGCACACGCTACGAACAGGGAGACTGTGGGGAGATCAAAGTGAGAGCACCGCTGAACGCAAAGAAATAGAACACGCTCTCGACGAAAAAGCGTGGGTTGCGTGCAACTTCAACCGTGTTCCGTCCTGGGGTCAAGGTCGTCGCGCCAAACCGATTGCTTGTCTCGTCAATGTCACTCAGGACATTGTGTGCGACCCAAACAAGCTGTTCAGTGCAAGCTCACGAACAGTTGGCATGGCAGAGCACACTCTGTTGTTCAAGCCACCAATCGAAATCGTTAATCATTTACCGTGGCCGATCATGTTCCTGGTGATTTGTGATGTTGGCGGCAGTGTGGATAAAGCGCCCAATGACGGCATCAGCATTACCGCGTCTAGTCAAGTCATGTCACAACACCACGTGGATCCGTTCAGATCGTGCACCCTTGAAGGCTGTGTGGTTCCTATTGCATTTAGAGCGGACGGGACCGCCGTGCTGGCAAAAGATATCGATCAAATTAAAAGGCACAAATCTAAGCTATCGAAGACATCGATACGCGCACCGACAGTGTCGTGGCGCCTTCAGGTGACCCTTATATCCAGTTGCAGCGCAGATACTGCTGCTGCCATGGACGTGTTTGACCTATCTATCAGTGATATCAGCTCACGAACGTGGAACGATCCGCAAAACCGAGTGCTACCCGTAGCGACACATCGCACTGCTTCCGCCAGCCGCCAAAACGCCGGCATATCGGCGAAGTTTTATCCGGTTCTACAATCATCTCTCAACTCACGCAATACGTCGACGATATTCGGGGGCGGTGTTCCTGCAGTAGTTTTCTGCAGTTCAAATGTCATATTTGACTTAACTCTACTGTCGGATATCGTATGTCAGGGAGTTGGTGTGGAGGACAATCCAGATGAAACTGGACATTGCGTGCGCAAAATTCTGCGCAATGACGCGGGGACGTTGGTGTTGCAAGAGGAGCCACAAGATGTTCAACTCCCAGCGAACCCTGTTGAACCACCGTCAAATTATGTTGGGCGAGTGCACATCGTCCCCCCAGGAGTTCGCAAGGTACGCTTTGCAGCTATGGGCAAAACGCACAACTCTGCAATCGAAGACCCAGTCGCCGTAAACGTTTTAGTTGGAACCGACGTTGTTGACATTGTGTCCTTACAAGAATGTAGCCCCGGGGGCCGTCCATGGTCCCCGTTCAAAGTCCTTGCGCGCGATGCGTCTTACATACACTACCTGGTCGCAAGCACTATGTCGATTGATATTTTTGAGCACTCCTACATGTTGTTACAACCGCGGTGCCTTCTTTCGTTGTGGAATGTGCCCCGTAACTTTGTGACCACTGATCGTTCAGCGATGAAGACGCCACCTCCGGGACAATCAGAAACGTCCAGCTTTGAAGTACAGTGGTGCTGGTGTGATGGCGACGTTGTCCCAGGTATCCCCCATCCGACAAAGCGGTCACCTGTCCTGAATACAGCACTTTTGGATTTTTCTGAGACAGTGGAGGAACGCTTCCTGCATCAAGTTGGTGGCGCTGACATCTTCAGTAGGTCTTTGTTTCAGCAGGCTGAGCATGGCAAAGTCTCATCGTCTGATTCTTCGGCTGCGCCAGCTCAAACCCGCAAAACTCCCATCCACAAAGGTCTGCAATCTATCAGCGATGGGGTTGATTCATTGAGCAAATCTTTCTTGCAAGGGATGTCTGGTGTATTCGGCCCAAGCACTGAGGGAGACTCAACTGCTTGTGATCAGGGCAAGCAACCTGCAGCCTCAATGTCCAAGAACCAGTATTTGTGGCTTCGTTGTAGATGCGTTGATCGAGAATGCGGAGCACATGGTGAATCTTCTCGCCCGAGTCATCCTAAACCAGAAAGTTCCACCACCCACTGCTGGAGCCCGTGGGTCTCACCGTCTTCACAATTTGGTACTTTGATCCCCCTGTGTTCTTTTACGACGGTCCAAGAGCACAAATCGACACTTCTCGACCAGGTGAAGCAAACATCACAACGACGCCCTGACGAGGCGCCGCCCCCACAATTAACAGTGACAGAATGGGCCGGAGTTACTTTGAGCGCCAAGTCCACCCCGCAACAATATTTGCGATACAGCACAATTGCATTCAAATTCGACCTTGACGGCGGTGGTTGCGTGACTGTGTCGGCAACCGATCGCACACATCACTTGGAAGGGCTATACTTTGTTGAGAATCACTTGTCTGCTGAATGGTTAGAACTATTCATGCCGTGTGCGTCAATAAAATCGAATAGTGCCAATACTACCGACGCACGCGGGCAGTTTTTCCGTGTGGGGCGAGTTGATCCACTGGCGACGACGGAGTTCATGCCGTGGGTGCAATTTCCACGCGTTGACTCGGTTGGGCGCGATGTGGTTGGCGATGCTTCGTCGTCTCAACAACACGCTGACTCCAGCTGGGGTCGATGGTTCCCTTCCCAATCTCAATCGGCGGATACACCATCTGTGGACTGCGAACCAGGCTTTGTTGCTGATGGCATTATCGTGTTGTACTTGCACCTCGCCGCGTGTGTCTCGACGAACATCGATGCTTCCAACCCGATGCATAGTGGCTCTGAAATGCTCTTTGCCTCAACCGAAAGTAATGCCGGTATTGATAAGTCGATGTCATGTTTTTTGCCGGCTGCGCAAACCCGTTTTGCACGAGTAGTGTCGCCGACGACCCCAGACAACACGACCAGTCGGTCGCAGTCACTCCATGGTTACATATGCGCCATTCGAGTCCCTGTCCATTCGCGAGTACGCCAACTTTTCTCGGCAGGCAGCACAGTCGCGGCGCAAACTGCCATGACGCGAACAGTGGCCCAACTACCGAACGGAAGGTCAATACTGGTGACCGTTGAACCAGGGCGAAGTTCTTCTTCTCCTATCACTCTCCGCGTGGAACCTCTGGATGCTGCCTTGTCCAGCCGGCGACAAGGATTCACACATCCCGTTACAGGACTTGATACCAAAGGTCTTCAACTCGCCAAGTCGGCACTTCATGTGCATCAATCAGCAATGCACGCTCGTCTCGTGATTTCGCATGGTGCGTATGTGGAGAAAGTATTTGTTCGTGTTGAGAATGACTGCGTGATGTGATTGATGATGGTGTACCAATGATTTAGGTTGTCAGCGTGAAACAGTCGCGACCATCGGCCATGCACTACAACAACATAGTCCCACGACTGTGTCGTTGGCGAATGCGCCCAATGAGGACATTAGCCCTAAATCTGTTTACGAACCCCTACGCCCAGGCGAGTGGCTCATCTTGCATGACGAGATACAGCCGCGAAGCGCCGACACCAAAATCGCCGTTGCCCGTTATCTTGTGCTCCACGACATTGAAGTGGCAGTTTATTATATCCGCGCGCACTGGGACAAGATCATTGGACCAAATAATGCGCCACAGAATCGGGCCGAAAGCACCGTTGCCGCGATGCTCTCAAAACACCGACACCGTTTCAATGCTCCAGGATACGGACGGGCTGTACAATGCCTTGCCGACAAGATTGCGAGCAATTCTGAGTCCCCATACGTCAACTACAACAGTGAGCTGCACGCTGTGGTGGACAGTGTTCTCGACTGGTCCCAACTGAACCACACTATTTCGTCCATCAAGAGGTAGTATTGCTGTTCGTGTGTGCTGTGAATACTTTCAAAGTAATGTTCTTCATTTGCATACCAGGAGCGATCCCGGCAGCGCTGATGCTGGATGTTTCAAGGAGGACATGCTGTCCACAATAGTTGTCAACTTGTTGTCGGTAGTAATCTCTATGCTTGACATCGAAGCAAGGTGGGCTTCAAGTGATGGGCGTCGAGTTCTTATCCGCGCGATTGCCCGGTGTGGAGCTCTCAGATTTCTTGATTATGCGGTACTATTCTGTCTACATGTCACTCTTGCCTCAAGTTTCGAAGTTTTATTGTTTGCGTTGATCACATTCCCCTTGCAGGCGATTCTCGACGAAGTGCATAATCTCCGTGCACCCCCAAACAGCCTCGTGCGCAAGGACGAAATGGATATTCCGGAGCCCAACGAGCAAAATCAAGACAGCAATCGTCAGTCTGGACCAAACATTAGTCGAGGCTCTAACTCTGCCTGGAGGTGGCCGTGGTCATCAAGAGATTCATCTTCTGCTGGCCCTCGTTCTGAACGACCCGTGCAACCATTCAACATGGCAAATCCGTGCGACTTCGAATCGTTTCTGTTGGAACTGGGATCATTTGTCGACTTGCTTGACGTTTCGTCAAAAGATGCGGACATTCGAAAAAGAAAGAAAGAAAGTTTGAAAGCGGCGACAAAAAAGGCGCATGTTGGGGAGTCAAAAATACCCGCATCATTTTTGATGACAGTTGCACGAATTGTCGCAAGTGACGCTTCCTTGAGAGACTGTGGTTGGCTGTTCGCTTCAAAAACCGGTCTCGGTTCGACACGTGACAGAGACACGAGCGTATGGAGGGCTCTCGGGCAAAAAATCGACGCCACCCAATTCTTTTTAGCGGAGTTAGAGAAGTTGAGCAAAAAGTATGACGCTATCGAGTTGAACACTGTTGACGACGCAACAGGTCCCGTCGATACGGAAGAAGGCAACATAGACACCGAAGTAGGATTTTTTCCAACGAAACATTGGTTTCTACAGTCCCTCAGTCACCTGCAGCTGGAGTTAGATTTTGTGTGCAAGTCTGTGTCCTGGTCTGTCTTCAGCGAGAAATCCGAACGGAATCCGCAAACACAGCCAGTGTTGCAAGCGCACTCCGTGGACAGCCATACCATGCATGTGTCCGAAGAATCCGGCGAGGAGAATCGAATCTTGAACATTAGCGTCCTGGGCTTCCGCATTGGAGCAGCTTGCACAGTTCGAAACTCTGCGAAGTCATTTCCCACACCCCGAAATGACGTGTTCAATAATGAGAGTGCTTGGACATGCTGGCGGCTGGTATTCGCACTGGATGATTTCAAAGTATGGTGCCCGCACCTGCCGACGGACAAGTGCATCGTAACAGTGACACAGCATTACGATGCACATTTTGAAGAAATTGTCGCTCAACAGCCAAAGTTGGCCTCCGACGCAACAGCAGACACTGACAGAAGCGACAACTCGCCGTTCATGGTCCTCTCCATTGTTTCCGTCAGTTGTGCACATGAACACCTCGCCGTTTTTGTTGATGTCTCTGGAAACCAGCCGAACAGCCTTTCAGAATCGAGAGATGTATTGTCCAAAGTGGACTCAATTGTCCTCTTTCCACAGCAAACTCTTGACACAGAAGCTACTGCCCTTGACAACATGACCGCGCGCCATCGTCGTCATTTGGAAACTACGGCCCAAAACCTCGCTCAACACAACTCTGGACTACCGACGAGGCAGGGTAAGCGGAAGAAAAAGAAGAACAAGAAAATCAGCTCTGAAGATGCTGATGACGTCCCGCAAGCTCGAACTCATTCCACCGTT
>ENA-OWNT01002189-OWNT01002189.1-seawater-metagenome-genome-assembly--contig:-NODE-2189-length-21107-cov-4.409082_pt1 | contig 21107 bp, 23 predicted proteins | sample MGYA00238136_ERZ651165 | MGnify/ENA primary metagenome ERZ651165 (study PRJEB26861, sample SAMN08777766) | seawater metagenome | isolation source: coastal seawater | place: USA: Florida | collected...
TTCGTTCGTTCGTTCGTTCGTTCGTTCGTTCGTTCGTTCGTTCGTTTGTTCGTTCGTTCGTTCGTTCGTTCGTTCGTTTGTTCGTTCGTTCTTTTGTTCGTTCGTTGATCGTTGGCCAGCGCGACCTGAAGACACATAGGGCGGCCTCTGGGTTCACGAGTGCGTTGGAGTGTGTTATTCTGCGCTGTGTACTTTCATTCCGAACCGGAGGGATTGTTGTGGTGGTTGCTGTGAGCTTGCATGGATGCGCGCAAAAGCGGGCTTTGGAAGTGCACGTGAAAACAATCCTACGTGCTCTTTTGAGCGCGCGAGAGCTCGGGGCACCGACCGTGTTGGGGCGCAGAGGACGTGCATCAGGTCGTAGTGGGTAATACCACGTACCAGGTGGACACTGGGATGCCATTGATGGGCGCACATAACCTAGAATCAGTGACGGCGAGTAGGGGGACGACAGACAGAGACGTGCTGCGCGATGACTCCATGCTGGCGAGAAAAATTAGCCAGGACCACGTTCGAATTGTGACTGAAAAAAACTCGGTTTGAATGGCACTGGCGTGCTGTCGGTAAAAGTGATTGACGATGTCGCAGGGCATATTTGTGGGGTAGTGACCCTATGGAGCTCAAAGTACGCTCATGCTAGTGAGCCGCGTACGACTGGCCTAATTCAGCGGCCTATCTCCCAAAGAGATGGTTGCCTTTCGCCATGTACTCAGCGCAGTGACGTCTGTTGCCTGGCACATCGTGATTGCCAATGGCGAAGAGTGCTCCAGCACCACATTTCCAGCATGTCTACCTCCCGTCGACATCTTGCGCACGGACTCAGTCTCGGATTGGCCATCACAAGACGATGTCGAGCTCTTTGCTGAGCAATTGACGGGCACTGTGGCGGAACCAGGGTCATACGACTACCGTTTGTACTCTTACAATGCCCGAACAAACACGCCGCGGCCTTCTTTCGTTGTGTTTCCAGAGTCGACTGAAGACGTTACACACGCCCTCGCGTTCGCTCAGCTCTACGGCATGCGGGTTTCGGTGAGCTCAACGGGGCACCACCAAGATGTTCGAAACCTTGTTGACAACGGCTTGCACATCGACATGTCACGGTTCACTTCGGTCGAAGTTGACGTCGCCAACAAGCTCGCTAAAGTTGGGACCGGGGCGTACTTTGGCATCATTGTTGCTGCTATCGCTGAAGCATCGGACGACACGCTCGTTGTCGCCAGTGGAACGGACGCCAGCGTCGGCCCCTACGGCTGGACGGTGGGCGGCGGTTATGGCAGGCTGACGAGAACGTACGTGCACAACATTGCACCGTGAATAAAACTGCACTGCAATGAATCATCCTTGACAATATTCTTCGTCGTTTGCTGTTTCATCCTTGCAGCAACGGCCTTGGCGTCGACTTGGTGACCGAATTTGAAGTAGTGCTGGCGAACGGCACCGTTGTTGTTGCCAACAGTGGCTCGAACACAGACCTCTTTTGGGCCTTGCGAGGCAGCGGAGGCCACGCGTATGTTCGCGCCGCCTGCATGCTGCGTGCAGTGTGCGTCTCGTGCATCTGACATGGGTGACTTACGTGTGCTGCCATTTGCCATATTGCATTCATTGATTTTTCTAGCTTTGGTATCACCACTAGTATGACTTTGCAATTGGTCGACGACCCAGGTCAAACGAATGAATACGCAATTGCTGCAGAGCTATCAGCAGCCAACGCCGCAATTTATGCCAACTGGGCGTTGACCGCGCCCAACAATGCTGGGGCTTTATTCGTGGTGGCGTCCACGACGTCAACATCGTCGTCAGACTCGCAACAGCCAGGAGCAACATCGCTGCCAAGTGTCCCGCTGACGATCGGAGCATACTGCTTCGGCTCTGCGTCTGAGTGCGACTCGGTGGTGGCATCTCTGACCACAGGCATCACATGTCTCCCCGACGACGCAGGTGACTGCGTTACCACGACGCGATACCAAACGTACGCGCCAGTGCTTTGCTCTGCCACATTGTTGTATCGTCGCAGACCAATGCCTTGGCCTTCGGTTTCGAGCCAGCTCACAAAGGCCGCGCTCATTGCGTTGTGACAGGTACCACGACTTCCAACTTGCACAACCCACATTCCATGGCGACGGTTCTGCCTTTACTTTATCCTCTGCAGCTTTCAATGCTTCCGCGATCCAATCTGGCGCAGTGCAGAATCTCACAGCCTGGGTATGTTGCATAGAGTATCGCGACAGCGTTCACCCATGCTCCCTCACGCAAGTCGCTGTATCGTAGGTGTCTAGTTTCGACACCAACTTTGCATCCATGAGTGGTATCACAGGAATTGGATGCTTCATTAACTTGGTCCTGGGTGGTGTCAGTCGCACCAATGATCAAAACAATGTGCTCACCAGCGTTTCGCCAGCGATGCGAAATTCGTTGCTGCAAGTAGTCTGCCACGCGGACTGGGTGCCAGGATCCCTGGACGGTGTGTTATCCTGCTGTGTCAGGGTTCGCTGGAGTTGTTGTCGCAAGTGGTTCAACGTTGATAATCGTTGCCCTGCATGTGCAGCTCTAAACATTGTCGACAAGTTTGATGAATTCGCTGACACGATTCTTGGACCATTGAGCAATATGAATTGGATCTACTGGAACGAGCCACAACACAATGTTGAGGACTGGCCGAGTCGTTATTGGGCGCCCCAAACGTACGATCGCCTTTTGGCAGTGAAGAACGCTGTTGATCCGACCGGATTCTTCGTGTGTTATCATTGTGTGGGATCGGACCAAATAGCAGATGCAGGTCAGCGAAGTTGTGCTCGACGTGCAGTAGTGCCCCTACGTTGCTGAATTTGCAATGCTTTTTGCGGTCTGCTCTGTTTCAGCCGTGTGTCCAGATCCGTCTTGTCGTTGTTCCAACGTAGATGTCGGGGCTTGTTCATTGGATCCCAAACTACAAATCCCTTGTCGAGATCCACCCGTTTATGCCGTGTTAGTTGCTGGACCATCTCTTTTCGACAGCGTCATTGCGTTGCAGAGCGCGGGGACCATTGGCGACTGGGTACGCGGAGCCAGTCAATCTCGAATTGTTTACTGCTGCCACTTAACAGGTTGTGCATTTGTGACACAGGTGAACTGCAGCGCGCTCGGCCCCTTGTTAGAAGATGCCTTGACTGTCGTCGGAAAGTAAGTTGTTGGCGAGAATATGATGAGTGCTTTGACTTTTTGTTGCAGATATTTTTTATTGATTGTGTCTCATTCTGATGTTGTGTTTTCTGCCTCAGTGGCGACAACACAGATCCATGCGATGCCATCAACAACTTTGCAACCTCGTGCCCTTCTTACTGCGGGCTTTGTGGCGACCATCGGTCCAATGACGGCTTGATTATCGGTGTTAGTGTTGTTTGCCTGCTTGTGGCACTCATCGTAGCAGCCACGGTGTGGATCGTTATGGCAAAGCAGCGAAGGAGGCAGGAAGTTTCCCTTCTCTCACCACGTTCATCTGCACGTAAGTCCAGACAGGTTGCGGTCGCACGAAATTGTAGGTTAGTGCATAACCTTTCGTGCATGTGTGACGCTTTCTGACAGGAGCCGGCAATTCATCGCAGTACAACGGTACAGTACGCATGCTTGGTGTCTGCTTCTGCTTTGTATCTCTTCTCACAGTTGGCCTCTGTCAATGTGTCTTTCAAACTTCAGACATAGAAACTCGCAACGCAAGCGGAAGTGTAGTAGACGACTACCAGCCCTCGCCCCGCCAAGGTGGCATCGCTTCCAATAGAAAGCCAGCTCATTCTCTCAGCGCTATCGAGCAACAGAAATACGACGACGCTGCGCTGCAAGAGGCAATGTCCGACTTTTTGTAGACTAACGATAAGCATCCAAAGTGCATTGGACAATACAGTCGAGTTTAGCAGTTTTTTTCTAAAAGTACTCGCGGCCCCCAAACAATACTTTGTCAAATGCCTTTTTCTTTTCAGACCGAGGAGCTGGAACTTCCGTGATTCCCTACGGCCGATGATCTGATTGTCAGAACGGTACACAGGTAGCACTGCAAGCAGAATACTACTGGCTCGGGTGAAACTATATAACTATGGCACACTTACATCCTTCGTCGACACCCTATCCAACCGTCTGCCGAAGGGAGGTTGAAGGACTGCTCGCTGAGCGTCACTTAACTCATCCAGAAAGCTCTGCACGGACACACCGCAAATGGTGTTTTGGAATTTCCATCACAAAAGCGCTCATGTAACAACATTTTGTGGTGACAGTGCTAACCTGAGGCCACCCATCTGTGTACCCACGTCCGTATGCCATCGTCGCTGGCGCAAACCGGTACAATGCTATCCGACGCTCATAGTCCTGGACAACGAAGTGATCGCGTCAACGCACAACGGCATGGCAGAATGCCTCCGACGGGCAGTCAAACCCCAACAAGAAGTCACACCTTGTTTGTCCATGCAGACGCTCCATGCAGAGTCGCTTCTGAGAACAATACAACATCACCGGCCTGTTTGGAGATCAACAAGGTGACTGAGACGATGAAAATGGGAGAATTCACCTTCTCTGCGCATCTTTGCCATGCCCACGCACTGCACTTACTTTCATTTGCGGGTGGAAGACTAAATCTGATGACGCATCGTGGACTAATTCCTTGGGAGTTGGGTAGTTCGCCTGGCATATGAGAAACGAGGAAAATAACATGTTGGGTGCTGCACAGAGTTCAAGTCCAGCATAGTCAACGACACACTTTGTGCGTTCCAGGAACAATGCAGAACCCGCCGTCGCCCGGCTTGGAGTCTACAAGCTGCACCGACATTGCCTGTGGCACGTGTAATGCATGCACAGTTGCATAATCAAACACCAGGCGGGCGCATCGGCACCAGTTCCGAAACACGATACTATTCAAGCACAACGAACCAGCAGACTGCATCGAGGTCCGTTGTTTTCGAAACGGTACGCCACTTCCTCGTTGTATTTCCCTGTCACACCGATGCGTCCCCCGTGCAGATCAAATCCTTCCGTCAGGTGCCTTTGGCGGAGGATGAGCGGCATGTGGTCGAGGCGATGGCCCGCACCCAAGAGAGTGTTGAGCGCTGGCGTGACTTTTGGGTGCGAAAGCATTTTGCGAAACACCTGCGACTGCTCCTGCGGCCAAAACAGGAAAGTTCCGTTCTCTAGACGACCACGATAGTCATTACTTGCCGCGGCCTGATGCGCGAAGGACGAGTCGCCGGACGTATTTCGAATGGAGCTTGCGCGCTCGACAAACTCACTGGTCTGCGCGTCGATGGCCGCATTCGCAGACGCAACCTCCTCCGGGGTCAAGACGCCTCGTAAGACAATGAAACCCTGAAGGTCGAAACGATAACGCTGTTCGCTTGTGAAAATATCGGTGTCCGGGACACCGGCAAGTGCACGCTTCGTCCCCTGCATCGCGAGGGACGCACTTAAAGTGCTGCGAAAACCACCGCTCACGCGACACAGCAACATAAAATGTGTTGGAACAACCAAAGAATCTTATTTGAGAAGAGTGGAAGTGCATTGCGTTCAAAATGGAAGGCGGAGCGAGTGTGCCACCACGAGTTCTGAGTCGACGATCCACCCTTTGTCGCCCATGCAGATATGCTCTAGTGACACACTTGCCTTGCTTGCGTCCACAACCCCACGGCATTTGTCGCAGTGTCCTCAACCCTGCATTTTCGCTTCGCGATGATGATATGGTCCCTACTGCACAGTCGATGCCACAGTGTTGATCCCATTACGCCCACCACAAAACAACTCTGCGTTGGTCAGCAAGTTTCCCCACCGCTTTTATCCAAGTCTTCCGCGAGCGCATGCATGCATGTCCGCACGCACGAACGCACGCATGAAGACGCACCACACGCTTCTCCAAAAATACAAACGAATCAACTCTTGGCTCCAAACGCAAACTACACGACATTGTATCATCGCTTCCCACGCCGTCGTTCGTCGTTCGTCGTCCGTCGTCCGTCGTTCGTCGTCCGTCGTCCGTCGTCCGTCGTTCGTCGTTCGTCGTTCGTCGTTCGTCGTTCGTCGTCGTTCGTCGTTGCGTCGTTCAGTGCATTTTTTTCCCCACGGAGACACACATTGAAAGTACAGTAACGCCAAATTCCACATTTTCTATACTTATACAACGCACGAAAACGATAAATGACTGAATTCACAACATAGTAACGCCGTAATATGGGAAAGGTCAGTGATTTGACGACAAATGCACTTTTACAGTAAGTACTCAGTCCAGCGGAGAATCGGCGGAATCCTTGTTTGGTCGGAGTTGTTGACGTCATCGTCGTCGTCGTCGTCGTCGTTCGTCGTCATCGTTCCGTCGTCGTTCGTTGTCGTCGTTCGTTGTCGTCGTTGTATCCATCCGCACGGCGGCGCCACTTCGAAGGACTTGTGACCGTCATCGTCGTCGTCGTCGTCGTCGTAGTCTGGGCTACTGTCGTGTCGTAGGTTGTGTGTTCGCTGGTGTTGGTGCTGGCTGGTGTTTTCGGTTGGTGCTGGCGTGTGACGTTGACGTCACCCTCAGAGATGCGTGGCGTTCACGGCGTGGCGACGTTGGTCGTCGTCCGTGTTTTGTATTTTGCGTGCAGCCAGCCCTCGTCGGTGAGCATTCGACGGTGACACGCATTTGAATTAGCACGGCGTACTGCGGATGCAGTTTTGTGAGTTGCAGATTTCAATCTGCGGGCAATTTTGAAGTGATCACGAGCACAAGCAAGACGACGATCACGAGGAGGAGGACTGCAAGTCAAAGTTGAGGTTGAGTGCGCACCTATCAAACCAATGTCAACCTCCGATGAGTCCGCACAAAAAACGGCGCTTGAAACATTTTCTGCGCCCGTTGAGGCGTTCGAGCGCACATTGGGTCGTCAGACACCCATTAAAAAATGCTGTTGCTGCTCAACGTACTGCGGTGTCACATGGACTGCTGTCCTCGTGTGTATCGAAGCTCTGTGGCATTTCGGGATGTCCATTGCTCGGCCCGCGTGGGAGTGGAATGAATCCGCAGAGCAAATTGCCTCCTTTGTCATTGCTAATTTGGTCAGTCCGTTCCAACAATGTATTCAGCCCCAACATTGTTTTGTGTTTTGACCTGCTTTTCTCCCCTTGGCGCTGGTCGCGTAGGCAAGATGCGTGTCGCTCTCCTGGAGCATTCTAATTTTGGTTGTGATGATGCGCGCAAGAGAGGGTTTCTTCACCCTGTGCTGCTGGAGAGACTACCAGTACATGAAAGGATATTTCCGTGTGCTGTGCATCCTTGTTGTTGTTGAGGTTGTGGAATTGATTCTGCGGTTCTTCGACGTTCACGGTATTTGCTATTCTCCGGAAGCCGTCGCTGCGAGGAATTCCTCCAACCACACCGGCATGACAGCCGAAGAGTGCGAGTTGTTCAGTAATATGTACGTACTCAACCGAGATATCAAACACGACCTTGGTTTTGCATGATTGGTGAAAGCTACAATCTAACATGGTGTGTGTTGTCTTGCAGCTATGATTTTTGCATCGAAATCGTGATTTTAGCGCTACTTACGTACGCAGCGTGTGTCACACTGTCCAACTACCGGTACATCAGTGGACTCGACAAGGCACCGAAAAATGTCCCTGTCCTTGTGACAGTTGTGGAGTCGGTTCAGGACTCGCGGCCATTACCCCAAACAACCGCTGAAGATGGTGTCACAATTGAATTGTCAACCATGGAAGACGATGATGACAGTGATGACGAACATGCAGAAAAAAGTGAAGCAAGGTAGTGGTCTGTGTCGCGATAATACAGTGTGCACAACACGCATACAGACACTTGTCGTCTCAACAATTGCGAGCAAAACGCTACGCCTTGGAAAGTTTCGTTAGTGTCTGAACTAAAATAAGTGTAAAAGGACATGTCGGTGCGACATAGAGGACTTAGTACACCGTAACATGGCGCAGCGTTGCAGCCCAGTTTTTCGGCTGCAAACATGTGTCGGTTGTCGAAGCAAAGCAAGCATCCTTGGAGGCAAAGCAGGCATCCTTCGTTGCGAAGCAGGCATCCTTGGAGGCAAAGCAAGCGTTGGTGGACGCGAAGCGAGCATCCTTGGACGCAAAGCAAGAATCCGTGGTTGCGAAGCAAGCATCCTTGGACGCGAAGCAAGCCTCGGTGGACGCGAAGCATGAGTCCGTGGTTGCAAAACAAGCATCCTTGGAAGCGAAGCAAGAATTCGTGGTTGCGAAGCAAGCGTCCGTGGATGCGAAGCAAGCGTCGGTGGACGCGAAGCATGAGTCCGTGGTTGCAAAGCAGGCATCCTTCGTTGCAAAGCAGGCATCCTTGGACGCGAAGCAGGCATCCTTGGACGCGAAGCAAGCATCCTTGGACGCAAAGCAAGCGTCGGTAGACGCGAAGCATGAATCCGTGGTTGCAAAACAAGCATCCTTGGAAGCGAAGCAGGCATCCTTGGACGCGAAGCACGAATCCTTGGACGCGAAGCAAGAATCCGTGGTTGCGAAGCAAGCATCCTTGGATGCGAAGCAAGCGTCGGTGGACGCGAAGCATGAGTCCGTGGTTGCAAAACAGGCATCCTTCGTTGCAAAGCAGGAATCCTTGGACGCGAAGCAGGAATCCTTGGACGCGAAGCAGGAATCCTTGGACGCGAAGCAAGCATCCTTGGACGCGAAGCAGGAATCCTTGGACGCGAAGCAGGCATCCTTGGACGCAAAGCAAGCATCCTTGGACGCAAAGCAAGCGTCGGTGGACGCAAAGCAAGCGTCGGTGGACGCAAAGCAAGCGTCGGTGGACGCAAAGCAAGCGTCGGTGGACGCGAAGCAAGAGTCCGTGGTTGCAAAACAAGCATCCTTGGATGCGAAGCAAGCATCGGTGGACGCAAAGCAGGAATCCGTGGACGCGAAGCAAGCATCTTTGGACGCAAAGCAGGAATCGGTGGATGCAAAGCAGGCATCGGTGGACGCAAAACAAGCATCTGTCGACGCAAAACAGCTCGATCCTGCAGCATCAGAAGCTCCGCATGCTGTCTTGGTCCGACCTCCGCTTCCGAACGAGGCGCGGAACTGAATTACGTACCGATTGTCGGTGGCGTTAGCAAGCATGTCGGCAGTGCCGTGCAGCGCGAGATCTTCGTTGGCCAAAAAAGTTACAACTGTGCCTGCGATGGGTCGGACAGCGGCGCCAGCTTTTGGGAAGTATATGCTGCCAGCTGGGACGGATCCTGACGCCGGCTCATAGTCTGCAGGGTTGGGCGTTGACAAGTAAGCAACCAGCGTGGCGTCGGGGCCAACTTTGTCCCCTTGATGGTACGCGTCGTAGTGCGCGCGGACTCCAGGAGATCCAGGTGTGTATCGAATGGCAGGCACCGTTTTCATTTGTGAAACGTCCACTTCATCCCAAAGGCCGCCCATCTGGTCAATGGTGCCGCGCAGTTCGGGCGTGATGGTCAGTGCCGTGCACGCTACCAAGTCGGGCGAGATGTGTTCGCCAGCCTGCGAGAACGCATGCTTGCACTCTTGCCAGTCAGCGTTTTCGAGGGCATCGACGGCGGCGTGCAGGTTGCTGTCACTGAGCAAGTCGCGAAATGCCCAAATGGGGAGTTGGTCCCCTGCTCTGTTGGTGAGCTGGTCACCCCCGTTCGGGCTGGGCAAGGCTGCTGACGCACTGGCCAGGAACGCCAAAGAAATGGCAGGCGTGAGCTTCAGCATTGGTGCCACCTACTTATTGCTGTGCATACGAATACCACGCAAATTTCTGCTCGCCGACAATTTTCCAACTGCGAGGATTTGAGCGTTCATTCCACCCGGGCCGGTTCACGCTTGCACGGCAAAAGTCGTTGCCCAAACCCTTCCCCGCCCGATCCAGTCCATGGGCGTTCGTCTCCACGAAAGTGTACGCCACCTTGCCTCTTTTTTTCTGTCTGTGGACCCCCCACCCCCACTGCAGTCTCTCGAACCTCCAACGAGGGCACTCCCGAGCATGACAATGACACGGAGGCCTCAAAGCGATGTCTAAGTCGTCCGTCGGTCGTCCGTCGGTCGGTCGGTCGTCGGTCTGTCGTCGGTCAGTTGTCGGTCGGTCGATTCGTCACCAAACGACAACAGCTGTCACCAGTCACAGTCACCGTCGCCGTATGGCATATCTTGCCGACGTCAAACTCCAATTTTCACTACTGCCCACATGTTTATCACACAGCACTAAATCAATATTCTTCCTTCCAGAAGCGCATTTATTTTGAATATTAATATGGAATGTAAATGTACAGTAGTTGGATATTGGATATCATTCGACGGCTTCAGACTCAGCAGCGTCTTCAGCGTGTTCCTTCCTTCTTCCTTCCTCCTTCCACCAACCACCTCGCAGTTTCTCGATTTCATTTTCACGATACTGTACAGACTGATTCAGTCATTGAACTAAACGCTTTGTTAGCGTACACTCACTCAAAACAGTTTTAAATATTCGGTGTAATTCAAATGGACAGTATACCAAATATCATTTTCAGTGTCTTGTCGAAGCCATACCATACGTGTGTAAGGGAATAAGCGTGAGCGTGAGTGCGGGAGAGCGATTCGAACGATTCACATTTTGTCTCCCATACTGTGGTACAGTTGAATATCTATTTTAAAGTACCGTACGGTATATTTGACTTTTTTTCAATCAAAATAAAATGCAGTGAGCTGCAGCAGCGACCGCGTGGCGATATGACATATTCCCGATCCAAGATATACAATGACCGCTGTACTGCATATACTTAAACTACCCACAAGCAGGAATGCACGGTCATCCGACTTTCACCCTTTTCGAATCGTACACTTTATGTACAGTTACCGTACACGTTCCGAACCCTGACTGATTTACGCAGCTGATAGCGTATAAATGAGTCACTCTGTACGGCGCGTACATACAATGTACACCGCGCCACGAGCGCTCACCGAAAAGCACTTCGACAATCGCCGCAACGTACACAAACTGTACACTGTCCGTACATGTTTTCAATTATTCTGACTGATTATGGCCTATGATGGCGTACGAATGACGTGTTATGTACGGCGCGTACACAAACTGTACGCTTTGTTTTGTCGTTTTTTGTTTCGGATTTGGGACTTCGCCTCCGAACAAACCCCGATGGTCCCAAATGACCCTTCGAGTGAACGGTATTCCGGGGGCCAGCCCCAGTGACAAATGAGTGATTGAGCAAGGCAGCGAATGGGCGGGTTTGAATGGGTGTGGAGGCCGGTGCAGTGGAATGAACGGTCAGAAATAAGGGAGGATGGAGCGGGAAGTGAGGGCGTGGGAGCCGCACGCACTGAGTGATGCACCGACCGCTCTCGAGGAGGATATCGTGCGGTGTGCGGTGCTGCTGATGATCGTTCGTTCGATTCGTTTGTCTTCGTTCGTTCGTTCGTTTGTTTGTCTTCGTTCGTTCGTTTGTCTTCGTTCGTTCGTTTGTCTTCGTTCGTTCGTTCGTTCGTTGGTTAGCATTCGTTCGTTCGTTCGTTCGTTCGTTCGTTCGTTCGTTGCTTTCCTTCCTTCCTTCCCTCCCTTCCTCCTTCGTTCGTTCGTGTGTCTTGCGATGGTTCGTTCGTTCGTTTGTCTTCGTTGGTTGGTTGTTTTGTGGTCGTTGGTTTGGGGTGCGTCTTCGTTTGTTCGTTTGCCTTCGTTCGTTCTTTCGGTCGTTTGCCTTCGGTCGTTGGTTCGTTGGTTCGTTGGTTCGTTGGTTCGTTTGTGTTTGTTTGTTTGTCTACGTTCGTTCGTCTGTCTTCGTTCGTTGGTTTGTTCGTTTGTCTTCGCTCGTCCGTTCATTGCTTCGTTTGTGGTTGACGTTACTCACTCATCGCCAACTCGTTTGGGAATTCGGCGAGTTTTTTGTGCTTTTTTTGTCTCGTTGTTTCGTTCCAGCATTCGTTCTGTGCTGGGCGATCGATAAGCCTTCGCAGCGAGTGTTGCTGTGCCCCACGTCGCTGGTGTGCCGGTCTGCGGGAACGACAGGCCGTTTCGAACTGCAGGGCTTCTCTGTGCATCACTTCTGACCTTGAGCCAACAATGACCCGCCAGTCTGCGGATCAGTCCAAGCTGGCCGCGGTGACCCCTGTCGCGCCGCACTCCCCGAGACCTGCACGCCAAGTATCTCCCCGCATCCGATCTCAAGACTCCCGTGCTCTCGCTCTACATAGCGCTCTCGGTGGTCAGATGGGTGATCTTGCGTCTTCGTGGAGTGACGAGCATGTGCGCCAAAACGCCATGACGAGGCAGGAGGCTCTCGAGAAGGAACTGCATGCAGTGCAAAAGGAACTCGCAAAAGTTGCAAAACACATTGAGACCATCGACGACCTTCCAGACGGCGACTCTCGCAAGGAGTACACCAAGCGCACCAAGTGTGGACGCTGCGTCGACACGTGCTTCGGCCTGACTCCCTACCCGAAGCCTTGCGGAAGCCCCGTGTACCAAGTCCAATGGATTATGTCCGGCGTCTTCATTGCACTCGTCAAATATGTGTTCGCCATCACCTGTGCTCTGATGGTCCACGAGTCCGCAGATGTGTTTGAATCCAGCAAGAGTGTAGGCGTGAATGTGCAGCTGCTGTGTATCATCGTCTCGCAGTTTTGCCTCGCCCCGTTTACGAAAATCGGCGTGACTGTTGCCGGACCCGACGTCGTCGCCGCCATTTTTGCAAGTGGGATGGCCGAGATAATCGCGGAGAACACCCAGGACAACCCGTCTGCTGCACTGCCGACCTTGCTCTTGATGATGGCCCTGACGACCTTCTGCTGCGCTGTGTCGTGGCTCTTGATCGGCTACCTCAAAGCGGCGAGAATTGTGGACTACCTCCCTGTTTGCGTCGTGTGCGGCTTTTTGGGCTGCCTCGCCTACAAAGTGTTTTACTACGCTGTCAAGTTGTCGGTTGGCAAAAAGTGGTATCATCCGGAAGATTGGGAGTTCTGGAAGTTGTTGCTCCCCATCATTCCCCTCGGCTTCGGCTTGTACTACCTCAAAAAGTTCCACCACCAACTCCATGTGAACCCCATCGTTTTGCTGTCCATTTTCCTCTTCTTGCCGCCGGCCATCCTCTTTTCTTTCACTGCGGCTGGCGGTGACGACGAGATCCTGGGCAATGTCACTATTGCAGCACTGCGATATGATGGATGGCTCTTCTCCGAGCTTTCTACGGCGGAATTTTGGTCCGGATGGTCCAGCCTCAATTTTACAAACGTGGACGTGCAGGCGGTCGGGCTGTGCATTCCCTCCATTTTCACAACGGTCATTGTTGTATCGATGGCCTTTTTGATTACCCTGCAAGCGGCGAAGCAAACCATGAACATGCCCGAAGTGGATGCTGCGCATGAGATGAAGGTGTTCGGATGGACTAACATTATCGGTTCGCTGTTCGTTGCCGCCCCAGGCTACACGCAGATCAAGTTCACGTTGCTGAACTTCCACATTCTCAACAACCGCACGGACAAGAAGCCAGGGCTCTTCGCCGGCACCTTTGCACTGGTGATGTTGCTTGGCGGGTTTCGGCTCATCAACTACTTGCCTCGCCTGACAGTTGGGATGCTGTTGATCTACGCTGGTTTGCCCTTATTGGAAGATAATCTGATCTTCTCGTACAATCGAGTGACGAAGAAGGAATTTGTTGCCATTTGGGTGATTGTCCTCGTCAACGCCGTCGCAGGTACGCATGATTCTTCCTCCGCAATTTGGTCCAACATCTTGCGCTTGTGCTGTTGTTTTGTGTTGTGTTGTGGTTGACTTGCATCGCACTGACTTGAGCCAATTCGATTCTGGTTTTGTGCCCTGGGTGTCGTGGTTTGATGTTGATGGTTGCAGGCGTTTGGACATCTTATTCTTTCCTCATCGCCGTGTTGACCGGATTGGTCTTGGCGACAATAATTTTCGCTGTGCAATACGGCCGCAACCCTGTTATTCGTGACATTTTGTCTGGATGCGACTACCAGAGTTCGGTGGTCCGGCCTTACACGGAGCAGCGGCTGGTCGAGAAGATTGGTTCGTTTGTGCGCCGTGCAACTCGATGATGTTGCAGTGCATGGATTCGCTGTGTATGGGTGTTCCGTCCACGCCTTCACCCCCCCCCCCATCTGATGACTTTTCCTTCACATGTTCTGCATGAACGATGTAGGTATTCGTCTGCGTATTTTGGAGTTGGAGGGCTACCTCTTTTTTGGATCGACGATCCAGATTCTCAACAAATTTAAAGCCCTCGTCGAGTCAAACCAGAGCACCCCGTTCCCGGAGCGCGTCCGCTACTTCATCTGTGATTTCACGCACGCGAAAAATATCGACCATTCGTCGTGTCTCACTTTCAAGGACCTGAAGCAGATTGCGAAGCCAAGTCTCATCGTTCTTGTGTTCACTGGCATGAACGCGAAAGTGTTGAGTAAAATGCGAGCGCACGGTGTTCTGCCTCCGGAAGACAAACTAGATTTTGATGGGGCTGCCGTTGTCGTCCATTCCGATCTCGACCATGGCGCAGAGTACGTATTCTGTGCTCTCCCCTGTGGGTGTGGTCGCGGCTACCGAACTCACCCGTGTTCTATCATCTGACGTCAGGTGGGTCGAAGACCAATTGCTCAGTCGAGCCGCCGAAATTCGATCGCAATGGCTCGTCTTTGACTCTTTCCGCAAAGCTCACTCAGAAGCCATCATCAAAGCTTCCTGCGAGGCATTTGAGGCAGTCATTGGGTCAGACGTTGGATCCAACTTGTGGAAGTACGCCTCTCTGCGAACTTTGGACAAAGGCCAGGTGCGCGTTTGGCATTGATTCGGTGCCTCGTTGGTCGTGTCTCAATGGTTTCTCTGCCACAAACAGATTTTATGCCGCCAAGGTTCCATCAACAGCACGCTGTATGTGCTTCAAGAGGGAGTGCTGACATCCTTCGTAATGGACTCGAACAACAAGCGCGTGCGGCTTCACAAGATGACGCGTGGGGCGTTCATCAACGACGAATGCCTCATTTTGGACTTGCCCGTCGCATTCAGCGTCGTCGCTAACCAGCGATGTGTTTTGTGGGCCATTGATCGAGCTCACATGAAGAAAATGGAAGCCCATGACCCGCATTTGGTAAGTTGGTGTGGTTGAAGGAGGTTAGCCAGTAAGAGGGTTGCTGATGTTTGGACAATATCCTCGCACAGGCGATGGAAATTCTGCGCAAAGTCCTCCGTCACACGTCGACAGTTCGAACCCGACTCGAAAGAGAAGTCCGAGCCGTCCAGATGGAAGTTATGGACGTGGAATTCACGGAAGCCTCACAACGTCGCCGACAGCACAACGAAACAACACACCGTCTTGGTACGGCCGAGTGCAATGTTGTGTATGTTCCTGTCATCGGGTTGCGCGCTGATCACACCACACCACACCACCCGCAGGAAAATCCATCATTGCTGGAGCCACAATCGATTTCACGGATTCTTTGGATCAGGATATCATCGGTGCGTTCGGTACTCCCGCTACTGAGTGCTGTCGTCGCTCTTAATGTTGTGCAACGGTGGTTAGGTCCGGGTGTGGACGATGTCAACGCAAAGGATATCAAGGTTGCTCGGCGTAGTCGCCATAGTATTGGATACGCTGGCGACTACCGGCATCATGCATTTCAACACGTCAATGTCCCGATCGCCACGAATGCGTCGCCGACGACGGGCGCACTCGAAAGCCCCACTTCATCACCGACAGCCGCGCCTCACAGCCCATTGAGCTGGCAAACACTTGGGCGTGTGCAACCGCACTTACCCAAGCAGCTCGAGGAAGATGCCAAGCGTTGCTTCTTGTACCATGCTCAGCACATCAATTTGGAAGTAGATGACACCCTCGGGGTTGTTCGTCGGCGAGAGCTGCGCTCCGCAGACGGGTTCACTTTGGACGACAATGGAGACAATGCACCGCCCACCGAAGACGACAACCAACAGCAGACCGCCGACAAGTACTTGGACCTAGATGAATTGGAAAAGGCCGTTATGGATTTAGGTAAGACAGCAGTCGTTCATCACCGCGTCTGGTTGCGCACGGTCTCGTTGCGCGCGGTCGAGTTTGACGCGTCGACCTGCTGCCACTTGCACACAGGCGTATTCCCTTCTCACGAAGAGATCGAGACGATGCACAGCACACTGGCTCGGGGCACTGCTGCTTATGTCGACTTGGACGAATTTTTGGAGATGATTCGGGCGTTGAAGCTGGTGCGCATTGTCTTGCTGCGCCACGTTTGCACCAGACGAATGCGTTTCAACTTGTGCTGCTTTCGCTGTGCCCAGGCACCCATCGGCCGATCCGCGAAGCGGGAACTGTACAAAATGTACCGCCGAGTATGTGACAAGGACGGTCTATTGTCACGCCAAAACTTGTCTCAGCTCATGGTATGTAGCCGTTGCCACTGGCGTCTCTGGCATTGGTGCTTGCCCCGCAGTACTCTCTATGCGGTATTGTGCTCACCACCGCATTTGGATTTGCAATGTTGCATCAGACCTCCCTTGGGCACCCTGAGGATGAGGTGGAACTGGAGAAGTTGATGCATGACTGGGACATCAAAGGCCAAGGGTCTTTGGACTTCGACGCATTCATTTCGATTGTATCGTCTACTTTGAAGGTTCGTGCAATCTGTGTCTGTCGTCACACATTCCACAGGCCATTGACGCGTGACCCGTGCGCGTACGTTCGTTTTCTCTTGTTAGGCGGAGGAGATTCAGGTGCAATGTGAGAACGACTTCAAGCGGTTCAACCCGAACGTGTCTGAAGCGGCTTCAGGCAAGGGTGGTGATGCCGATGAGCTGCTCAACTACCACATCACTGTGGATGACCTGATTCGAGTGAGTAACTTGGACTCAGATGTGTTTGTTTGGGTGTGGGCTCGCAGCGTTGAACTGACGAAATTCGCTGTGGCGAATGCTCTCCGTGCTAGGTGTACAGCGAGTTGGGAGTTGTGTTGACTGCTCAGATTGCCGAAGAAATGCTGTTTGACGCCGACATCAGTGGTGACGGAGGCGTCGCGTATGACGACCTCATGACGTGCATCGAAACCATCGGCACGCACGAAGTGTATCATGCGATGGAAACTAACCGAACCGGTCTCCGGGCCATTCAGGAAGCAAAGATTGGAGAACAATACCGCAGTGCCGTGGATGAGCATGGCGCGGTGCGTCCACTAACTGTTGTCGTGTCAGCTGGGTTGATGCGTTCGCATGCTCGAAATATTATTTGCTCACATACCTCTTGTCTTATGTAGGCTGCCCAAATCGGTGACGATTACGATGGCTCAACGGCGCCAATGCAGTTGCCCAATGAACTTAGCTTGACAGCGTCGTCACATTCGAGCCCTGCGCTCCTCCCCAGTCAAATGCACCAACGCAACAATGTCTTTGATAGTAATGCTGCCGGTGCGGCACCGAACGGCGACGGTGATGCGCCGTCGCGCGCGGACGGCGAGAAAGACAAACAGCAATGAGGCCATGACGACATGAGCTGTCAACTGTTTTATTTTATATGTGTAAAAAATGTCCTTGTCTGCTAGATACCGGGCGCATTGTTCTAACGTCCATGCCACGGCTTGACATGTTGGCGCAGCGCGTGGCATAAGTCTTTCGCGTTGTACGGTTTGCACAGCACAGTCACGGCGCCAGCCTCCATAAATCTCGTGCTTGTGTCGGCCATGACGTCAGCTGAAAACCCAATCATTTTCGGCGCCTGATCCCCATGCTTCTCGCGGATCTTTCTAATGGCGGTGAGCCCGTCCATGTTTGGCATATGAAAGTCCATCAAAACACAGTCGAAAGGCTTGCCCTTTGCAATAGACGCTTCCACTGCTGCCACAGCGAGGGTGCCATCTGCCGCCGTGGAGCACCGTGCACCTTGTTTGCTCAATATTCGTTGCCCGAGAGTCCGAATAGACTTGACATCTTCCACTAGCAGTATGCGCCACTTTTCGAGAGGCCTATCTACTTCTGCAACAACATTTGCCGGCGCTGTCGCCGAACCCAGCTGTATTTTCGATTCGCTCGCAGCGCCGGTCGTTGTGGCTGTGGCTGTGGTTGTGGCTGTGGCTGTGGTTGTGGCGATGGTGGCATCGCAGTGCTCGCCGTCGGTGGTGTGCCCAGACCCAGGATCGAAATCCCCGTAACCAATCGAGGCCGAATCGGTGCTGGTGTCGTCATCCTGCCCATCGTCGCTTTTTTCTTCTTCGAGCAAAATAGCTGTGGTGGCGAGATGTTGAGACCGAGCTGTGGGCGAACAAGGGATCTCGCGCGACTGATGACTCGTCCATGACGCTTTCTCGGAGTTCTTCAGGCGTTCTACTATCAGATCAACCTTGAAAGTACTGCCCTTGCCTTCTTCACTGATGACCTCTATTGTTTCACAGCCCATTTTGGCTGCAATTTTCTTGACTATGCACAGACCAAGGCCAGTGCCCTGATACTGCCGCCTCGCGCCGTGGGTCGCTTGCATGAAAGGCTTGAACATGTTTTGCTTCGTCGCCTCAGACATTCCAATGCCATTGTCCGCAACAGAGATCGACAGAACATAAGGCTCAAAGGTGTCGGCTTCCGGGGACTCCGTTCCGGAAAGCAGACCTGGCAACGAGGCGGCAATGCCGGCTTCCTCCCCGGTGACGGGGCGCGTGGTGATGGAGAGTGTAACCTCGCCACCTCGAGGAGTGAACTTGAGCGCGTTGCTCAGCAGGTTCACAAGGATTTGCTCAATGCGCGTCTCGTCGCCACGAATCATGCCAACCGATTGGAGCTGCGAGACCTGCAGCTCGAGTTTCACACTTTTGGACAACGCCTGCGGCTCAAACATTTTGAGAGCCATCTGGCACAGCACTTGCGGGTCGAAGACGCACGGGAGTAGGCAGAATTCTTCTGCACCGCTCTCGAGCTTGGAGAAGTCCAAGATGTCATTGACGATCATCAGGAGGTGCGCGCCTGATGACTGAATGAGCGATACATACTCGGCAGCCTCGCTGCTGAGCCCCTGGACCCCACCCAGGAGGTCGGAGCAGCCAAGCACTGCCGTCAGCGGCGACCTGAGTTCGTGGGACATGGTGGCAAGAAAGAAAGCTTGGCGGGCCTCAGCTTGAAGCAGCATGTTGCTGACTCTGCGCGCTTGGGAAAGAGTCTGCTGCACTGTGGCGACGATGGCGAGCGGTTGAATTTCCAGTGAATTGAGCTGGTCTTCCACGCTTCCCTTGCTGTCGGCATCTTTCTTGTCTTTGCTCTTTTTGGTGTTCTTCTGATCGCTCTGACTGAAATTGCTTGCAATCTGAGAGATCTCGTTGTGGAAGGTGAGCAAGTGAATGCGAGCTTCGGACTCGTATCGCAGCGACGAGTCGCCCACAAAGCTCAGCACTCCGAGGACGAGGCATGCCTTGCAATGGTCGCTGAGAATGCCCCAATCCACCGGCGATCCGCGCACACCAAAGGCGGCACCATAGTAGAGCGCCAGCGCCATCACCGTCAGCGTGACGTGGTACATCCAGGTCTCGCCGGTCAATCCGGCGGTGGCGCACACCACGTAGACGGAAGGTGGCAGCGTGCCGCCACGCAAGCCGGACACCAAGACGGCGCAAAGGACTTCTCCTGTGATCTCGGCAGTGACGAATGCATCGTAGAACCACTGCTTCGCCCCCCGCGACGAGGAGTAGAGCGACGCAGCCAGAAACACGCCAGCCAACAGAGATAGGAAAACGCCGACACAGAGTATCCACTCTGTGGGGTCGTTGAGGTCTGGCGGCGATTGCCACGTCATCGCGAGTCGGTGTGCGAGGTACACTGCAAACATGTTGAACAAGTGCTTTGTCTTGGTCTGGGTCTGCCATGCGCGGTGGCTCGCCTCCGTCTCCGGATCCTCGAAGATGTGAGTCAACCAGTGCCGTTTCACGGCGGCAGCTGACTGCTCGGTGCTGTCAGTCTGTTCGCTCGAGTGAGACGGGGATGGGGATGGGGATGCGGACTTGTGAACACGCGCGCCCGTCTTGGAGCCGCCAATGCCCCTGGCATCCGCCGCACCGAGCATGGACATGGTGAACCACTCAGTCGCTGCGAGCCAGTGCCGCACGGGCGGCCAGCATGCAGTTGATGGGCGTGGGAGCCACAGGGTTGGAAATCAGGCCATGCAACGTGTGAGACCGACGGAAAAGAGCAGCAAACGGTCGCGAAGTCCGTTCGGCTGAGGGTGTTCTGTTTCTGTTTCTGTTTCTGTTTCTATTTCGGCTTGTTTTGTTTCGTTGCTTTTTTCTGCTGTGTTGTTCGTTATTGCTCGTTCGTGTTGTGGTGATGTTTCGTTCGTGGTAGAATCGAAAAGATGAGCAAGAAAACCACAGCCAAGCGAAGCCCGTCGCTTGTAGTCTCCCGTGACGTGCACGACGCCCATCGTGGGATGCGTGACTCCGTTACCTGAGGTGGATGTCGTTTGTTCAGTCCAGTTGTGTTCAGCGCGCTCGCTGCGTGGACGATGGGCTCGCCCGCCGGTCGACTGCCCCGGCATGAATGCTGCGCGGCCCCGCGTACACAACGCGGTTGAATATTTTGGCTGACTCAGCACCTGTCCGTCCAGCGGTGACAAAACAACGGTGTGTCGACGGAGGTTCTCGAGCTGTTGCCAGCCATGTTGTGCCGCGGAGTGCTCACACACGAACACTGCTTCCGCAGGCGTGCCCCGAGCAACAACAACATCGTCGTGGGACGCGCTGAAGCTTCTGACTGGCCGGCCGGTCTGCAACGCACGTGTGAACTCCTCCACAACTTCAGCGTGCACTGTCCCACAGTCCCCAGACGACGACGTTTGGACGGACGGCGCACGTGCGGTGGTGACTGTGACAGCAGGCAGCAAGCAACGAGCAGGCGAGCAGTGGGCGAGCGAGCGAGCGACATTGCGGGTGCACGAAGGAACGAACGATGGAACGGCGGAACGAAGTACGGAACAGCGAAGGGAGAGAGAGAGAGAGGAAGGAAGGAAGGAAGGAACGACGAACAGTGCACAGTGCCGCACGCGCGCACAGGTGAGTGACCGACGACGACCGAAGGAAGGATGGAAGAACGGCGGAACGAACGAACGAACGAACGAACGAACAAACGAACGAACGAACGAACGAACGAACGAAGCAAGGATGGCGTGCGTCCATCACTG
>ENA-OWNT01002190-OWNT01002190.1-seawater-metagenome-genome-assembly--contig:-NODE-2190-length-21103-cov-5.445924_pt1 | contig 21103 bp, 13 predicted proteins | sample MGYA00238136_ERZ651165 | MGnify/ENA primary metagenome ERZ651165 (study PRJEB26861, sample SAMN08777766) | seawater metagenome | isolation source: coastal seawater | place: USA: Florida | collected...
ATTATTTTCCGCCGCAATCGATGCTGCAAAATCTAAGCTATCCAGAGCCGCTTGCAATGTATCATCCAGAAACTCTGAATTTTCATCCAGAGCTTGAGATTCATTGAGACGTTCTTCCGCCTGTTTGAGATAAACCTCAACCTTTGCTTCCGGTGTTGAAGCAAGACTGAGTTCAAGCTGTTCAAAAGCTAGTTTGACCGGATACAGTGTATCGCCTGGCAGACTATTCGCTGACACAGGTTGTGCAGCCAATCCCACAAGCACTGCGATAATGAAAATAGCTGCAACACGCCCTGCCCATCCCCAGAAATTTGGTTTGAGCACATTGCTGGCAGGTGCACCTTCAGGAACCGCATTCAGGGTCGCCTGTAACATTCTCTGACGGGCAGAGGCAGATAATACCGGATGCTGATTATGAGTCAACCTGGCAGCAGCACGCAGTGATTCGTCCTCACTATTTAATGCTGCATTCAAGGCATCATCCGATGATAAAATTTCTTCCAGGTGCTCATCAAGCCCTGAAGAATTGGATGATTGTTTATTCATTTATGATTCCGTTTCTAATCAGATTGCTATAATATCTGTATACTATACCTCACATTTGCGGTGAATGTTTCACTATTGATACAAACCAGCACAAGAATCACAGCATGACCTCTCTTGACTTTTAGAAACAGACTGTGATATTTTAAGTCAAACGTTGATAGAGATGAGTAATATCGACCCGCAATGTTCAGAGAGTCACGGATGCTGGGATGGTGATGATTGCGACGATATGAAAGACACTCTTGAGTGCAGGGAAAAACAGGCATTTAGTCTTAGTAAGCCCTGACGGTTAACTCCCGTAATCGAGTCCTGGAGGTCGCTTTGAGGTACACAGAGGGTGTACAGGCGACGAATTTGCGGTGGCACCACGAGCTTCCCCCCTCGTCCGCGATGACGGGGTACTGTGTAAAAACAGTACAGGGGGATTTTTGATTCGGAGGTGCTCCATATGAATAACCGTCTCCCTATTGCTGACCTTGCACATTGTCAGGGTCAAACTGTGACCATTTCAGGATGGTTACATAATTTCCGCAGACTGAAAAAAGTCAGCTTCCTCATTTTGCGTGATGTCACCGGATTAGCTCAAGTCGTCCTCACAGATGAAGCGCTAGTTGAGACAATCGCCCCGCTCAATCGCGAGTCTGTCCTGCAAATTACAGCAGAAGTCGCCGCAGTTGAGCAAGCCCCGAACGGCATCGAGTTGCATAATCCAACGATAGAGATATTGTCGGAAGCAACTGAGATTCCACCATTCGATATGTTCCGCCCGACACTCGAAGCACAATTGCCGACCATACTGGACAAAGCTGTTTTGAGTCTACGTCATCCTCAGCATAAAGCACGCTGGCAAATTGCCGCCGCCGCGATGCAGGGATTCCGTGAGACACTACGAAATCAGGCATTCACCGAGATTCAAACGCCTAAAATCGTCTCGACAGCAACCGAGAGTGGTGCAAATGTCTTTGAAATTGATTACTTCGGGCAATCGGCTTATCTCGCGCAGAGTCCGCAATTCTATAAGCAAATGATGGTCGGTGTATTTGAGCGCGTGTTTGAGGTCGGACCCGTTTTCCGTGCCGAGCCACACACAACCACCCGTCATCTCTCGCAATATACCTCATTGGATGCCGAAATGGGCTTCATCAACAATCATTATGATGTGATGAAAGTGCTGACAGAGGTCATTCGCGGGATGATGACTACCGTACAAACTCATGCACAACAGGCAATTACAGAATTAGACTGTGAGATACCGCAAGTTCCGGCAACCATTCCGGCAATCCATTTCACGGAAGCGCAGGAACTCTATTTTCAGGAGACAGGCAACGACGAACGCAATGAACCTGACTTATCACCCGAACAGGAACGCTGGTTAGGAGCATGGGCACAATCCGAACACAATAGCGATTTCCTTTTTGTGACGGGTTATCCCATGAAAAAACGTCCGTTTTATACGCATCGTGACCCATCCCGCCCGGACTATTCCAATAGTTTCGATTTGCTGTTCAGGGGTGTTGAACTGGTCACAGGTGGTCAGCGCTTACATCAACATGCGGACTATCTCACTGCCTGTAAGCAATGGAAAGTCGATGTAGAGAGCATTTCCGGTTATCTGGCTGCATTTGCACACGGGATGCCTCCACACGGTGGATTTGCTATCGGGTTAGAGCGATTTGTCGCCCAATTGACAGGGACAGCGAATGTTCGTCTAACCACGCTTTTCCCGCGTGACACAAAACGCCTGATTCCTTGATATTTTTATAGCCTCTTCAATTTCCGGGGAGGCTATTTTCCTTTCCATGTCACAAACGCACAAGCTCATTTGTCTTTATGTTTAACAGCAGAATAGATAAATGAGGACATACCCATGCAAAAGAAACAGATTATCGTAATTGGCGCAGGCTATGCAGGGATGATGACAGCCATTCGCCTTGCCGGACGTACACGCAACCTGAAAAATATCACTATCACACTCATTAACGGCAATGACCAATTCATCGAGCGTCCACGTCTGCATGAAGTAGCAACCGGGGTCGATGTGCCGCAGTATCCGGTTGAGGACATGCTTAAAGGAACAGGCGTAAACTTTGTGAAGGGATGGGTGACAGCCTTACAAGCACAGCAAAACAGGATTTCTTTGCAAACAGAAAGTGGTAATCAGGAACTGGCATACGACTATCTGGTATACGCACCGGGCAGCAGTATCCGTAAACCACTGGACGGCATTGATGAATTTGCCTATGTGTTGCATCCATACGGCAATAACAACGCAGAAGCTATGCGCGAGGCACTTGAGGCATACGAAAATCGTCACGGACGGGTACTGGTCATCGGGAGTGGCGCAACAGGAATCGAAGGTGCTGCCCACGTAAAATCACTCTATCCTCATTTAGATGTAGTAATCGTCAGCCGCAATCGTTTTGCATCATTTAGAGGAGAACGTGTTGAGCGTCATATCCGGCAAAGTTTTGAAAAGCAGAAAATCCAGATCATCGAAAATAACGGTGTCATCGAACTCACTGAATCCTCTGCAAAATTACGTGATGGGCAGGAAATCATTTACGATATTTGTCTGTGGGCGGGAGGATTCATAGCCTCTCCACTGGCGAAAGACTCCGGTTTACAGGTTAATGACGATAATCAAATCATAGGCGACCCTTATTGCCGTTCATTAGAGTACGAGAATATATTCGTCGTGGGTGATGCCCTCAAAATGAAAGTGAATCCCGGTGTTGATGCCCGCATGAGTATCATGATGGCGATGGTTTCCGGCGCACACACAGCTGATAATCTCAACCGTCTCCTTCGTGGGCGGAAATTAAAACCGATGAGCTTCTCATATTATGGGCAGGGAATTGCAATGGGTATCAATGATGCCGCAGGTTTTGGCACATGGCGCGGGGACAAAATCTATAGCCCGATTTTTAGAGGACGTGTCGGTGTCACGATGCGGAATTTCTTTGTCGTCCTGCTCCGTGTCTTTTTGACAGCAGAACGCTACTTCCCGGGCGCATTCATCTGGCTCGGACAAAATCGCTATGCCGCACAACAACGGCGTCAGGCACAACAGGCAAAGGCAACTTCATAGATAAAACGGGGAGCAGTCAGGTGTTGCTCCCCATAAAATTTTCTATCCACGACTACGCATTTTCTTTAGAATATCCTGTTTCAAATCCCACAATTTCTGAGAGAGTGAAACATGATAAATGTGTGGATTCACAATACGGCGTACACCGGGGTCTAGCTGACCGATATCGCGTTGACGAGTCTCGCGCATTTCTTCAATCGACGGTGATTCATAGATAATCTCGCCGCTATCAACCACTTTGACATGCAAACCTTCTATTGTGGAGATACCATCCGTCTGAATTTGTCGATACATACTTGCGCGGGATGGGTGATGCAGAGTCAGTGTCTCTGATTCCCTGACATTTTCATCGGCTAATGCTATCAAATCGACTGTTGCCCGTCCGCGTTCATCATAAATTCGATAAGCCCGTTTATGCCCCGGATTAAGCACTTTTTCCGGTGATTCGCTGATTTTCATAGCCGGACGCCATTCATCATTCTGGCAAACTGCTACCAGCTTATACACGCCATCTAAAGCAGCATCACCATCCGAGGTAATTAACCGTGTTCCGACCCCGTAAGTCAGACGGTTGATAACATGGTCTGCATCAACGCCGTAAGCAGGGGCTTCTTCCTGTATTTGCGTGATAATTTGTAGCAAAACAAGCTCGTCCAGATTATTTGATAACACAATCGACGCATCAGGGAATCCAGCATCATCCAGCATTTTTGACCCGAGTACCGATAGATGCGCTAAGTCGCCTGAATCGAGCCGGATACCGATTGGCTCGTGTCCCTTTTTTCGTAGTTCCTCAAAAACTATAATGGCATTCGGAATACCACTGTTCAGCGTATCCAGTGTATCAACCAGCAGCAAACAGTCATCAGGATAGACATCGGCATAAGCACGAAACGCATCTATTTCCGAGCCACCCATCGCCATAAAGACTTGCACCATACTATGCGCGTGAGTGCCTTTCGGTGGATAACCAAGCACATGTGAAATTCCTGCATTCGACGTAAAGTCTGCCCCGCCGATAAGTGCTGCTCGTGCTCCGGCGAGTGCTGCTGAACCCTGTGCGCGGCGTGCGCCAAATTCCAGCAATAATCCACCCCGCCCTGCCTGATGAATGCGTGCAGCTTTCGTCGCAATCAATGTCTGATAATTGAGTGCATTCAACAAATATGTTTCGAGCAATTGCGCCTGTGCCAGAGGACCCTGAATTGTCGTAATCGGCACATTGGGATGAATCACCCGCCCTTCTGGAATCGCATGAATCGTAAGACCGCCGAAATGCCCATTCTCTTTGAGCCAATCCAGAAAATCATCGGCAAAAATCTGCTTACCATCACGCCCCTTCATCGCACGTAGCAGCGATAATTCTTCCTCATGAAAACGCACATCCTGTATCCAATCCAGCAACCATTCCAGACCCGCATTAATCGCATAGCCTGCTTGATGTTCCCCATAATTTGGATAGCTGCGGAAAAAATGGTCAAACAGGGCATCTTGCTCATGAATCCCCTGACGATAATACAATTGCGCCATCGTCAACTGATACTGGTCAGTGAATAAAATACCTTCTGCAATAGATTTCTGTTTCCCGTTAATAAGACCCACCTTTGTCTAATTTACCCGTTTGAGAATATTGTAACACTTTCTAAATTCCACACGCAGTTTTGAGAAACGGAGTACACTGAGAGAAAATTCAGGAGATTTGCATGTCACACTATATACTCTTATTGCGCGGTGGCAACGAACCCTATCAGGATATGTCAGCCGAGGAAATTGAAGCAGCGATTCAACGCTATCGTGATTGGGCGAATCAGTTACGTTCGGAAAATAAACTGGTCGATGCGATTAAATTAGATTCGAACGGTAAAACACTGGTCAAGAAAGAGCAATCCATTCAGGTCGATGGGCCCTTTACCGAAACCAAAGAGACGATTGGTGGCTATTTCACAGTTATAGCCAATTCATACACCGAAGCCGCAGGGATAGCACAACAATGTCCGATTTTTGATGAGGGCGGAACAGTCGAAATCCGCGAAATTCAAAACTAATTTTGAGCAATTTTGAGAATCATGTCGATTTTTGTCTGTCCTGTTCGTTCTATATATGACGACAAACTATACAAAAGGAAAATCAACATGCCTGAATTTATGCTTTTCGTAATCGGTGGTTATGACACAGAAGCCAATCTCTCGCCGGAAGATATTCAGCAACGTATCCAGAAATATCGTGATTGGTCAGGAGACCTGGCACAACAGGGGAAACTGGTCGATGCCAACAAAATCACCGATGAACCGCATGTACTGATTCGTGAAAATGGTCAATTCACCGTACAACAATCACAACCGGATGAATCAACTGTTGGAGGCTATTTCGTAATCAAAGCAGATGACTATGACGAAGCCATTGCTCTCTCGAAAGCCTGCCCTATCTTTGAACATGGCGGCAGTCTCGAAATCCGTCAAATTGAATCGTAAATATTCATCGGGCACGATTTATCCTGTCGTGCCCTGCCCATAAAACCGATGACGAATGAAACCAACATCAATCAACTGGTCGATCATCTATTCCGGCACGAATCCGGGCGGATTGTTGCCACATTGACACGCATTTTCGGCGCAGGAAATTTGCAACTCGCAGAAGATGTTGTCCAGGAGACGCTCATCAAAGCCATGCAACAATGGTCATATAAGGGCATCCCGGAAAATCCATCAGCCTGGTTGATGACTGTTGCAAAAAACCGTGCCTTAGATATTTTGCGCCGTGATAGCAACTATCAGCAAAAACTGTCATTGATAGAACCGGAAATAGAGAGGCAATCGTTCGAAGATAGCCTCAGTCTGGATGATTCTATCGAAGATGATATGCTGGTGATGCTCTTTATGGGCTGTCATCCGGCACTATCAACTGAAATGCAAATTACACTACTTTTGAAAACACTCGCCGGATTCAGTGTATCGGAGATTGCACATGCTTTCCTGCTATCAGATGCCACAATAGCACAGCGAATCGTCAGAGCAAAACGTACAATCCGCGAGAAAAATATCATCTTCAAGCTACCGGACGAAACTATATTTTCACAACGATTGCACACAGTGTTAATGGTCATCTATCTCCTTTTCAGTGAAGGCTACAAAGCCAGCGAAGGCAATCAACTCATCCGAAATGACCTCTGCTATGAAGCAATCCGCTTGTGTGAATTATTGCTGGGGCATCCACAGGGGAATTTACCGGAAGTTCATGCTTTGATGGCTCTGATGCTCTTGCAATCATCACGACTGGATGCACGTATCAAAGACGGTCATTTGATTTTGTTATCGGAGCAGGACAGAACACAGTGGAATCAGAATGCGATACAACCCGGCTTATATCATCTTGAACAATCGGCAAGCGGAAACAATCTGTCTGTATATCATTTACAGGCGGGAATCGCTGCCTGTCATGCAACCGCCCGATCATATGAAGCAACGGACTGGCAACAAATTCTGAATTATTACGATCTGCTCATAAAACAACAGGATTCACCAATTATACAACTCAATCGTCTCGTGGCGTTGTCTTATGCTGAGAATGTAGTTATAGCAAAAGCACAATTACAAGAATTAACCGGACTTGAAGAATATTATCTCTATCATGCGACGCTGGCAGATTTTGACTATCGTCTGAACAAGCCTGCTTCAGCGATAACACATTACCGGATTGCACTATCTCTGACATATAACACAATCGAACAAAGATTTATTGAAGAGAGGGTAGCGAGGATAGAAAAAAGCCCATCCTGAGATAGGCTTTCAAAGTGATCTATTCCCGGATGACCTCATTTTGCTTAATTGTCAGATACACACGGTCGCCCTCGACACGATCAATTTCTGTTGCCCGTGCAAAAGATGCACCTGAAAAAATAGGATTGCCGATGCGGATAAAACCGTCACTGACGAAAGCATTATGGTCAATATCACTCAAGCTAGCAGGAAGCATTTCCTCAATTAGCTCGTTATCGGGAGCATAGACATATAAGACACTACCGAAATTATTGTCAGTCGAGTCATACACATCCATCTCTTTTTTAACCTGTTTGATAACATTTAGGGCTGACATATCGAATTCTCCTGATCATCCTTCTCAGATATAACATAACAATCAGGGATTCAAGCAATATTATATTTCTATATGATATACGATAGAATCAGCCTTCCGCCGGGTCGTCGTATGGCTCCATTCCGCGTGTGACAATCGGTAAACGGGGGTCTTTGCCTGTCCACGTTTCGGGAATCCACGCCAGACGCGGGTCAATCGAATTTGCCAGTGATTGTGCCGACCCTGCCGTGACATTCAGTGTGTAAGTCGTAAATCCGTGCGGTGATGACATTGTATGATAGCCTTTCGGGACAATCACAACATCATTGTGTTTCGCTGTGATGGTCGCGTCAATTTCGCCATCATCTGTATAGATGCGCTGGACAGAAAATCCATTGAATTTGTCATGCTTATAGAAGAACAATTCCTCTAAAGCCGCTTCGGTAACTTTGCCATTTGCTTCGGTATGTGTGTCATGTTTATGCGGGGGATAATGTGCCCAGTTGCCGCCTGGCGTGTAAATCTCACGTGCAGTCAGTCGATGACAGTCAAAACCTGGTTCAATGATCGTATTGACCTGATATGTCGCTGAGCCACCGCCATGAACCTCTGTTTTGCTGTCTTTCGGGGTAATCAGCTTAATTTTATGGTCTTGATCGGTTGCAGCCCAGCAGGACGCCATCGCAAAATCATCTGTGAGCGCTTCAATTTCGAACTCCGTGTTGCGTGGCATATATACTGCATAAGGCATTCCGGTGAATACATCCGGTCTACGTCCCACATCCACAAAATCACCATGATTGGTATGAATATCACAGACACCACCGAGAATCACTGCCAGATATTCATAGTCCCCGACAGTAATGCCAAATGTTTTGCCTGTTTCCAGACGTAAAGCAACCATATTGAGATATTGCCAGCCCGCCTGTTCCGCAGAAACACGCGCAAACACACTCGCGCTCAAATCATCTGATGCGGGAAACAGCAAGTTATCAATTGTATAAGGCATAAATGAACCTCATGTTCCTTTTTAGTTTCAAGTTCGACAGCCTATTATAAACCTAAGTCGTCCAGTACAACCTGTGGCAACAGCACATTATCGACTACATGGATGATTCCGTTAGCTGCCTGTATATCACTTTCGATGATTTCCACAAAGCCATTAACGATAATGCGGTTATCACTGCTCACCCGCACGAAAAATGCGTCGCGCAAGCTGAGTTGGGTGACGTAACTTCCCGGTTGTTCGCGGAGTTGATTGGCTGTTAATGCACCGGTACTATCTTCCGTGATGTGATAGAGCAAGATATTACTCATCAGGTCTGTATCTGCCAGAAAGCGATTTTCCGAGTAACCGATTGTCGCCAGTAAATTTTCAAATGCCTGGTCATTTGGTGCGAAGAATGTGACGGGTTCTGACTCTACATTGCCGAGAATATCAACAGCTAACCTTTCGTCACCTTGCTCTTCATCCAGCGCGGCAACTACCCGGATTATCCATGTAAAGTCATCGCTTTCGTCGAGAACTTCGACAATATCCAGCGTATCCGAACCGCCTGTAGAAGAATCGCCATTTTCATCATTATTATTGGATTGACCACTCTGCAAATCGAGAATTTCTTCCAGACTATTTTCAATGAGTGCCCACTCCGGGTCGCTTTCCGTTCCATACATAACTATGGAATAGAACGATGTCGCATTTAGATTCAAATCTTCAGCGTTAATCAGCGCATCGTTAACATCGCGGGTTCTAACAATGCTAAAGACCACCTCTCCGGCATCAAGTTCAGCCCGTTCAAACTCGGCAAAACTCACACTCTCAAATAAGACTTCCCCATCAATCATCATATTTGCAGAGGGCGACTCTTGAATAGCATTATAGAAAAGCAAACGCACTTCATCTTCATCCGTAGCCGAGAAATCTTCCTGCAAGGTGACAACCTGTAAATCATCATCCTCATAAGACCCGATAAGCAGAATAGTCACGAAATCCCCATCAAGAACTGTCAAATCAAGCTCAACTTCAAATTGACGGCTAACATCTGTACTGACTATAGATGCCGTATAGATACCCTGGTCAAGCGGTTCAAAATCCGATACTGATTCATAGGCATGATCCTCAAACAACACCTCATCATTGAGAATCACATCGACATCCGGGGCATCCGGTGAAAAATGTGCAATACGAATATTTGCAGTCGTTGCGACTGTTTGTGCCTGTGCAACCGCGACCGGAGTAGTCGTTGTCTCCGGTTCTGTAGAGTCTGTCCCATTTTCTTCAACGATAGTCGTAATAATTGAATTTGAAAGTACATCATCAATAACATGAATGTACCCGTTAGAAGCAATGATATTTTCAGAAATAATGGTCGTCGTGAGATTTAAAGAGATAGTATTATCAACATTGAGATTAACAGCAATTGTCGAGTCATTCAGAGTTGTCAGGAGCAAATTTCCATTTTGAATGCGAAGTTGTTCTGCGCTCAGAGGGCGGTCGATAATATGATAATTCAATATCGCTGTGACCAGTTCACGATCTGATAGAATGTCATCCGGTGTCAGCCCGGTCGAACTTTGCATTTTGAGAAATGCATTATCATCCGGTGCAAACAGGGTAAATTGCCCCTGCCGATCAAGGCGATTTCGGATACGGGGGGCAGCCTCTAACAATTCTTCAAGAATAGTAAATTGTAGTGTCGGGTCAATACCACTATCCACAATGTCCGAGATTGACTTTGCCCTGCTCTGCGCCATTGACGGCACAAGGAATATTGCCATGACCACCAGAACACCGCATATTATGCCTATTCGCCGCATTCAAATTCTCCACCTGTCCATCATACAATGAACAATCTGTTCAATACCGGATATGCCCCGTGAATTTCTGATAGCACGGGTGACATACTATCATTATATAGCCGTGTGGGAAACTTAGCTACAACTTGTCAGGGAAAGGTGAAGATTGGCATAAAAAAGACACGCCCTTGAGCGTGCCTCTTAGATTGATGTATGCAAAAGCAACTTACGCGGTGATCGGTTCTTCCACGTCGTCGCCTTTATATTTTTCTTCGGCTTCTTTGCGGAACTGTTTTGTATACAGTGTGTAGTAATGTCCACGCTGACGAATTAATTCCGCATGTGTCCCCATTTCAATGATTTTACCGTGATCGAGTACGATGATGCGGTCAGCATTCTTGATAGTACTCAAACGGTGTGCGATGATGACACTGGTTCGCCCTTCCATCAGATGTTCCATACCCTGCTGAATCAGATATTCGGTGATGGTATCAACCGAACTGGTTGCCTCATCCATGATGAAGAGTTCCGGCTTACTCAGTACAGCGCGTGCCAGACTGATAAGCTGTTTCTGCCCTGTCGAGAGCAAAACACCCCCTTCACCCACCTGTTCTTCGAAACCCTTATCGAAGGCAGAGATGAACTCATGTGCGCCGGATAGCTTCGCTGCATCTTCGACTTCTTCATCGGTAGCATCAAGTCGTCCGTAACGGATATTATCGCGAATCGTACCACTGAATAGATGAGGTGTCTGCAAAACCATCCCGATTTTCGATTGAATTGCATTCTGTGTCAGGTCAGTATAATCAGTCTCACCGAAGAGAATACGTCCCTTCGTCGGTTCATAGAAACGGCACAACAGATTGACCAGAGTTGATTTACCGCTCCCTGTATGCCCGACAAGCGCAATGGTCTCCCCTGCTTTAACAGTGAGATTGAAACCTTCAAGCACAGGGTCATTGGCTTCATAGTAGAAATCAACATTTTCAAAAGTGATGTCCCCGGCAATGCTCTCAACGTCAATTGCACCGGGTTTATCCACGATTTCAGCTTCGGTATCTAACAGGCTGAAAGTCCGTTCAGCACTGGCGATTGCATGTTGCATCTGAGCATACACACGCGCCATATCCTGCACGGGCCAAAGCATAAAGGTGATGTAACCGATGAAGGCGTTCAAACCACCGATCGTCAGTCCCATTCCCAGACCACTCTGAATCTGTAAGCCACCGAAAAAGATGATACCGCCAACAACCAGCGATGCCGTAATCTGAATCGAAGGCAGGAACAATGCCGAGTACCATGCCGCCTGATATGATGAATCATACATACCGCGTGTCAACTTACCGAATTCGCTCAGACTGGTCTTTTCACGGTTCAGACCTTTGATGACACGCACCCCAGTAATCATTTCATTGTAATCACCTGTGATTTCACTGTTGAATCGGCGTGATTCACGGTAATGCACCAGAATGCGTTCTTTGAACCAGATACTCACATAGACCAGAATCGGTACTAAAGGCACAACAATCAGCGTTAATTGCCAGTTGATGTAGAACATGAATCCGAGCGCCGTCATAATATTCATGACCGCCCATGAAGTATCAATCAAACCCCAGGATACCAGTTCTGCAATGCGTTCGGTATCCGATGTGGCGCGGGACATAATCCAGCCCACAGGTGTTTTTGTATAGTACGAGAGCGACAGATTCTGCAAATGCTCGAATAGTCGCTTGCGTAGGTCGTATTGCACACGCTGACTCAATTCACCTGCCAGATAGATGAAGATAAACACCAGCACTGCAAAACCAATCCAGATGAACGCATATATTGTGACAATCTGCCACAGCATCGAAATATCCTGTTTGAGGATAGCTTCGTCAATCAACTGTGCATTCAAAAAGTTCAGATAGGCTTCTAAGAAGGCAACGCCCCCGATAGCCACTACAAATCCCGCTACTGATTTCCAATGCGGGCGTGTTAATCCAAGGATACGCAGTAACGTACCCCCGTTCAAAGAGGTCGCAAATTCCTCTTCCTGGAAACTATGCTCCGACACTTGCAATCTCCTTCTCTAAATCTGTTTCGATTTGAGCTTGCATGTCATATGTACGACGGTAAACGCCGTTTTGCTCCATCAGATATTCATGTGTTCCACGTTCAACAATCTCCCCTTTATCCATCACCAGAATCAGGTCAGCATCCATCACTGACTGAATACGATGGGCGATGATAAAGCTGGTACGATTGTCCATCATTTTGTTCAGGGCATCGCGAATTTGTGATTCGGTTTCAGTATCGACACTGCTGGTCGCATCATCAAGAATCAAGATTTTGGGATTCTTGAGCAATGTCCGGGCTAAAGCGACACGCTGTTTCTGTCCACCGGAAAGCGTCACACCACGTTCACCAACTTTTGTTCCGTAACCTTCAGGGAACTCCATAATGACATCATGCACGGCGGCGGCTCTCGCAGCAGCATAGACTTCTTCATCAGTCACATCACGATGTACGCCATAGGTGATATTCTCGCGAATACTGGTGCTGAACAGGAAAGGTTCTTGTTCTACTACACCGATAGTTTCACGCAGGAAGTACTTCGGATACCGATTGAGGTCAACATCTTCCAGCAGAATTTCACCGTCTTTGTAGTCGTAGAAACGGGTTAGCAATGCCATCAGCGATGTTTTACCCGACCCCGTACTGCCTAGTAGCGCTATCGTCTGTCCGGCTTCCACATCGAAACTGATGTTGTAAAGCACCTGTGGTCCTTCACGATAACCGAAATTCAAATTCTTGAAGCTGATATTACCTTTGACATCGCTCACCGGAGGTTCTTCGCCTAAGCCAAGTTCTTCCCAGTCCTCTTCAAAGACTTCCACCAGACGATTGTAAGAGACAATACCGCGTGTCATTTCAACAATCAGGCGACCCAGGTTACGAAGTGGATTGATAATCCAGCCGATGAGCGCCATATAGCTGATGAATGTCCCGATGCTGATCCCCGTCAGAGTGAAGGGACCCACTGTCGCAAAAATATTGCCCTCCCCTTCCAGCACAAGAAATGCACCGAGGACAAATCCCGCCAGCATTTGATAACCGGTGATAATGTCGGTGATAGGCCAGTACAGCGAATGCAAGCGCATGAATACCAGACCGCGTTTGTATTTTTCTTTATTCTCGACCTCGAAACGGTCGATTTCGTAATCCTGACGTGCAAAGGCTTTTACCACCCGCACGCCACTGAGATTTTCTTGCAATGCTGTCGATACTTTCTCGTCCTGTTCCTGGAAACGCTCATAGGCATTCCCCACCAGGCGGAAAAAGATAATCGACATCGCAATCACGATAGGCACAACCATCACAGAAAACAACGCGAGTGGTACATCCAGCCACAGTAAAGCGGCGAAGTTAACCACGAATAAAAGCAAAATACGCCCGATACCTATTGCCTGACCTGCGAAAAATTGCTGTAGGGCAAAAATATCGGACGTACTGCGCTGGATGAGTTCACCCGTTTGCATCTTGTCGTGATACGTGAAACTCAAATGCTGCAAATGGTCAAACATATAATCTCGTAACCTGAGTGCAATACCTTCACCTGTTTCAGCCGCCCATGCGCCACTGAAAAAGGCGAATACACCGCGCATCGTCGCCAGCCCGACAAAGGCAAGCGCCGCCATAGCGATGAGAGTCAGGAAATTTGCAGGTTCATTATCAGGGTTTAAAAGTGTGTCAACGATGTAACGTAATAGCAACAGACTTGCTGTGTTCGCAATAGCCGAAATACCAAGCATGACAATCGCACCGATATACTTTGTACGGAAGCCCTGTAGCAAGCGCCACAGTCCCTGAAAGCGGTTGCGCGATATACTCTGCTTGACATTGAAGTTTGTTTCTGTTGCAGCGACATCTGCATGTAATGGCATAGCGTATGCCTCCACAATGTTTTGATTAAGACAAAAAGGATGCTTTGATTGCCGTTTTCAGCAATCCCGATGTTGAAAATCTGTTGCGCGGATTGAGACACCAATAAGGGTCAGTATGGTTGCATAGAATACATTTTGTGTCAATAGCCACTCTTTATTGAAAGTCATGTTGCCATTCTAACAATTTTAAATCGTCTGCGATATGCCCATTGGTACAGGGTGGACTATGCCAATTAGTGGAATTTCAAGAAATTAAAGATAACGTGCAAAAATCAACTCATGCCCGTTAATGTCCTTAATCGAAAATTCGCGCATTCCCCAGGGCTTATCGGCAGGTTCAGCAACTATAAATACGCCCTTATCACGATATTGTTCAAAAAGCGTATCAAGTCCCATTCCGATACGGATATGTAAATGCGCTGCGGGAATAATATCCTGTTCGGCTGAAACCTTTGTCAGTTGAATCGAGACCATATTCGCTGTCCATTCTCCGCGTGATACGCCTGCATGAGTCGGCGGATTGCCATAGAGAAAATCGACATTGAAGCCCAATTTATCGCGATAGAAATCTGTCGTGGCAACAATATCATGCACATTGAGAACAGGTTCAGCGCTATAAAATGTGGTTTCCTGTGGTGTTAATTCCAGGGATAACCACTCATCTCTGTGCATCCCCCACACCATAAAATGATGATAATAGCTATTTTTGGGATACTTATGCGGAATACGCCCTTTGACACGGAAACCTAATTTCTCTGCAACCCTGAGAGAGCCTTTGTTGTTTTCATCAATCCAGAGCTCGTATCGGTCTTTATCCAGATTAGCAAAAGCATAATCCAGCAATCCACGCATCGCTTCGACTGTGATACCCTGTCCCCAATAATCAGGGTGGATGATATACCCCAACCCCGGTATCCGCGAATCAATGAAGTTCAATGCCCCGATAACCGTATCCTGCCCTTTCAAGCAAATCGACCAATGGCTATCTAAGCGGCACTCAAAATGCTTTGTCGTTTCTTCCAGGGATTGATGCGGCGGATGTGGTACAAATTTCAAGGCGAGATCACTGCTGTAAATCGCGTACATACCGGGCATATCATTCACTGTCATCGGGCGAATGGTTAAGCGCTCAGTTTCAATTTTTGTCACGGAAATCTCCTTTGAATCAAAAAGAGGTTAAAACATGTGTTCTAACCCCTGTAGTATATCCTGTTTTTGCGATTATTGCGATGTCACTTCCAGAATCCATTCACTCATGGTTTCCAGCAATTCCGGCATCACAACCGGGTCTAATGAGGCATATTCAGTAAATACACCTGTTTCGGCTTCCTGGAAAATGTGATTCATATTCTCGATGGTGACAATTGTGATATTCTCGTTAACACCTTCAATCACGGGAATATTCTGTTCGGCACTCACCTGCAAATCCAGACTTCCAAAAATAGCAAGCGTCGGAACATCAACATCTGTCCAGAATGGTGTCGGGTCATAGCTGACATAAGACTGTAAAATCGGTGTCTCGAACTGTGCGACGTATGTATTCAGTGTTTCATCATCCGGCTCTGAACCTGCCTGTGCCGTGACTAAATCAAACACAGCCTGACGAAGTGCTTCATCATCTCGGGCTTCCATCGCAGCGATAACAGCAACAAATCCGGCATCAATTGCAGCAAGTTGTTCTTCATCCGCACCATTTGCAGCGAAAAGTAACTGATTTTGTTCGCGTGAAATGTCGATAATTCGTACAGTGGGTCCCGCTAAACCGATCACGAAATCAACATTGTCATTGGTCAGACCGATTTCCGGCGCGAATGCACCACCTTCGCTATGTCCGGCAACCCCGATATGACTGAAACCACCACGTTCTGCCAGATAATCAACCGCTGCACTGGCATCATCGCGGAAATCATAAATATCAGCCGTCGCAAAATCGCCTTCGGATTCACCAACACCCCGTTCATCATAACGCAGTGTTGCGATGCCCTGCCCTGCCAGATACTCCGCAATATCGCGGAATGGCTTAATTTCAGAAACCGATGGCAATGATTCATCTCTATCCTGTGCGCCACTACCGGAAACCAGCACAACTACGGGATATTCACCATCCCCGTCTGGAAGTGTCAATGTACCTGCTAAGGTCAAATCACCACTTTCAAATGTGATGTCTTCTGCTGTATACGACAGGTCTGTTTCTTCTTCCTCAACTGGCAAAGCCAGACTTTCAATCACAGGCGTGAAAACAGCATCAAGCAATGCCTCATGTTCGTCCGGTGCAGATTGCAGCAGCACAAGATAGGTCGTGCCCTCAATTTCGGACGTTGCCACCGTGACATTGACTTCGACAGGTGTTGTCAGTTCCACAAGATAGACCGTCCACGTACCCATGTCGGTTTCTAATTCGGATTCTGGTTCTGGAAATTCCTCAATTCCTAACTGCCCTGTCAACGCCCCCAATAAAGTATCCGCAGGCAGTGGCGCAGACTGAATAATGAGTGATGTCAAATCAGCAGCACTTTCGCCACGTACATAAACACCCGGTGCCGCATTTGTCCAGCCAACAGGCACGACTCCTGTTAAGCCGAATGTTTCACTCTCGAACGCTTCAAATTCAATGTCCTGTGCCTGTACCAGACTCAATCCTATGAGGCTGATAATTAGCACGGAAATTAATCTCGCCAACTTCATGTCATTCTCCTTGATTAGATAGTTAGACAAACTTCTAATTATTAATTTAGACGATCTTCTAATTATTGACAATATCTGAATTGTTAAATCGCCATAAAAATGAAAAAGGACAGGGTTAATCATGCCTGTCCCACAAAATTCAGAAAGATATAGATTATTGCGAGCTACATTCAACATCTTCCGGCAAACGATATTGTTCGACTTCAATGCAATTCCAGACGCGGATATAACGATTTTCGTTTATCCACTCTATGAGTCCATCAACTTCATACATACGCCAGATGATAACTGAAGCATCATCCTGACCACTGGCAAGACTTCGTCCGTCCGGGGCAAATTCAACAGCAAAAACATTGCTATCCCCGATGTCAAAGCGTTCAACTTCGCTATTTTCATTAATATCATGGACTAAAATAACGCCCTGTTCGGCACTGATCGCGACGCGATTTCCGTTCTCATTGAAATCAACTGACCAGATTGCCGGGACGCCAACAACGATGCTACGAATTTCTCTACCTGTCTCGACATCCCATACAATCGCGAGACCATCACGCCCGCCCGAAACAAACTGTGTCCCATCGGGATTGCTGGCAACCGCAGAAACAATTTCGCTATGTCCGCGATACACATCCAACTCCTCGCCAGTTTCAATATTCCAGCGCCGGATTGTATTATCTGCTGATGCCGATACGAATTCGCTATCGCCGGAAACCAGAGCAATGCCATTTACTGCGCTTTCATGTCCGATAAAGCGGCGGATTTCTTCTCCCGTTTCCAGATTCCAGAGAATAATCAGGTCATCCAGTCCGGCAGTCAGCGCACGGGTATCATCAGCAAAGATGACTATATCGTTGATGCGTGCGGTATGTGCATTTAAGGTCTGTTGAATTTCGCCCGTTGTTAAATTAACGACAAACACAAGACTGCGTGAGCCAATTACCGCAAAAGAATCATCAGATGCTACATCAATTGCAAAAAGAGCTTCAAATGAACCTTCATAAGAACGTTGAATCGATTGCGTTTCCCGATTCCAGACCTGGATTGTGCCATCAACAGAAGCTGAATAAATGAGATTGCCGTCATTACTATAGGCAACATCCTGAACACGTCCCGTATGTGCGCTGTAAAATTGCTCTGCACCGGGAAGCCCGACATTCCAGATACGGATTGCCGCATCCTTCGCCCCGGACACGAGATATTGTCCATCCTGACTAATTGCAAGTCCGAGTGCCGAATCGCTATGTCCGGTCAGTCGATCAACCAGAATACCATTTTCAATATCAAACACGTGAATAGCCCCGGAAATCGACGCTGCATAAACAAACTGTTCGTCAGCAGAAATCTCAATATCGCGGACTTCTTCGAAACTGCCACTAAATTCACGGGGGTCATCTTCTGATAACATATCACGGTACATGATTACGCCATCACCGGACGCTGTAATGGCAAACGTCCCGGACAGAGAAAATTCAATATCGTTGACCTGGCTGGAATGACCTGTGAGTGCCGTCCCTTCACCCGTTTCCAGATTCCACATAAAGACACTACCATCACGTCCGCCGGATAGTGCAATTGGCAAGTCGGGATGCACAGCAACAGTCAACACAGTCGCTACCCCATGACCTTCAAAGCGGCGAATCTCTGCCCCTGTTTCAACATCCCACAGGATAACCAGTCCATCATTGGACACAGTCATAAGTAGCAAGCCATCGGGAGTGAAAGCTGCATCGCGCATAATAGACGGTGTCGTCGAGAAACGTCGTACTTCTGCTCCTGTTTCAACATCCCACAAAATTGCGAGAAAATCTGTTGCGGTCGAAACAACATACTGACCATCCGGTGAAAACGTCACACTTTCAACATCGCCACCGTGTGCTGTCAGATCATGAATAATCTCACCTGTATCAGCATCCCATATTTTGACAGTCGCATCTGTAGAAACAGAAGCAATCAAACTGGCATCGGGACTAAAGGCAACATCCTGTACCCATGCGTCATGCCCTGTAAATAATCGACGTGTTCCCTGTGCATACGCCACCTGTGCCAGCGTACTAATCGACTGTGATGGCGGTTCGTCCATATTGACTGCCTGTAATGCCAGCAAAACAGCAAGATCACCTTCGTCTTCTGAAAGTGCCTGTCTCGCACTTGCCTCCCACGCAATACTCTGTGATTCTGCGGAAAACAGTTGTGCTTGATTGCTGAGGAAAAAAGCGTATGCACTCAAAGCTAACGCCCCCAGTGTCGCCACAGATAAAACAATAGCTAAAACACGGGTTCGATTGAGCGCACGTTGTTCTAACAATCGTTCACGGGCTTCACGCTCAGCTTCATAAACTTCGCGCTCCTGACGGGTACGAACACTGCTTTCGAGATAATCTTTTTCCGTTCGCGTCAGTGCCAGATTGCTGTCTTCCACCCATTTTTCATACGAATCCAGGCGCACACCCCGCATGAGGAAGCTCTGATCACGATGGTTGCTATCCCATTCATTTGCGAGATTGGAAAGCGTTCGCTGCATACGCACATCAGTACGACTTTCATCAAGCCAGTTACGTAGTGTCTCCCATTCACGGATAATCGCTTCGTGGGTGACTTCAACGGTCGGGCTACGGGTGACAGGGTCGCGGTCAAATGTCAAAAGGCGGGCATCACCGAGAATATTAACCACACGCCGCATGATTGATTCACTATCGGCGAAATCTTCATCATCGCGGATAGATGTAATTTCCGTGATTAAAGCACGCCGACGGGTATCTTCTGTGCCTTCACCAAGCGTAATCAGACGCAGAAACAATTGCCGGACAGCGCGGGTCTCTTCTTGAGTGAGGCTGTCAATAATTTCCTGGGCACGGTTAGCGAGTGCGCCACGAACACCACCGAGGTCACGGTAAATATCAGGTGTAATCACGCTGCCATCACGCCGTTCGAACAGTTCACTCAATGTATATTGCAACAAAGGCAATGAGCCGGGTTGTTCTTTGACTTCCGCAACAATCGACGCCACCAGAGCATGATCGATCATCACACCGGAGCGACGGGCAGGTTCCATAATCACACGCTCAAGTTCTGTCGGTGACAGTGGCACAACAACTTCGGTTCGCTCGCGCACCATGTCACTCAGGCGCGGTTGCAAAAGCGGACGATCATAAAAATCCGCACGAATTGTAATGATAATTCGCATCCGGCTGCGCAGGTCAGTAACTGCTGTATAGAGGCTCTGCAAAAAATGAGAGGTTTGCGCTGCATCTTCGGATAAGGTGAAAACCTCTTCAAACTGGTCAATAAATAGCAAAAATTCCGAGTCATCAGCAGGCAAAACATCGTTAAAGGCTTCCAGCATACCGGATTCATCTGCCATCAAGCGTTCATGAAGATATTCCGGCGGTTCGGTTGCCAGACTGATAATCGCGTTCTCAATTTCGGAAAATGCCTGCTCTCCGGGAATCACCTGGTCGTAATACCAGTTTGTTGCGCCGGGAACTGCCCCGTTACGGAGTTCAGGGATTAAACCCGCACGCACGACGCTGGATTTACCACTACCACTGGGACCCACAACCGCCAGAAAACGGGAATAAGGACCATCTTCTTTTAAGCGATTGATGAGGCGGTTAACCAGTGCAGAACGTCCGAAGAAATTAGCAGCATCTGTTTCCTGAAACGCCCGTAAACCTTTGTAGGGATTCGGGATAACTTCATTTGCATCTCTGACCCGTGTTGCAGAATAGACCCGTCCACTATTCCCCGAGGCATCGTGAAAAGCCCGTGCAAATGACATCGCGTCAGCAAAGCGGTCTTTCGGGTCAAGTGCCGATGCCTTCTGAATGACATCGTTAAGCACACGGGATACTGATGTGCGCTTATCCATAATGGAGGGCAAATTAGTCTTCGCCCGCATTTCATTGAGTTCAGTAATGGATAAATCTTCTAATTCAGGGAAGGGATGCTCACCTGTAATCAATTCATAAATAATCACGCTCAGGCTGTAAAT
>ENA-OWNT01002191-OWNT01002191.1-seawater-metagenome-genome-assembly--contig:-NODE-2191-length-21097-cov-4.100523_pt1 | contig 21097 bp, 16 predicted proteins | sample MGYA00238136_ERZ651165 | MGnify/ENA primary metagenome ERZ651165 (study PRJEB26861, sample SAMN08777766) | seawater metagenome | isolation source: coastal seawater | place: USA: Florida | collected...
CGAACGACGAACGACGAACGACGAACGACGAACGACGAACGACGAACGACGAACGACGAACGACGAACGACGACGGCGAAAGCGCAGTGAGACAGTGAATGAAAGAGACAGTGAACGAATGAATGAAAGAGACAGTGAAGGCGACAGTGACAGTGAGTGAGTGCAGTTACACTCTCCCACTCCCACTCCCACGCCCACTCCCACTCCCACAGCCCGCTCCATGCAGCAGCGCTCCCGTTGCCGCTCACTGTCACATTCATTCACTGGCACCCACAGCCCACAGCCAGCCCATAGCTCTCTGGGCGAGACTGCACAATTCTATTCAATACTTCAGTGTACTCAGTACGAATTCCCGAACTAAAAGTTTCATAGTTTTTGAAATTGATGAAGGTTCCGTTGTGCGGTCGTCGTCGTCGTCGTTGTTCGTCGTTCGTCGTTCGTCGTCGTCGTTCGCCGTTCGCGGTTCGTTGTTGTTTGAAAGTGTGGCGACGTGGTGACGGCGACGACGCAACGTCGCGGCCACTCGACTTTTCTTTTCTGCGCCACTGTCGTCGTCGTCGTCGTCGTCACCGTCATTAGTCACCAGTCACGTCGACTTGGCCGTTTGTGCCGTTTGTGCCGTTAGTGCCATCTTTGTTGACGTTGGCAATGGTTTATTGTCTCCAGTCGCTCTTCTGCGGGACGTAGACGTGTTGTTCCCGCAGATCGGCCACGACGTCACCACTTGTCTCGGATGGCCGCGGATTGCGGGGTTGCGGGTTGCGGGGTTGCGGGTTGCGGGTTGCGGGTCATGTTACTGGGTGGCTTCGGGTAGCAGACCGTTCATTGTAGAAGAGACAGTTCGGTGGAATGTGTGGAAGACACCATGAATCAATAGCCAGGCAAGTGATGCTGGTCATTGCGAGCCGCCGTTGCCGTTCAAGAATACCTGAGTGCGTGAGACTGTTCCGGTTCAAAGAAATTCAAGTTTTTTTTATGGTTCTTTTGTGCGGTGTTTGAAACATCGAGTTGCTTGACGACATCGAACTCTTGACAGCATGCTTAGCCGCGGATCCTTGTCTTTTTGTGTGGCTTCTGCCGCCGCACTGGTCGTGCGATACAGCCGAGCAAGAAGTGCACGAGCACTTTCGTCGGCGTTGCAGATCTCGAGCTCTATTCGACTGAACACCGGCGAGCAAATGCCAAATTTCGGCCTCGGTACATGGTTGTCCAGAGATAGCGGCTGCGCATCAGCTGTCAACCGCGCACTGGAGCTGGGTTACAGAGCCGTGGACACTGCGACCATGTATGAAAACGAAGCCGAGATCGGCGAAGCCTTGGAGGCATACCGCAATAATTCAGCGAATGCAAACAATGTTTTTTTGACCACAAAACTTGCGTCGGGCGACCATGGCGATTACGACCACGTGGCGGAAAGCCTTCGCATCTCTTTGAACAATCTAAGGGTCAAGGAACTCGATTTGTGGTTGATGCATTCTCCTCGCGGTAGCCGAGTTGTCGAAACTTATTCCGCAATGTGCCGACTGAGCACCGAAGGAGCAGGGGTGAAATCGATTGGTGTGTCCAACTTTGGTGTGGGGCAACTAGAGGGGCTTCGCAAAGCTGGATTGCCGACGCCTGCGGTTCGTTAACACGCTCAACGCATCGTTTTGTTTTGCGGCATGTGGTGTGCTGATGCGGTAGTGTAAATTTTGGCCATCAGGTGAATCAAATTGAACTGCACCCTTGGTTCCAACAGCGCGAGACTTTAGAATATTGCAAGGCACATGGGATCGTCGTGACGGCGTATTGCCCGCTTGCCCGCTGCAAAAAGCTGGTGGATGCCTCGGATCCAGAAGCAGTGAAGTCTTCCATTGTCGCCCAAGTTGCTGAAAAATACGGCAAGACGCAGGCTCAGATCTGCATCCGCTGGGTGCTTCAAATGGGTGCCGTGTGCATCCCGAAAAGTAGCAATCCGGACCGGATCAAGCAAAACGCTGACGTATTCAGTTGGAAGATCAGTGATGAAGATATGGATTTGCTCGCTACGTGTGATGAGACCTTCTATGCGTCCAACGCGTCGAAGGCGATGCTGGATGATTGGGATTCAGTGAAGTGAAGCACTTAGGCTCTCCACGGCTTCGTTTGGATGATAACGGTCAACACCAAGTACGGTCATACATGCCACGCACATGAAGGACCGGAAACACTGTTTTTTCAATTTCGCCATCTAATTTAAGTGGTCCTCTGCTCAGCCTACAAAGGGCGTGGAGTAGTTCATGTTCATTGATCAGTATCATGTCGAGATCGTCTTGGTTGTCGTGTGTCACTTCGTCTGACACGCTTGGGCGTTCGTGAGGTCATGTGAAGGCGCTGCCGAGCAAAACATATCATGTGCCTGCTTTCAGGAAATGTTGCGATGGACTTGCATTGCTGTCTCATAGTCCACCGTGCACCGTCATACTGTGACATGTGGAATCCTTGATCGACACACAACAAGACCGCCTACCACATGCATGATGACGTTCATCAAGCAGCCATCGTTGGAGAGCTTAGCTGCCAATGAGAAGAGAGCTCGCTATCAGAATCATTATCTACAGGCTAACTTTCATTGGTCCACGACTCTGCGACAGACAGCGAACGACGAACGATGAACGGCGAACGTGAACAGCCAAACACGCGCGAACACGCGCAAACACGCGCAAGACACGCGCAAGACACGCGCAAACGCGCCGACAACAAGACCTTCACCGCCTTGAAAACGGCGGGGTGTTCGACGTTGGGTCGTTCGATCGACACGCAGACGTAGAATTGCCCGGGGTTTCCAATGACCGTGCCTGAACCTGCCCGATGACCTCACAGGGTTCGCAATGTCTGTTCGCATGCCGTCTCATTAAACCACGCGACGTGGTATAAATTTGGAACTTCGCTCGCGCTTGCAGGAGTGGTTGAGAGGGAAGCGCTGTGTTCTGCAGTGAAGCGACGCTCCCAGGCCAACCTAAAGTGGCGGTTCAGGGAGCCGTGAGAATTGTAAATGTTATGGATCTTGCCAGGGGGCGTTTTATTCCTGCAAGAGAGTATTGTTGCAAAGTTTCGGAACCGATATTATGAGCAGGGCTCTTCCCGACGAGATTCTGTTGAGCGCTGTCACAATGTCATTGTAGCCCGTTTGATACAACAATGGCGATATCCAGGAAACAGCGCTTGAAGAAGGTGAACCGTAAATCTGATGGTGGCCTCAGAACATTCGCTGTGCTGGTTGCAGCAGTTGCTGCAGCCTTGTGGTAGGTGCTTGATCCCAGTGGTGCACGTGGCAGTCGTGGATGCTGTGCATTAACCAATTTGTGGCTTGATGTAGGCTGCTTCTACGAGCACAGGACAACGAGCAATTGAGCGAAAATCTCCTCCCGTTTATGTCTTGGGCTGAATTTGCTCAAGGATGCGTGCCAGCTGGAATAAACGCAACCACCGAAACGTTTGTAAACATTCGCAGGCCATTGGAGCTGAAAGATGTTCCTGGGTTCAACGAGCAAATGTGGACACCTGAAAACCACTTGGTACAACGCCATGATTGCAAGCCGGCATCAACAAGTTATTTGTCTCATTGACTGCCACTATTGATGTGACTGCAGCGAATGTTTAAGGATTCGGATATTAAACTCCAGGTCAAAATGTCAGATCACCCCACCTTCTACCTTGGCTGCTGCCAACCTGCGCTTGTGTAAGTCCGCGCCTGCTACTCATGTCCAATGCGACACCTTCTCACTTCGCCTTTTCTTTCCGTTCGTACAAAAGACCGATTCAGGACTGCGTTGCACACCTCATGCGTTTGGAGCATGACGAACTGCAAGATTTTCAACCTGGCGATGCACCATCATCCCTCCCAAAGTACTTTTATCAGTCTGGAGAAGTAGGCGTACTGGGTGGAGACCATGCGGTTCTCGAGCACCACTTGGCTGCACACTTGCACTCGAAGACAACGTGCAGCCCGTTCAAGCCACATGCATTGTCGAACGGCGAAACGAAGTCCCACGTGTGCGTTTTAAAGCAGTGGTGCAGGCCGATGCGATTGGTGAACCCGGCTCTGACGACTGCTCTGCATGTAGATGGCTTGGGAGTAAGGGTGTTGTAACACCCGCGCACTACGACGAAATGCACAACGTATTTGTACAATTGCATGGTATGTATCGTCTATCCGGTTCTTGCTAGTGATCCTTGGTCATATTTCGCTCTGCCTCGTCCGTAATTGTAGGTCGTAAGCGCATTCGGCTCGCAGCGCCAAATCTGTGGCGTCAAGCCGGTACATATGCGAAGCACCATCATCAGCATCGCAACATTCGTCGTCTCCATGTGTTTCGAAAGTCGGGATCGAAATCATCACTTGCTGAGAATGGCATATTTGAGGTGGAAGTTGGTCCTGGCGATGCGCTCTTTATTCCAGCCTTTTGGTTTCACGAGGTTGAAGCGTTGACGCCAGCTTCCGTTTCCCTGAACATTTGGAGCCCTGCTCCTGAAGTTGCCGTCCTAGAAAGTCTGTGGGAGATGGTGCGTTGCATGCGCGCGTTGACTCGATCTTGAAGTGGGTCTTACTGCTGCCCTGTGTTGCTGTGATCTAGGCACTGCCTTACACGCAAGCGATGATTGATGACCAACACCAAATTGTCGCGATGACTGTTGGGCTTGCGCTCAATATCATAGGAGCTGCTGAGGAGTCGTCAGGTACGCGATAGACCACGTCAGCACAAATTTTTCTCTTTCTGACGTCTCGATACTCCATGCTGCGTTTAGACACGGTCATGACAGTTTTGCGCGAGTTTTTTCAGAGCCGATACGCGTTAATTCCTAAGGACGAAGGCGATGAGCGTCAATCGATCCATCCAAATTCTGCGGAGTACAAGAGGCACACGGAATACCTCAACATGGTCAGAACTGAGTCGCCAGCTTTCCTGACCGCAAATTCGCCATCCGAAGACACGTCGTTGGAAACTCTGTGCGACTCTGCGTTCCGGTCCCGTTTGGCGGATGCCGTGACTGGCTGCTCTTTCGATGGGTGTGCAGCCGGGCAACAACGTGCGCTGAAATTAGAGCAGGTCCGAGAAACTGCCTCGGGTACTTTGGCACAGGCGCGGGCAGCTCGACGCCCTCTGAAGGGTGGACAGAGTACCGGAGGAAATGATGACGAAGAGCCCCTCCTGATCATGCTTTTGAACTTCGTCGAAGACGTGATCGCTCAAACTGTAGGCTTTGATAATGTAGGTCCTTTTCTGCACCACTGTGTGCTGTCATTAGAGGATGACCAGATCAACAAGTTACTGGTTTACCAATAAAAATTATGATCGACAACCCACACAACAATCGCATGTGCGGATATCGATGATGTGTGGCAATTTAGAATCCTAAATCGTCGTCTGCCATGTCGAGAACAACAGCGCCGCTTGCTCCACCTGCCTGCTTCAACGGCGGTGGTTGGTCCTTTTCGAATGCTGGCATGCCGAGGTATGGGCACCTACAACAGAAAATATTTGAGTATCCTTGTCGGGATCACGTGCAAGATACATGAATTACAACGTACGAGGCGCAGCGGAACGCATCGCCCTTTGAGCAGTTGCCGCAACCACCCTTGCTCATCGCATCAAGTTCTTCGTCAGTGACGGCAGGGTTGCCCTCCATGTCTTTCAGTCCTGCACAAGAGCACACAAATCAGAGACGAGATCCAATTTCAAACCATGCATGCACGACTGTGTTGAGGAGGAACGAACCGCATGTGCAGTTCTTGCAAGCACGCTTGCGGGTACCGGGAGCAGCAGGAGCACACCCGGCTGGCTTCGGCGCCGCAGGTGCTTCTCCCAGAAGCGCGTCTTCGTCGACCAAGTCGTCCGCGTCACCTCCGACATCGTTGGCGAGGGCTGCGTACAAAGCTCGCTTTCCCTTGGCTGTGCCGGACGCTTTCGACAACACAGCTGGTTGTTCTGACCAGGTTTTCTTCGCCGCCGAAACAATGAGGAGGGAGTCAGTGATTTTGGTCGCAGAATCATCAACAGTGAACGTTCCAAGCAGAACGGCGGAGACAATGCCGTCCTTCTCACTGGGATTGGACACTTTTTGCACAATTGTGGCAGAAGCATTGGGCTTCAGTGTTTCGTAAATCTGGAAATACGCATCATCGGCATCTCCGAGTCCGACAGCGATGGCGGCGTCAAAGGTTCCCTTGAATTGAGCCTTGTCACCGTTTGCAGCTAAGTCACTGGCCTTCCACACAGTGACCTGCGCATTCGCTTTTTTGGCCGCATCAATGCTGTTGGCTGCGATACCGGCGGCGGCAGAATCGTCGACCACCAACAGGTGCTGGCCTTCTGAAACGGCTAGGGGCTCCATTAGGATGACGAGCAGTGTAGTTCAGTTCGTGTCACTTGGCAAAGGGGCGAACGATTCAGCAATGGAGCGAATTTGCTCCAGCATTTAATTTGAGCCGTGTCGATCTTGCAATGCCTTTCCCAATTTGCATGTCACTATCACCTTAACGTTTCTTTAACGCATTCCGTTTAGCCAAAGCAGCGCACTCACCAAATAAACAATCTCGCCACCCCAAACGTTCACGACGCCATCTACGCCATGACACAATTACCGACATCCACATCAGCGGAGCGGGGCGCCCCAGCCACTTCCCTCGGTCGTGAGCGTCTCTGTCCCCGTTGTTTCTGGACAGGAACAAGGCACGCAATTCACCTCACACACACTCGCGCGCGCGCTGGCAGTGCTTCCGTGCTAACTAGCCTCCATGCCAACGACCTGGGTCACTGGTGTGACGTGTGACGACGCTCCTGCGTCCGTTTTTCGTGTGGCCAAGTCGGCAAACCGTCCCAGCGAATTCGATGAACATCGACCGCGGCAGCGCGGCAGCGCCGACTTATATATCTACAACTACGAATTGACAGTTTATGACTACACTATGCGCCTACATACAACATAGTGTCAGGTATAGATACTTTGTGGTCCGGCTCGGTTCTTCGTTCGCCGTTGTCGGTGGTGGCGACGGCGGCGGCGGACGAAGTCGCACTTTTTGTACGATGCTTTGTACTTGAAGTAGTGGTGAGGATAGGATTTTACATGTGTATGGCTCGGCATGGCATGCGTTTGATCTCGAGTATGATACGGCCAGCAATTGAAGATCAATCCAAGGGGTAATACCTTCTCAGAAGGTATTACCCCTTGATCAATCGCTGTGCCGCCACTGCATGCAAGCGTTGTTGCGGAGAGGGAGAGCCTACTTGGACGGGCGAACGAAGCGAGACAATGTTGCTGATGGCGTTGGGAGTGTTGACGTCGCAGGTGGAGGTCGAAATATGGGGTGATGTGACGTGACGTGCGTGAATGTTGACTGATGTGGCGAGTGGTTGCCGCGACATAGGCTTGTTGCGCTCGCAGCGAACCAAGAACACAGATGCATTGGGCGTAGCAGTTGTTCGTGTTGTGGATCATCCCTATTGTGTTGCGACTGGTATTTATCAGTTCATTATGTTATTACTTTACTTTACTCATCAAAACTTCAATCAAACAAACCGCCTCCACTGCCGCTGTCGGAGTCGCTTCCGAAGAGGCCACCACCGTCATCATCGGAGTCCGTATCGAACAAACCACCGCCGCCGCCGCCGATCGCAGCTTCCTTGATATCTTTGGCCGGTGCAGGCGCAGGCGCAGGAGCAGGTGCAGGTGCGGGCGCAGCTTCCGAATCAGAATCGTCATCATCGTCGTCTTCGTCAGAATCAAACAGGCCACTGGGTGATTTTTTGGAGCTCAATGGATCTACCGACTCGTCGTCCGAGCCGTCCGAGTCGTCGTCTGAGCCGAAAAGGCCTCCAGATGAGGATTTTTTCGGTGCTGGCGCTGGCGCTGGCGCGGGTGCAGGTGCGGGTGCTGGTTCGTCGGATTCGCTGTCATTATCGGAAGATTCGGATTCATCGTCTGTGTCAAACAGCCCGCCACTAGATTTCGACGATTTCGTCGCGGCGGCACGCTCTCTCTCGGCTTCTGCTTCAGCTTCAGCCTCAGCGGCAGCTGCCTCTGCTTCAGCTTTGGCCTTAGCTGCTTGAGCGTCTTCGGCAGCTTTCTTGGCGGCTGCCGCCTCAGCGGCGGCGGCTTTCTCAGCAGCCTCCTTCTCGGCGGCGGCTTTTTCGGCAGCCTCCTTCTCGGCGGCGGCTTTTTCGGCGGCCTCCTTCTCGGCTGCGGCTTTTTCGGCAGCCTCCTTCTCGGCTGCCTCCTTCTCGGCTGCGGCTTTTTCAGCAGCCTCCTTCTCGGCGGCGGCCTTTGCTTCCTCTTCGTCACCAGAGCTTTCACTGTCACTGTCAGAGTCGAACAAACCACCACTGGGGCTGGACTTCTCAGGTTCAGGTTCCGGCTCCGGCTCCGGTTCCGGTTCTGGTTCTGGTTCTGGTTCTGGTTCTGGTTCTGCAGCCTTCTTTGGCTTTGGCGGGGCAGCAGCGGGTGATCCAAAAGCAAATTTCTTGCGCGTTTGTGGGCGTCTCTTGCGTTGCACGGTTGCACGCTTCTCGACGACCTGTGCTGGCGGCGGGCCACTCGGCTCTGGGGACGCCTCCATTTTCTTGGTTGGGTGTGATGCTCCCGGTTTCAGTCCGCCCATGAGTGCACCCAAGTCCATACCAGCCATTCTTCCGGCAAGTCCTGCGCCGCGCTTCTTGCCTTTCCCTTTCTTCTTTTTCTTGCCCCCCGATTCGGGAGTTTCATTTTTGGCTTCAGCATGGTCAGCGGCTGCTTCAGCTTCCTCCTCCGCCTTTGCTTTGGCGGCGGCGGCAGCAGCGGCTTCAGCTTCCTCCTCCGCTTTTGCTTTAGCGGCGGCAGCCGCAGCTTCCTCCTCCTCTTTGGCTCGTGCGGCAGCTGCGGCGGCTTCCTCTTCCTCTTTGGCTTTTGCGGCGGCGGCGGCTGCTTGGCGACTCTTTTCAGCCATGGCGGCAGCTTGATCTTCGGACTCAGACTCAGACTCGGACTCCGAATCAGAATCGAACAATCCTCCTTTGCTAGCTTCCTCGGAGGACTCAGCCTGCGCTTCTTTCGCAGCTGGGGCTGGAGCTGGAGCTGGGGCTGGGGCTGCTGGTTCGTTGTCCGATTCTTCATCAGAGTCATCACTGTCGCTACCAAAGAGGCTCTCCTTCGATACAGCTGCTGCTTTCTTGACTGGTTCCTCCGATTCCTCGGTGTCGCTAACGTCCGACACCTCCGCCTGAACTTCGGGTTCGGGTTCGGGTTCGGGTTCTGGTTCTGGTTCTGGTTCGGGTTCAGGCTGTGGCTCGGGCTCAGGTTCAGACTCTTCGTCGGAGTCGCTGTCGAACATTGACGCTGCGGCCTTCTTTGTCGTCGATGCGGCAGGCGCATCATCGGATTCGTCATCACTGCTATCAAAGAATGAAGCTTTTTTCGCGGACGCACCCTGGTTGGCATCTTCCTCATCGCTGGAAGAGTCGAACATTGACAATGCAGACTTTTTTGCCGGTGCGGGGGCTGGTGCCTTTTCGTCATCATCGCTTTCGGAAGAACTGTCGAATGTGGCCTTCGCAGACGGAGCCGGCGCCGGCGCTGGCGCTGGGGCGGACGCCGGTGCAGCATCATCCTACGGTAGTGATCGCAACAACATTCAGTCCAACGCCGCAAAACACATGACAGCAACGTCCACTCTCTCACACTTGAGCGCCTACCTCGTCATCATCACTGCTGGCTGCGAATAAGTTCCCTCCACCACCCGTGGCATCGTTCTCGGAGTCGGAGTCGGAGTCATCGAATAAAGTGGCTTTTTTCGCCGGTGCTGGGGCCGGCGCAGAAGCCGCCGGCGCCGGTGCCGGTGCAGGAGCAGGGGCCGGGGTGTCTTCTTCGGAATCGCTGTCTGCAAACAGACCACCACCACCGCCACCACCGGCATCGGCATCGTCTTCACTTTCTGAGTCCGACGCAAATAAACCGCCGGACTTTTTGGCCGGGGCCGGGGCAGGAGCAGCGCCAGATTCAGATTCACTAGTTTCGTCGCCACTGTCATCGGCGAAGAGACCACCGGATTTGGGAGCCGGCGCGGGCGCGGGCGCGTTGTCACTGTCACTGTCGTCATCATCATCGTCACTGTCGGCAAACAAGCCACCGCCACCACTCTTCTTCGATTTAGGTTCCGACTCGTCGCTTTCGTCATCGCTATCGTCAGCAAACAATCCTCCACCCGACTTGGATGTAGATTTCGCAGGCGCAGGCGCGGGTGCAGAAGCACCACCGCTGCCGTCGCTGTCGTCGTCGCTTTCGTCGTCGTCGAATAGGCCGCCTCCGGATTTTGCCTTCGACTTTGAGGCGGTTGGTTCATCGTGGTCGGAGTCACTCGCGTCGTCGTCACTGTCGTCCGCAAACAGGCCACCGCCCTTCTTCTTCTTGCCACCAGCCAGCATATCTTTCATGCTCGGTCCCTTAGATTTGGCCGGGGCTGGAGCGGCTTCCTCCGACTCCGAACCACTTGCGCTGTCGTCGTCTTCGCTGTCGTCAAACATGCTGGATTTTTTGGCTTTCGTGCTGGCCTTTGCTGGAGCATCCGATTCATCAGAACCACTTTCGTCGTCGTCGTCGTCGTCGCTGTCGTCAAACATGCTAGTTTTCTTTGGAACTGCGCTCTTTTTCGGTCGCTCGGAGGCGTCGGAGTCGCTATCGGATGCAGCATCACTGTCACTGTCATCGAACATGCCACCTTTAGACTTGGCTGCTGGGGCGTTATTGTTGCCGCCGTCGCTGCCGTCGTCCTCGTCGTCACTTGAACTGTCGAACATGCTAGTCTTCTTCTTTGCAACCGGTTTCGGAGCCTTAGCTCGGGGTTCTTCTTCGTCAGAGTCAGCCATTGAGTCGTCGTCACTTCCTGAACCATCGCTGTCAGACTCGTCGAACATGCTCGCTCCGCGAGGCTTCGATTTACCTTTCGCCAAAGTGGCATTGAGCATGTCCTTCATGCTTGGTCCCTTTGGCTGTGGCGCAGGTTCGTCATCGCTGCCGCTGTCACTATCGCTCCCACTGTCGCCACCATCACTGCTGTCGCTATCGAACATGGCCGATGCAGGCTTTGGCGGCTTTGAAGTAGCTTTTGAACTTTCGTGATCCGATTCGCTGCCGCTGTCGCTGCCGCTGTCACTGTCGCCGCCGCTGTTGTCCTCGTCTGATGATGCGTCGAACAAGCTTGCAGCCCGAGATTTCCGTGCAGCACTAACAGCAGGACGCGCTTTGGTGTCTGCGTCATCGCCAGACTCGTCGTCGTCACTCTCACTGGAGCTAAAGTCCAACGTGGCTCGTTTGGCTGGAGCTGGCGGTTTACCTCCGTCGGCACCGTCCTGGGAATCCTCGGAGTCGGAGAAGTCTAGGGCGTTGCCTGCGGCCGCTTGCCCTGCATTTTCTTGTGTACCGCTGCCAACGCTTGCGGCGCCCATTTCGTCGTCGTCTGCATCTTCTTCCTCAGGTTCGGACTCTTCTTCTGGCACAATTCCCAGGTTGGGGTCCTCATAGAATTCTTGTGTTCCGATGATGAACGGCAACGGTCCGCGGTACTCGTCCTCGAAATCGTCGTCCGCCTCGTCTTCAGTCGGCGGAATGTAGTCGAAGTGCCGCAGCGCGTTCAGACCGTCTTTCAGTGCATCTTTCATGGCTTCCATGGTGACGCCCAAGTCGGCGGAAATGGCAGCATCCGCTTCGTCTACCTCCTCCTTAGCATCTTCCTCGGCGTCACGGTACACACGGTTCTCCACAAACTGACTGGTGGACAGCAGCAAAAATTCATTGAAAACGTTGTGTACGCGAACTTCGGTGGCCTGCGTGTCATGGGTCAAATCTTCCAATTTGTTGACCAGCTTTTTCGTGCGTGCGTGGATACTCTTCGCGAAAGTGGACAGCGACTCTTGCAGCTTCATATCGGAAGCTAAAGACCAGCTCGCTCTCTCTTCACGCAAACGCCCAATGTCACCACAAAATCCAGGTGGGTACTCGCGTTTTGGCTTCTCTGGCTGCTTTTCCTCTTCAGAATCATGCCCGTTCGCAGCTTGGTCGCCCTGGTTGGGGCTGGCAGAGCTAGTTTCTGCAGCGGGAGGCGACGGAACACCTGCAGGGGCACCAGCTGGCGATGGACCGTCGCCAGCATCACTGTCACCGTCGCTGTCGCTGTCGCTAAAGTCCAAATTATTGCCGCCTGCTCCATTGGCAGCAGGTGGAGGCGGGGGCTGCCCTCCCGGACCACCCATGGGAGGGGGTGGCGGAGAGGTCGGGTTCATGGACGGTCCATCTTCTGACTCACTGTCACTAGCGCTGTCACTGGCGGAGTTATCCGGGCTGCTGCTTCGACTGCTGCTCGAAGAGCTGCTGAAATCCGACGAACTCATCTTGATTCCCAAATACACAAGTTCAATACACGATTCAGACCGCAGTTAGAGAACGGTGTGCCAAAGGGGAACGTTCTTGGCTAGCGGCACACGTAACCACCGGCACAGGCGATGAAAGAGCGCCGCTTCGACCGCACGGCCCTAAACTCCGCAAAACTGACGCAAACAGCGGAACAAACAGAAAAGCGGCCGCAACGCACAGGAACCGCCAGCAAAAACACCAAAAAGCACACCAAAACGAAAAAACCGAGAGACGGCGAAAGGCACAAGGTCAGCACTGCTGGCTTGCTGCGATTTCCATTGATGGGCTCAATTCGGTCGATGGGGGGTGGACGTTCACCATCCTATAGCATCCCCGTCGTAGCGGCTGCGCTCTGCCGCTGTCAGTCAATCGATTGGAGTAGAGTCAAAGTCACAAACACGACGCAGACATGGAAAAACCGTGGTTTCACGCGTGCCAAGAAGCACATTGACAACCGTCGTCGACAACGGACGCAATAGAAAGAGTGAGGACAAGAGCAAACAAACACGTAATAACTAACGCCAACACAACAACGCCCACAACTTCGCCGTTCGATGGCGACAGTGACGGACTCAAACACCACCACCACCACCACCACCAACCACCACCAATATCACCAATAACCAAAACGAACGATCGCACAAAACACACCAACCACACACAGCTACTATGATAGCCCCACCAGCACACCCAACTGCAACAACGACGACGTCGACAACAAAGCAACAACAACAATCAACGACCGACCAACAAACAACGAACAAACAACGAACGCTTCGTCACTTCGTCACTTCGTCGTCGTGTTTGGTGAAGATCGTCGGCGTTCGTTCGTTCGTTCGTTCGTTCGTTCGTTCTCTGCCTTCCGCGAACTCTCGCCCTCACTCCCTCACAGTCACTCACAGTCACTCACAGTCACTCACAGTCACTCACTGCCTGCCTGAGTGCGTGACAGTGCGTGACAGTGCGTGGCTGACTGACTGACTGACTGACTCAGTGCCTTGGCAGTGTACTACCCCACTCCAGCCCACTGCCTCCACCACTGCACTACGGTGACCTCACTCACTCACTGTCAGCAGCTCACTCACTCACTCACTCACTCACTCACTCACTCACTCACTGACTGACTGCGGTGGGTCCGCCACGAACAACGATGTTAACCATTTTATAATAATAATGCAGGTAAATGGAGATACCTTTAGATTAAAGAATTCAGGCAATACCACCATACAATATCGTCGTTCGTTTTTGCGTCGTTCGTTCGTCGTTCGTTCGTTCGTCGTTCGGTCGTTCGTTGTTGTTTGTGGCCAACGACGAACGAACGAACGAACGACGAACGAATGAACGAACGAAGCAGTGCCAGTGTGTCGAGTCGGCGAAGCGGCAGTAAGCCAAGCGCGGAGGCAGACATACATGTTTGTGATGGTGGCCGAGTTCTACCTACCCCTAACCACGCACGGGCATCGCATGTGTGTGTGTGTGTGTGTGTGTTGTAGACTTGCGCGTATCGACGGGATAGCACCCGCGATAACAGTTTGGTGTTGGTGTTGGTGGTGGTTTGAGCTCGGGGCAGGTGTGGAATGGCGACAGTGGAGTTGTTGGAGACGCGACAAAAGGAGATGCTTTGTCGACGTGGTGACAAAACGACACACGAAGCACGCGGTTGTGAGGTCGCCCCTGTTGTGAAGAGAACATTCGTGTGAGGTGGTGCCTGTATCATTCGTGATCCCATCCAATTCAACCGTCAGTCGATCCGCTGCAACAACAGCGTACTTGAAAACGTTCGTGCGAGCAACCAGAAGAGTGCTACTGGGGTCGGCGTTGTCTGCTGGGAGTATAAAAAGTCTTCCAACCGCAAAATTAGTTTTATCTCCACCGCGAACCGAAGGACGTGGTGTGGCAATTGCTGCGGTCCCGTACTAGTGCTGGGTTGGCGCTGGTTTGGTGGATGTCCGATCCCAGCTGCTGATTGCGTCGGAGCCAATGTCACAGCCGCACGCCTTCGTTGCTCCAGATATCGAAAAGCGTTTGGGCATAAACAAGAGCAAGGCCGATGCTGCGCTGAGCTTCATCTCCTCTCAAATTCAAACAAAGCTCAAAGGCGAAGGTGCCACTGACCAGTACAGGTTTATTCTTGAAAAGCTGCGCTCTCAGCGTCCGGAGGATGCTGCGTTGCTGCCCACAATTTACCTTGGCCTCGCACGCAACGCATCTGCCATCAGTGGAGACAGGAAGAACGAATTGGTGAGTTTTGGTGTCACATTTGCGTCCAACGTGATTGGGTTCTCAACGTAGGATTGACGACTTTGCGTGTGTGCTGGTGCGATGTTGCGTCAGAGCGATCTGTGTGATGCCATGTTCAGCTTCAATTGGGTCCGGAGCGGGACCTCAGTTTCTCGGCAGTGCTTTGCCTTTCTCTTGATCAACCTGATTTCGGCAAACAGCTGTTTCCTGCTCCCAGCGTCAAAGGTGCTGATCGAGTGTTTCGTTCCTCATCCAAGCCAACCCCCACCAGCCGCATCGAGCTCACCTGCGACACAGGCACCGTCATGCACCGAGCAACCGCCAGCTTCCGATGACGATGTCAATGACCTAAATTTGGTGCACGCGATTATCAAGCACATCGTGTCACTTGTTCCACGATCAGTAGGCGTTCTGGTTAGAGTGCTAAATGAGCAGTTTCCGCACAAAACGCAACCGCTCGAAGTTCAGGTACAACCGCAAGGGATAAATGCCTGGTCGCGCGTCGCTGGTCGCCGAATGCTTAGATTGGACGCTTTGTTTCGTGCTTGCTGGCATGTATTTCGCAGGTGGCGTATTTGAAAAGTCTATGCCGCATCGCCGCTGACACACCGGTGTGTTTCGAAAATATCATGGCGATCATTGTGGAGCGAATGGTTGACATTGACGTGGAGATCAAGGTCAGTCACAGCGTTTCAGTGTAGTGCCACATACATTCCTTGTCAGGCTGATGTTCATGCTACGAAATGTGTCTTCCAAATAGCTGGAAAACGTAGACGCGTCTCCTGCGGCCGAAGCGACTCAAGCAGTGGCGTCATCACAAGCTAGCGATAGTGCACCAGCAACAACAGACAGTTCAAAGCAAACAGAAATGGCAGCAAAATTAGATGCAATGATGCTCATTATGTTTGAGTATCTAAAGCGGCGAATGCAGGGTGCAGGGAACCACCCTGCTCGATCACCAACAAACGGCACGGTTCAATCTCCTCCCGCTGCTGCAATGGACGCCCGAAAAGCCAAGGTGCGTCCCACATTCCGTTCACAAGCGTGCAACTTTGTTCGTTCACCGACGTTCACCGATGTTGTGACACTTCCCAGGTGCAAGAAGCAACCCTCAAGACATTCTTGAAAATATTTGAAAATAGCATTCTGAGCACGCACAAGTCGAAATACATTCAGTTTTTGGTGGGTTCACGCCGTGGTGTGTTTCCCTCGCTGCGAATTGTGCCCATCGTGACGCGATCGCCCATCTGCATAGATATTCTTCCTTCTGCACTACTCGGAGAATTTCCCGGACATATTTGTTGGGTAAGGCATTTGCCGATTTGTTGCTGTGTTCTTGCTGCAAACGACCACGTTACATCTTATTCACTTCCGTGTTTGTTCCACTCACAGGTGTGTCGTCAATCACATAGCTTCACGCGACTCAGCCGACATCATCAAGCAAACAGGTAGGGGATGCGCAATTTGTGGTCTCCATTTGAAGCATGTCTGGAAACAATCGTCACCTCTGTTTGCCTACCTTGCAGGCGTTGCATATTGTGCGTCCTTCGTTTCGAGAGCGTCATTCGTACACATGTCCACCGTGCAAAGCACTCTTGCCTTTCTGCTCAAGTGGGCGTCGAGATATGTGAGGCGTTACGAGCGATCTGTGTCTCTCGGTCGATGCCCTGCTCCTGCCGGGACAGCCGCACATTCAGTATTTTACGCCGTCTGCCAAGGAATCTTCTATATAATTTGCTTCAAGGCGCGAGCCATCGTAAAGCTTGGGGAGAGGGGCCAATCATTTTTAAAGGAATGGACTTGGAACGAGTTGCTCAACTGCCCACTGCGACCACTGCAATTCTGTCTGGAGAGCGTTCGCTTGGAATTCCCGACCGCATTGCGCGCTGTCCTTCCAAGTTTGGTGCTGCGCATCCCGGAACCTTTAACGTTGAATGGCGTAGGGCCAGGGGCGCACAAGAACATACCTCAGGTGGCCGGCGCGCAGCATGGCCGCCTCGGTGCGGGAGCAGGCAGCCGAGCGAACCCACTGGACTCATTTTTCCCGTTCGATCCGTACCTCCTCTTCGAATCGTCGAAGTACATCGATCAGCTCTACCAGCACTGGGAGCCAATATCAGCTCGCGATAGAGGTTCGCCGCAACAAGACGACGACGCATCTGACGACGACGACGAACAAGCAATGTCGATCGAAGAAGACGAAGACGAGGACGAAGATCGCGACTTTGACGGCATCTCTATCGAGGACGATGGAGACAGCGAAGATGATGATGAGGACGACGATGACGATGACGGTCCCGGTTCGAACAGTCGTCGAAATTCCGGAGTGACTCTCAGCATTTTGGAATACGAGGACGAAGAGGACGCTGACAGCGATAACGACAGTGACGAAGGCATGCAACATGTAGATGTGGTTGCCACGTCGAGCCGCTCCTCCCAAGTGCAGACCACGCATGGCTCATTCACAACGCGATTTGTAAGTCGATGGTAGTGTCCCGTTTGAACATTCACCCAGAGTGCTACACAGAAACCTGGACCTGATTCTGATTGTGAAGCAGACAATAAATTATTATTTTTTTACCACACTTGTGCGAAAGCTTGGCGCGCTTGTGTCAGAGATCCGGACTAACTCCATATTTCTGTTTCATGGCCTTGTTCAAGTCATCCCATCTGCCATTGTACGCCTCCACCAATGCCGTGATTGCTGACTCCGTTTGTTTCGCCTTGTTTTTAACCTTCCCATAGAATGCCCAAAGTTTCTCGCGCACTTGATTCAGACGGAGTTGTCTAGCTTCTTGGTCCGCAACAGACTGCATTTGCAGTCTTGTCCACCTCTTTGGAGGATTTGGGCCATCCGCAACCTGCACGTATCGCACCGCAATCAGTAAAAGATGGGCCAGTCGAAGCAAACACGAAAAAAAGATGAACCTCGCAACGGAATGTCAAACACTTCCGACGTAAGCGTGAGTATGAGTTGTCAAACGTCAAAATGAATATGCCAGCGGACGGGGCTCGCATGATTCCGAACTAAGAACGAATCACGCCAACACAAAGTCTAGGTAAAAAATGCACGTGCGCGCCCTGCTTCTCGGGCTCAACATCATCATACCTGGGTCGCACGTTGGGACTTGATACGTTGCTGAGGAACTAACTCCTGCACCTCTGCGGCGGCGTCCATTTGGTCCGACCCGCTGCTGCGGCCTTTGCGCAACGAAATAAACTCTTGCTGAGGTTGAAATTGAACGCCGAATGAAATCTGCAGCCGCAACAAAACGAAAATACATTGAGGATTAGAGAAAGGAAACAGTTGACAACATGTGACATTGGTGGCGGTGCTCACGTCATTCTCTTTTGTTGCAAACTGCCACCATATCAAGCCGTTGGCCTTGGATTGCTTTTTCACCGTAAATCGTTCGCCTTGGTTGACCCAGACAGTTTCCTGAAAGACAAGCCCACGACGAATGTGAGCATTCGTATGGCAGGGCCAACAAGACATCAAGCGTGCGTACCTCTTTCGCACCCTCACCCTCACCGTCCTCGTCGTCATGCGAGACGCGTCGTTCCTTTGACGAAGAGGATGAGTGCTGTCGAGAGTCAGCGATTGCTTGGCGTTTCTTGGCCGCCTCAGCTTCTGCTTCTTCGCGTTGCTTGCGGAGCAACCGCTCCTGTGCACGCCGACGTTGCTTCTCGACGTTAACCTTTTCTTCATGCATAGCCTCCAGCTCAAGAAGTTGGGCCACGAGGCAATCAACTTCATGGGCCTGCGACAAACGATCTTCTTCGGCCTGACACAACAAAATGCGGCGTTGGTTAGATCCACAAGCATGTTGCGATCATCAAGACGAGTGACAAAAAACAGTTGTAAGAGCTGGCATTGGACGAACCATTAACTGTCTTTCAGCTGCCTCATGCCGAGCCATGACACCCACTATGTACTTCAAAAAGCTCTTCTCAACGCATCGAAGCACAGCTATTCTCGTTGTAATGTTCTTCAACAAGCCCAGAGCATCCAGCTCAAAACCGAGTTTCTGCGAGATAGGAACAAAAGAAATGACTGGTGTGTTTCATGACAGCACAGAGCCATCAATAGATGACCACATACCTGTCTGTAATATTCTGACACGACAACTCTGAAGTTCACTCCTGTTCCTTCGTCCTCCGTTTGCAGCGATGACCGCCCCAACCCCGCACCGCTCGGTGATGTAGTTGGGTGGCAGCGCAGGAAACGAGGACCTGTACTTTCATCCACGACGTCTTCGGCACGAACGATCGTCTGCTCATTGGGGTGGGCATTGTCTTGTTGCGGGCCACTAGCTGTGTCTGAAACAACGTCTTTTCGCAAGTCGTCTTTGGCGTCATCAAATGGATTGCCCTCACCAGCGTCGTCGTCGGAACCAAACGGGTTCCCGCTCTTCTCGTCGTCGTCGTCGTCGCCGAAGGGATTCGCGTTGTTCTTCTGCTGTGATCTCCTATTTTGGGCCCTTGCGATGTTACGTTTGGCTTCGTCTGCAAGGCGCTGCTCCTTGGCACGTGCAGCCCGCTCTTCCCTTTCGCGTCGCGCGGCAGCTTGTCTCTGCAACTTTTCCGCCCGTTTCTTCTGTATCCGTGCTAAGGAGCGCCGTTCCTCCAGTTGTGCAGTAGTTTCGTGCATTAGTTCATGCGAACGGATGGAAACGATAGTTTGTACAGCTGCGCTTCTCGAACTCAAGGGAGTGTGCGTCACCTCTTGTCGTACCGCCGAATTTTGTGCTTGAAGTTGCTTCTGGACCGTCTGCGAGGCTAATACGAGGGAGCTGTCCCCATCGGCTTGGTCACGAGCACTCAAGAGAATTTGAAGGTTGTCTATCAAGCTCTGCTTTTCGCGTGTAGCTAATTCCAAATTGTAAATTTGGTCGTCTTTTTGCTTCAAGAGTTGTTGCAGTTGAAATTTCGTCTGCGACCGTGCTTTCTCGGAGCGCTTGAGTGCGCGGTGCTTTTTCCTGTATTCGGTTTTCAGCTCGTCGATACGAGCTCTCTGGGCGTAGACTTTCTTCTGAAGGAAGAACAACTTGGTTTCACGGTCGCTTTCGCGCTTCGATAACGATTTCAGACCCATGAGGTGGGTGTCCACATCCTGGAGTAAGTCCTCAGTGCTGGCTCTAGCGCGAGCAGACGCCACCTCTCTTCGTTTCGCCTCGCCACTCTCACGTGCGGTGGTAGCTCTCACTGCGCTCATTGTTTTGTCTATTTGCGCTTGATATTTGTGCTTGAGGTCCTCGAAAAACTCTTCTTCCTTTCCATGGCAGGAATGGATCTGGTCTTGCACGTTTGGGATTTCCTCTGGCGCGAACAAAGAGTAAAAGTCTTGCAGGCGACGGCAGTGGGATTGGAACAGCCCTTCTTCTAGCTGGACGACTCTCATTAGCCCCACATCAATAGAACATGTTCGAGACGGGTCGGGAGATCGCTCTAAGCTTCCAAGGTCGCTGAGATCTTCGGACATGTTGCCAACGTCACCGAGTTCATCGCCCGCAACACTTTCCTGCGCCACAGTGGATGGGGTGTCTGTGGTCGACGCAGCCGTGAATGAATCCGGCGCCGCATCCGTCACATTCGGCGCCGCATCGGCCACATTCGGTGCCGCATCCGGCGCTGCATCCGTCACCTCTACGGCCGCATCCGCTACATCCGGCGCCGTATCCGCTGCATCCGGCGCCGCATCCGCTACATCCGGCGCCGCATCCGCCACTTCTGCCGTTGTATAAGAATACGGGCTTGGTGTGGAATCATTCGTTGGCTCGTCCACTGCATCCTCGTCGGCCGCGAGTTGTTCTGAAGACATTGGACCAACAATCGAACTGTGTCCGAGACAGCTGAACTTCACCAGGATATCATACCGGGGCAAGGCAATTTACTGGTGGCTGCGAGCTCTGGCGCAACGCCAGGGCAGCATTGCATTCGCTGCCTCACGTCAACGTTTTCCTTTAGATTTTTTGCGAGCTTGTCAGTGAACATCTCTCTTTGTATTGGTCTTTGGGATATGTGGCAGTATGTTCAGGTGGCACGCAGGCTCGCGCACACTGGAACGTCCTTGGGCCCATTTCCATTCCACCGCTGGCTTCGCCAGTGTCGCGAGCGCTCGACGACCAGCAACCAACAACAACAAAGCTTCGCTGCTTCAACACCGCAGAACAGGTTCGACGACAACAAAAAGAGTACCAACACCGCTCCGACGCTCCAACCACAACAAAACCAAGCAACCAAGCAACCAAGCAACAACAAAGCTCGAACGACCAACGACGACAACAAAGCAACAACACAGCTCCGACGGTCAACGACGACGAACGGCGACCGACGGCGGCGACCGACAACAAAAACAACGACGACGACGACGACAACAACGACAACAATGACGAACGAACGACGAACGGCGAACGACGAACGACGAACGACGAACAACGAACGACGCACGACGAAC
>ENA-OWNT01002193-OWNT01002193.1-seawater-metagenome-genome-assembly--contig:-NODE-2193-length-21083-cov-7.475007_pt1 | contig 21083 bp, 23 predicted proteins | sample MGYA00238136_ERZ651165 | MGnify/ENA primary metagenome ERZ651165 (study PRJEB26861, sample SAMN08777766) | seawater metagenome | isolation source: coastal seawater | place: USA: Florida | collected...
GGGGCCACCGTCACGCGGCGGACACGTCCCTCGCCGATGTCGACCAGCTCGGCCTTCTCGGCACCGGGGCGGAGCAGAGCGAGGCCGCCCGCCCGCTCGAGGGTGACGTAGACGCCCGAACGGGTGGGATAGGTCTCGGTGGGGTCCCACAAGGCGCGGGGGAGCTCGAAGCTCTCCTGCTGGGGGAGGTGGTTCCAGCCGCAGGCGCTGGCGAGCAGCGCGACGGACACGAGGGGGAGGAAGGTGCGCATGGGGGACCTCACTCGATGGCCGAGTTGAGCTCGAAGCCGGTGATGGTCTCGAGGGTGTCGGAGGAAGGCTCGTAGAAGGAGATGCGGCCGAGGTCGTGGTCCTGAGAGACCCACGCGGGCGGCTCGTCGGTGTCGCCCTCCAGCGGGGGCAGCACGCCGACGTAGACGGGGTTCGACTTCAGCTCGATCTCGTCGGGCAGGAGCGTGACGTAGTCGAGGACTTCCAGGTAGGGCTGGTCCTCCATGATGAAGTAGCCGCGGCGACCGTCCCGGCTGTTGGCGTAGCCGGTGGGCTCGGCGGGGAGCTTCAGCGGGTTCGAGCGGAAGTCGTCGAGGCTGAAGATGCTCAGGGCCCAGCTGTCGGAGAAGGGCGACGGGTCGGCCTCGGGAGCGTCCTCCTGCGTGTGGAAGGCGAGCATGGACTCACCGGTGGGGGTGATGGCCATGCCGGTGACGGGCTTGATGAGGGCGCGGGTGCGGACCTCGTCCGTGGCCACGTCCCAGGTGACGAAGCGATCCGTCGGGGTGGACGTGGTGTAGATGACGGCCTGCTGCCCGGTGGGGTCGAAGAGCAGGGAGCCCAGGTAGAGCTCGGGGGGCAGGTCGACCACCTTCGGGGGCAGGTAGGGGTCGGCCGTGTCGAGCACCCAGAGCTGGCGGGCGTCGCGGCTGACGACGACGGCCTGGTCGCCGCTGGGGGAGAGGTCGAGGTCGGTGGGGTTGGGCCCCACGGGGACGGGCTCGACGGTGCGGGCCAGCAGGTCGACGACCAGCACCTCGTCGGTGCCGAACTGGCGGACGAAGGCGAAGCCGCCATCGGGGGCGAGCACCACCTCCTCGGCCTCGGGCGGGTCGAGGAGATCGGGGGTGAGCTCGATGAGCTGCGGGAGCAGTACGTCCTGGGTCAGGTCGACCACCGCGAGGTACGCGTCGCTGACGATGACGGCGGTGGTGCTGTCGGGGGTGTAGCGGACCATCCGCGGGTTGAAGCCGACGGCCATGGGGAAGTGGTCGCGGGTGGAGAGGTTGACGAAGCTGGCCTCGTTGAAGCTCTGCAGCCCCTGGGCCGGCGGGTCGTCGTCGCGCTCGTTGGCGATGTCGTGGAACAGGGCCACCCAGGCGCCATCGGGCGACATGCGCATCTGGTTGAAGTCCTCGCGCACCTCCACGGTCTCTACGGTGAGGGTGCCGGCGTCGACCACGCTGACGCTGTCGTCGCCGCGATTGAACACCGCGGCGGTGCGGTAGTCCGGGGTGGTGAGCACGATGTCGGGGTCGCGGCCGACGGAGGTGGTGAGCACCTCGAGGGTGCGCACGTTGACCCGGGTGACCGTGTTGCGGTCGGGGTTGGCCACGAACACGTACTTCTCGGTCTGCGCTGGGGGCAGGGCGAGGAAGTCGCGCTCGACCTCTGGTGCCGTGGGTGCGGTCGTGGTGGACCAGTCGTGCGCGTCGTCGTCATCGTCGTCGCCAGTCCAGGTCGATGCGCCGCGGGTGGCGGTATCGCCCGTTCCGCCGGCGAGGTCGTAGGACGCGCACGCCACGACCCAGGGGACCAGGAGCAGCAAGGGGCTTCGCATGGGAACCTCTCTCTAGGGAGCCCATGAAGAAGCAAGGTTCGTGCCGACGCCGTCGTGGACTGCGTCCTCACCTGTTTGCCCCCCGCGGGGAGGGCGCCGTGGCCACGGACTGGGACACCGACGTCATGCCCACGTGGTCCGTCCGAGAATCTAGAACGCGAAGCCGACGCTCAGCCCCGCGGTCAGGTAGGTCGTCGGCTGCATCGCGGGGCCCGACAACCCGGTCAGGCCGGCGCGGACGCCGATGTCGACGGGCAGCATGGTGAACGCGAGGGTGCCGCCGGCATCCCAGCCCCGCGTGGGTCCGCCGGGCGTGGGCATGGGAAAGAGCAGGTGGCCGTAGGCGCCGGGCTCGATGCCGGCACCGATGGAGGCCCGGGCGCCGACCTCGGGCACCAGCAGGCTCGAGCCGGTCCAGCCCGTCAGGCCGGCCTCGGGCACGATGCGGGCGATGCCGATGCCCAGCGGGAGGCCCACTCGGGCACCGATGCCGGTGCCGAGGGCGGGGGCGTCGGTGGCGGTCGTGGTCGCCGTCGAGAGGCTGGCGTCGAGGACGGGCCCGGCGAGGGCGGGCATCGACAGGCACAGGGCCATGGGCAGGACGAGCAGAAGGTTGCGCATGGGTTTCTCCGTGCCCAGGTCGACGGGGCTCGTTTCGGGGTCATTCGTCACGAACCGTCAGCGGCGGATCCTCGGACTGAACACGGGTCGGGGTGGGGCCGATGAGGTGAGCAGGAGGTGACCATGACCTCGGTACGCATGCGGTGGGTCTGGGCGGCGCTCGGTGTGGGGGCGCTGTCGATGCTGGGGGCATGCGAGCCGGAGGAGTGGCGCGAGCTGAAGGGTGCGCCGGACCAGGTGGTCGACGTCCCGGCGCCGGGCCTGTACGAAGGCACGATGGATGTGGAGGTGCGGGCCTTCGGTGGTCCTGTGCGGGTGGCCAGGGAGGACTGCATCGTGCGCTTCACCGCCGATGTCGACCCGCGGGAGAACCGCTGGTTCGTCGCGGAGGCCCTCGGCTGCGACCTCGGGCCCAAGGCCGGTGTGGTCGACTTCTACTTCAGCCTTCCCACCGACACCCCCTACGTGGGCACCATGAGCGGCCCCCTCGACGGCGCGGAGGGACGGTGGAACGGCTGGTTCCACCACGAGACCTCGCTGTACATCGAGTCCATGGGCGAGGCCTACGACCAGGGCGGCCACGCCGAGTTCCTCGTGTTCATCAACGCGGTGCGCGTCGATGCCTACGATGTCGAGCCCGAGGTCACCGACCCAGGCCTCACCGAGGTCGAGGCGACGGGTGAGGCCACCATCGACGATGGCGACGACGACGAGGATTGAGCGACCTCAGGGCAGCTGACCCTCGGTGGCTCCCGCCTCCACGAGCCGTGCTCGGGCGAGCTCCTGTGCCGTCGGCGACGTGTCGTTCCCCCAGAACACGCGCCCCGCCGTCACCGCGGCCACGCCCGCGCTGCCCGAGCCCATGAACGGGTCCGCCACCACTTCACCGGGCTGGGAGCTCTGCTCCACCAGCACCTGCGACACCGCCACCGGCTTCTCCGTCGGGTAGCCCTTCCAGACCCTCGGTGCCGTGAGGATGTCGGGGGTGCCCAGGTTGTTCAGCTTTCGCTTGCCCTTCTCGAAGAACAGCACGAACTCGTGGCGGGCTCGGTAGTGGTAGCCCATCCCGATGTGGACCTTGTCCCACACCAACGGTTTCCAGAAGCGGAAGCCGGCCGCCTCCCCCAGGGGCTTGGTGAGGAACATCGTCTCGGCGTTGCAGAACAGGTAGAAGTGCCGGTCCTTCTTGAGGACTCGGTACGCTTCCGCCATCAGCTCCGGAAAGCGTTGATCCGGGAAGATGTCGAACCACGGGTTGCTCGAGGACTTGCTGGCCTTGAGGCGTGTCGTCGTGCCGCGTCGACGGTGCTTCTCGAGGGACTCGTAGGGTGGGTCGGTGATGAGGAGGTCGACCGACGCGTCGGGGAGGGAGCGCAGCCAGGCGACGGCGTCGGTGTGGGCCAGGTGGAAGGAGGACATGGTGCGTTCCTGTGGGGGGCTGCGCCAGCCCTATCCCCAGCGGTAGAAGCCCTCGCCGCTCTTCTTGCCGAGCTTCCCGGCGGCGACCATGTCGCGCATGAGCTGGGGCGGCTTGAAGGCCGGGTTGCCCAGCTCTGCCGCCAGGTACTCTCCGATGGCCAGGCGCACGTCGAGGCCCACCATGTCGGTGAGCTTGAGCGGGCCGACGGGGTGACGGTAGCCCAGGACCATGGCGGCATCGATGTCTTCGGCGCTCGCGACGCCCTGCTCGAGCATGCGGATGGCCTCCATGCCCAGGCAGACCCCCAGGCGGCTGGTGGCGAAGCCGGGGCGGTCGCGCACCACGATGACCTGCTTGCCGATGCGCTCCCCGAACGCCTGGGCCGCCTGCACGACCTCGGGGCGGGTGCCGTCGGCCCGGATGAGCTCGAGCAGCTTCATGATGTGCACGGGGTTGAAGAAGTGCATGCCCAGCACGCGGCCGGGGTCTGCCACGGCCGAGGCGATGCCCGCCACCGACAGGGAGCTGGTGTTGGTCGCCAGGATGGCGTGCTCGGGCGCATGGGCCTCGACCTGACGGAACAGGGACTGCTTCAGGTCGATCTTCTCGGGGACCGCCTCGACCACGAGGTCGGCCGCGGTGGAGGCGTCGGCCAGGGTGCCGGTGCTGAGGTTGCTCAGGGCCCGGTCGCGCACCTCGGCGGCCACCTTGCCCCGCTCGACGCCCTTGTCGAGGTTGGCGCGTACCTTGGCGAGGGCGCGGGTGAGCTGCTCCTCGCTGGCGTCGGCCAGCACGACCTTCATGCCAGCCATGGCGGTGACCTGGGCGATGCCGTGCCCCATGGTGCCGGCCCCGATGACCCCGACGCGCTCGATCTGCATGAACCCTCCTGGAACGGTGGGCTCCCTATCCCTGTTCGTCGGCGAGCGCGGCCCGCAGGCGCTGAAGCGCCAAGCGGGACCGTGACTTGACGGTGCCGAGGGGCACCTCGAGCGCGGCGGCAATCTCCGAGAGGCTCTGCCCCTGGAGGTAGGCGCGCTCCATGACCTCCCGCTGCTTGGGCGGCGGCTCGGACAGCGCCGCTCGTACCCGCTCGGCTCGCTGGGTCGCGACGCTGTGGCTCACGGGGTCGGGGGCCGGCGCAGGCACCCACATGGGGTCGGTCGGGTCGGGCTCGGGGCGGCCCATGCGCCGGTAGCGGTCGGTGCGCGCGTTGCGGGCGATGGTGAAGATCCACGTGGCCGGGGAGGCCCGGCGACGGTCGTAGCGGTGAGCGAAGCGCCACACCCGAATCAGGACCTCCTGAGCCGTCTCCGAGGCAGCGGTGGCTCCGAGCGCGGGCGTGAGGAAGGCCACCAGCCGCCCCGCCCAACCCTCGTACAGCGCCGCAAAGGCCTCTCGGTCGCCCTGACCGATGCGCTCCAGGAGATCTTGGTCGTCCGTGTCCACCGGCGAAGGATAGCCCGCCACACCAAGGAGGAGCCCATGAACGGTGCCGTCATCGTCGACGCAGTACGAACCCCCATCGGTCGTTTCCAGGGCGGCCTGGCCGCCGTACGGCCCGACGACCTCGCTGGCCACGTCATGCGGGCCGCGGTCGAGCGCGCGGGCATCGATGGCGGCGCGGTCGACGAGGTGTTCTTCGGCTGCGCCAACCAAGCGGGTGAAGACAACCGGAACGTCGCTCGGATGGGCTTGCTGTTGGCGGGCCTGCCCCAGCACGTCCCCGGCATCACCGTGAACCGCCTGTGTGCATCCGGGCTGTCCGCCGTCAACCAGGCCCACCGGATGATCGCGGTGGGCGACGCCCAGCTGTGCATCGCTGGCGGGGTGGAGTCCATGAGCCGGGCGCCGATCAGCATGCCCCGCGGGCCACAGCACCCCAAGGCGGGCAACCTCACCGCGTGGGACACCTCCCTCGGCTGGCGCTACCCCAATCCCGCGCTCGAGGCGCTGTTCCCCCTCGAGGCCATGGGGCAGACCGCCGAGAACATCGTCAGCGACATGAGCATCTCCCGCCACGACCAAGACGTCTTCGCCCTGGGCAGTCACACCAAGGCCGTCGCCGCCCAAGGGAACGGCTGGTTCGACGACGAGCTCGTGGCTGTGCAGGTGCCGGGGCGCAAGGGCGCCGCCACCATCGTCGACCGCGACGAGGGGCCTCGCCCGTCCACCTCGTTGGAGAAGCTGTCCACGCTCCGTGCCGCCTTCCGCAAGGGTGGGAGCGTCACGGCCGGGAACAGCAGCACCCTCAACGACGGAGCCTGCGCCTTGGTCCTCGCCTCCCCGGCGTACGCGGCCGCCGAGGGCCTGCGGGTGCGCGCTCGGATCCGGGCCGTCGCCTCCGCTGGTGTCGACCCCACCCGCATGGGCCTCGGGCCGGTGCCCGCCACCCAGAAGGCGTTGGCCCGTGCCGGCATGAGCGTGGGCGACATCGACGTGTGGGAGCTCAACGAGGCCTTCGCCGCCCAGTCCCTGGGCGTGATTCGCTCCCTGGGCCTCGACGAAGGCCGGGTGAACCTCCACGGGGGGGCCATCGCCCTCGGCCATCCCCTGGGCTGCTCCGGGGCTCGCATCCTCACCACGTTGCTGTCGGTGATGGAGCGCACCGACGCCGCCGTGGGCTGCGCCACGCTCTGCGTGGGCGTGGGGCAGGGCGTGAGCACCATCGTCGAGCGGGTGTAGCGGAAACGAGAACGGCGGGCGCTGCGTGAAGCAGGCCCGCCGTTTCTGCCAAGCGTGGCGATGCGACTACTTGGCGCCGAACCGCTGCGTGGACACGCTCACCGAGCCATCCGCGCCGAAGTTGATGTTCGACACGAGGTTGCGGCCGACCGTCCAGTCGGGCGCGTTCGGGATGACGCGGACCTTCGGGCCCGCCTCTTCCCAGAAGACCTCGACGGTGCCCGTGGCGGAGGAGCCCTGGCCGTTGATGTCGATCACGTACTTGTGGGTGTGCTTGCCGTTGAACCGACGGCGGAGGTCGGGGAGGGCCGGCGAGAAGTGCACGGCGGTGACGGGCGTGGCCCGGCCGTATTGCTCGACCGTGATGGAGGCGAGCTCGAGGGCCTCGCCGTACACGTCGTAGGTGTAGACGAGGTCGCGCATCTCGGTGGACTGGCGGGCGATGACGGAGTCGCCGTTCATCGTGACCTGCCAGGGCATGGCCACCACGTTGCCGCTGGGCATCTGCAGCTGGGTGGTGAAGTGCGACAGGGGCGGCGCGACGGGCTCGGGCGTGGGGGCCGAGAGCATCATCGGGTCGTCGTCGCCGAGGAGGTCGTCGAGGTCGTCGCCGCCGCCGTCCTGGGCCTCGGGCTGGTCGCCTTCGGCGTCGTCGGCGGGCTCGGCACCGAGCTTCTTCGCGCCGTCGTCGGCGGGGGCCTCTTCGGCGGCCGGCGCCTCCTCAGCGGGGGCTTCCTCGGCCGGCGCCTCTTCGGCGGGCTCCTCGGGTGCGGGGCCCAAGGACTTGGGCGCGTCGTCGGCCTCGGGGAGGTCTTCGTCGAGCAGGTCGCCGGTGGGGGCGGGGGCCTGGAGGGTCTTGACCTCGCCCATCTTGCCGCTGAACTCGAAGTCGCCGAAGGTCAGGCCGGCCTCGGCTTCGTCGGTCTTGGCGGTGAAGACGAGGTCTTGCGCGCCGGAGCCCGTGACGTTGGGCCACTGCATGCCGGGGAGCGCCTCGGTGAGGCACTTCAGGAGGGCTTCGTCGGTCAGCTTGTCGGCGGCTTCGTCGCCGAGGTCGCCGGTGCCGTGGTCGCCCAGGGCGCCGTTGTCGAGGCCGAAGGTGAGCTGGACGCGGCCAGCGAGCTCGGGGGCCTCGGCGATGGCGGCATCGTGGCAGGCCTTGAGGGCGGGAATGCCCATGGCCAGCGTGGAGCGCACCAGGGCAGCCGGATCGGGCGGCGGGGGCGGCGGGGCGGCGTTCGGGTCGAACACATTCAGCTCGCCGAAGCCGTTCTCCCAGTCGACGGAGTCGTTCTCGATGACCGTGTAGCCGCCGATGGCGAGGCCACCCTGGGCCTGCACGAGCACGAACTGACCAGGCACCACGCCGGCCACGCTGCGGAGGCCCTCGCGCTTGCCGTCGATCTTGATGCTGGCCTTGAACAGGCTCTGGGACTGGGACACGTCGAGCGCGGCCAGGAGCTGGTTCTGGCTGTGGTTGAACGTGTTGCCGTTCCGCTTGCGGTTGGTCTTGTCCGGGGGGTCGCCGAGGTAGGTGGCCTCGACGGCTTCGCCGCTGGCTCGGGTGAAGGTGGCCTTCACGTCGAGGGAGTCGGCGCCGGAGTTGTCGTCGACCCGGAAGGTGGAGTCGTTCACCCGGCGGAGGGGCAGCTCCGGCATCCAGGCGTCGATGTCGCCGGGGACGCGGGTGATGAGCACCTGGTCGCCGTTGACGGGCTCGGAGTCGAGCACCATCCACTGCACACCCTGGGGCGTGGTGACGCGGGCCAGCTCGAACATGTCGAGGTCGTCGCCCTTGTGCATCGTGACCAGATCGATGTCGAACGCGGCACCGAAGGCCATGAACGGCACCAGCGGCGCCGACGTGGCGGGACCGGACAGGTACTGCAGGGACTTGCTGCGGACGTAGGGGGGGTACTCTACGGCGCGCTGCCATTCGGTCTGAACGGCTTCCTTGGGCTTGTACTTGGCCCCACAGCCAGCGAGAAGGGCGGGGAGAATGGTAGCGGCAGCAACCCAGCGCATCCGGTCGTCCTCGTGTCGATCGGCCCGGGAACCCGGACCTTGGGCCGGGCTACTCTAACGAGTTGACCGCCAACGGCCCCCCACGACCTTTGCGTGCGCTGAATCCGACGCTTTCTACCATGCTTTTTCGGGCGGACTCGTTTCGGTGCGTCAGGAACCGATCAGGCCCTGCATCGGCGAACTGGCCGTTGCGTAGGGCTTCATCGGCATGCGGCCCGCCTCGAAGGCGAGACGGCCGGCGATGACCGCGTGACGCATGGCGTTCGCCATGGCGACGGCGTCGTCTGCCCCGGCGATGGCCGTGTTCATCAAGACGGCGTCGGCGCCGAGCTCCATGGCCCGTGCGGCATCCGAGGCGGTGCCCAGGCCGGCGTCGACGATGAGGGGCACGGTGACCGCTTCGCGGATGAGGCGCAGGGTGTGTGGATTGACCACCCCGAGGCCCGACCCGATGGGGGCCGCGAGGGGCATCACGGCGACGCAGCCGATGTCCTGCAAACGACGGCAGACCACGGGGTCGTCGGGGCAGTAGGGGAACACCTGGAAGCCGTCCCGCACGAGCTGGCGCGCGGCCTCCAGGGTGCCCTCGGCGTCGGGCCAGAGGGTCTTGTCGTCGCCGATGACCTCCAGCTTGACGCGGTTGGTGCCCAGGGCCTCGCGGCCCAGCTGCGCCGTGGTGACCGCGTCCTCTGGCGTGTAGCAGCCCGCGGTGTTGGGCAGCAGCGCGATGCGGTCGGTGTCGATGAAGTCGACCACGTTGGCCCCCGGGGGGGCGTCGAGGTCGACCCGGCGGAGCGCCACGGTGACCATGCCCGTGCCCGTGGCCTCGTGGCAGGCCTTCATGACCTCGAACGAGGCGTAGCGCCCCGTTCCCACGATGAGTCGACTCTCCATCTCCAGGTCACCGACGCGCCACATGGCCCCTCCAGCGCCGCCCCCATATCCCTCCGGCATGCGCGTACCTCCCCTGCTGCTCGTGACGCCCGGCGACGATCGGCGCCTGGAGCCGTGGATCGAGGCGCTGGGCCATGCAGGCGCGCCCGCGGTGCTCCTGCGAGAGCCCTCCCGCCCCCGTGCCGAGGTGCAGCGTCTGGCGGGCCTCGCCGAGAGCGTCGGCATGGTCGTGGTCCTCCATGACCGGCACCCCGACGCCCGCGCCGCGCGCTGGCCCGTGCACCTGCCCGGCGATGGCCGTGCGCCGCCGGTGGACCGCCCCTGGGGCGTGAGCTGCCACGAGATCGACGAGGTCCGGCGTCGGTTGGCCCAGGGGGCGGCCTACGCGCTGTTGTCTCCGGTGTGGCCGCCCACGTCCAAGCCCGACGATCGGCGTCCGGCCCTGGGGTTGGCGCCCTTCGAGGCCCTCGGCCCGGCCCGGTCCCGGGTACTGGCGTTGGGCGGCCTCAGTCCGGCACGGCTGGAGCAGGCGCTCTCCGTGGGGGCTGCCGGCGGGGCCGTGCTGGGGGACGTGTTCGGTCGCGCGACTCCCGCCGAGGGGGCCGAGCGTGTGCGCGCCTACTTGGCCGTCGCGTCGCTCGTGGGCTCGGGGAGCGACTCCCCTTCGCTCGGAGCGACGGGCTCGAACACGAACAGCTCTTCGTAGCCGACGAAGCACTCGCCATCGGCGATCTCCTCGCAGGTGGCGTCGAGGAGGCAGCGCTTGTGGTCCTTGAAGAGGTCTTGCTTGGCCTCGTCTTCCCAGTCGTCGTAGAGCTGTTCCTGCCGCTCGCAGTCTTGCTCGCAGGCTTCGAGCGCCAAGCGATCGGTCTGCAGGTTGCCGCACTCGAGGACCTTGCGGCAGGTGCGCTGGCAGGGCGGGTCGCACGCGGCGACGCCGAGGAGGAGCACCCCAAGGGCAGCACGAAGCATCAGATGGGCTCGCAGTAGCCGACGGCCGGGTCGAGGTCTTCGCAGGTGCGTGCCGCGACGCAGTCCATCCAGGCGGCCGCCTGCTTCTCGTTCGTGATGGTCTTCGGGTTCTGCGGGTCGCGGGGGGTCTCGGGGTCGTAGTCGCCCATGGGGCCCGTGTTCTGCAGCGCGGAGCGGCAGGTGGCCACGCAATCGCGAATCAGCTCCTGGGCGGTCTGGCCGCCGGTGAGGATGCCGCACTCGGACTCGTCGTAGATCTTGGTGCAGCTGGTCTGGCAGTTCTTGTCGCAGCCCCCCACGAGGAGCAGGCCGAAGCCAGCCGCGAACCAGAGGCCTCGCATCGAGCGGGTCATGGGCGCCTCCCCCGCTTCCAGGCGGTGGGCGACCAACCGGGCGCCGAGGCCGAGCGAACGGCACGGGGCGGAGGCTGGGGCGTGTGGCGGGGGGCGAGGGGCTCGATGACCTCGCCCGGCTCGTCGGCCGCGGGCGCCTCCACCGGGGCGATCGCCACGGCCACCGCGGGAGCGGCCTTGATCTGGATGGGCTGGGCGGGGCTGGCGGGAACGTCGATGCGGACCGTCTTCTCAACCTTCGCCTTCGATGCGTTCTTGTAGACCACCTGGAAGGTGACCGCTCCGCCCGCGAAGTTCTCGGGGGGCTGCCAGGTCACCATCGCCAGCCCGTCGACCGGCACCACCGCCGTCACCCGACCCACTTCCGTCTTCACCTTGGGCTTCACCCACTCGGGGAAGTCGGTGTCGTAGATGGGAAAGGTGACCAGGCCCCCATCTCCGCGGGTGCCGAGGTCGGCCACCGCGAGCACATCCACCGCCGCAGCAGTCGAGGGCATCGTCGCGGCGACCAGGGTGGGGATGGCGGTGAGCAGGAGCGAAACGAAGGGGCGGCGCATGGCGACTCCGTCATGCCGGGGCACGCACAGGTAGCGCCTTTCACTCGGGGCTCGTGTCAAGAGGCCGTGGACATCCGGGTGGCGTCTCGGGGTTAGTCGAGGCCGAACTCTTCTGCAGCCGACTTCAAGGCGATGTCGGGCTGTTCGTCCTTCATCATCAGGAACGACCCACACACCAGCACATCCATCCCCGTGCGCATGAAGCAGCGGTAGGCGTCTTCGGGGGTGTTCACGATGGGCTCGCCGCGCACGTTCATGCTCGTGTTCACGATGGCCGCGCAGCCCGTGAGCTTCTTGAACTCGCTGATGAGGTCGTAGTAGAGGGCGTCTTGGTCGCGGCGGACGGTCTGGACGCGCGCGGAGCCGTCGACGTGGGTGATGGCCGGCATGGCGTCGGGGCCGTTGCGAATCTCGTCGCGCACAGGGGCCACCAGTAGCATGTACGGGCTGTTCCCTTCGAGCTCGAAGTAGCGACCGGCGTCTTCTTCGAGACAGCTGGGGGCGAACGGCCGGAAGCCTTCGCGCATCTTGATCTTCAGGTTGATGGTGTCGCGCATCTCGGGGTTTCGGGGGTCGCCCAGGATGCTGCGGTGCCCGAGCGCCCGGGGGCCCCACTCCAGCCGGCCCTGGTACCAGCCCACCACATGGGCCTGGTCGATGAGCTCGGCGGTGCGCTTCAGCAGCTCGGCGCGGTCGAGGCGGTGGAAGACGGCGCCGTAGCGGTCGAGGTCGGCGGCGATGCGCTCGTCGTCGTAGCCCGGGCCCAGGTAGGCGTCTTCCAGTGCCCACCGCCGCGGCTTGCCCATGAGGTCGTGCCACGCCCAGAGTGCAGCACCCATCGCACCCCCTGCATCGCCAGCCGCGGGCTGCACGAACAGCTCCTCCACATCGGTCTCGCGGAGGATGTGCCCGTTGGCCACGCAGTTGAGCGCCACACCGCCGGCCAGGCACAGCTTCTTCTGGCCCGTGCTGTCGAGCACCTTCTTGGCGAGGGCCACCATCACCTCGTTCACGACTTCCTGCAGCGAGCGGGCGACGTCTTTGTGGAACTGCTCGAGCGGCGCTTCGTCGCCGAGGGGACGGGTGGGGGCGCCCATCACCTCTTCGAAGCGCTCGTTGTACATGCGCATGCCGTGGTCGAACGTGAAGTGGCGCATGTCGAGGCGGAAGCTGCCGTCGTCGTGGACGTGGATGAGCTTCTTGATGCGGTCGACGTAGATGGGCTCGCCGTACGGTGCGAGGCCCATGACCTTGTACTCGCCCGAGTTCACCTTGAAGCCCAGGTAGAACGTGAACGACGAGTACAGCAGGCCGAGCGAGTGTGGGAAGCGGATTTCCTCCTGCAGCTCGATGCGCTTGCCCTTGCCCACGCCCCACGAGGCCGTGGCCCATTCGCCCACACCATCCACCGTGAGCACCGCGGACTCTTCGAAGCCCGAGGCGTAGAAGGCGCTCGCGGCGTGGGAGAGGTGGTGCTGGCTGTAGGTGATGGGGCCGGTGTACCCGAGCTCGCTCTTGAGCACTTTGTCGAGGCGGAGCTTGGTGGCGAACCACCCGGGCATGCCGCGCACGAACTGCGGCAGGCTCTTGGGGAAGGTGGCGATGTGGCTGAGCAGGAGGCGCTCGAACTTCACCAGCGGCTTGTCGTAGAAGGCCACCAGCTTGATGTCTTCGGGGCCGATGCCCGCTTCGCCCAGCAGCCACCGGATGGCGTGGATGGGGAAGTCGGGGTCGTGCTTCTTGCGGGTGAAGACCTGTTCGCTGGCCGCGCCAACCGGCACGCCATCGCGCAGCAGGCAAGCAGCGGCATCATGGTAGAAGCAGGACAGACCGAGGACGTACATCGTCACGCTCGCGGGGTGGGGCGGGCCGGACGGGAGCCTACCGCATCCCGGGCGCTGCGGTTGCCTCTCTGGGCATGTAGGATGGCCTCGCGGATGCGGCTCCGTGGAGGTGGCGATGCGTGTCGCTGAGATTGCACCGAGGATGGCCTCGGTCGGCGCATTGCTGGTGGCGTGCTCCGGGCCACCGAAGGAAGCGTCCACGTCCGACGACCTCACGTCGACCCCCGGCACGGTCGACGGCGAAGAGTCCGACGCCGACACCGATGCCGACTCCGACACCGACACCGATGCGGACACCGACGCCGACACCGACACCGACGTCAACCACGACATCCGCGGCCCCTGGACTGACGGCGCTGGCTGGGTGTCGATGGAAGACAGCACGCTGGCCACGGTCACCGACCTCGACCCATGGCGCACATGGCAATTCGTCGAGGTCGACCACGCGGCTGGGCACGGGGTGGCCATCAACCTGGAGAACACCGACGCCGACGGCTTCTTCAGTGGGTTTCACTGGCGCCGTGACGGCGACCTCGCCTGGCTCTGCCACGCCACCAACACCGCCGAGTCCCAAGCCGATGCCCGCGACGCCCCCGTGTCTGCCGACGACCCGGCCGTGGGTGGGTGTGGTGTCGACGACCGCGGCTGGACCCGCCTCTTCCCCGATGCCTGGCTGCCCATCCGAGGCTCCTGGTTCGCCTTCGCGGGCGAGGTCCACATCTCGGAAGACATCTGGGTCGAAGAGACGGCCACCGGCACCCGGCTGTGGGGCATCGCCGAGTACTCGCTGGAAGACCGCTTCCTGGTGGCCGAGAACGGCACAGGCACTGAGCTTCCTGGCAAGTTCAGCCGAGTGGACTGGACCGAAACAGGCGCCGGCTACTACGTCTGCTTCACCGCCACCGACCGCGAGAGCACCTCTGATGCGGCCGCCGTGCCCCGCGCCGACGACACCGAACCGGCTGTGGGGGGCTGCGAAGGAGCGCCGTGGGAGCTCCTGTCCGACGACGCCCCGCTGGTCCCGGTCGAGACAGTGGGCTCGTGGGTCGACCCCGACCTCGGCATCACCTTCGAGATCTCCGGCGCCACCGTCGAAGTCACCGCGGCAGGGAACACCCAGGTCTTCCACGTCCTGTCCTACGACAACCACGACGGCTGGATCGCCGCACAAAACGACGCCGGCAATTCGGTCGACCCCCTGCTCTACTCTCGGCTCGACTGGCGCGATGGCGCAGACACCTCCGAGATGTTCTGGTGCTGGACCGCCTCCACCCACACCAGCGTGGCCGGTGCGGAAGCCGACAGCTCCGCCGACGACACCGACCCCACGTCGGGTGGATGCCGTGGCCAGCCCTGGGCCCGCCTGGAGCGCAGTCCCTAGCGATGCACGCCGCGGGCTGCGGCCACCGCTCGACGGGCCCGCGACAGCGCATCTTCTGCCGACGGACCCTGCTCCGACCACTCCCTGGCCGTGTGCGCGATGTCGTCGAGGCCGGCCTGCACTGCTTCCGGTGACTGGCCGCCCGCCGCTTCCAGCTCGTCGATCGACGCGAGCAAGTCGATGCGCACGGTGTCGGGGAGGTCGGCCAGCAGCACCGCTTTGCGCGCAGACTGGGCTCTGCGCCCCACACCGAGCTGTTGGGCACCGTCGGCCAGTGCAGGTGCCGCACGGGGCCCGCGTTCCACGTACTGTCCGGTGCGCTGGAGGGTGTCGCGGCGCCTGGCTGCGGCGGTCATCGCGCGCCACCCGAAGAGCATGCCCACAAGCGCCAGCATCGCCACCAGTGCAGCACCGAACGGACCGAGCGCGAAGCCCATCGCCGGCGCCCCCAGCAGCAGCCCCGCGAGGCCCACACTCATCGCTGTGGTGGCTTCGGTGGGCGTGGCGGTGCTGACCACTTCGAGCGGTGCACCTGCGGGGGTGAGCTCGGCGAGGCGTCGGGCGGCGTCGGCTTCGGTCTTTGCGGTGGCCACCAGCACCTCTTCGGGGGCGCCACTCGGCAGCACGAACGCGTTGGCCGGGAGGTCCATCAGCGCAGCCAGCCGACGTCGGGCCGCATCCGTGGCCTGGTGGCTGTGCAACACGATGGCGTAGTCGTCGACCGGGGCATCGCGGCGCAGCGTGGGCGCGGCTTTCTCGGGGACGGCGATGCGGGCGCTGGGCGGCCGGTGGGGCTTGTCCTGCACCGGAAGGGAAGGGGGCTCGATGGGGGGCGGCACGGCTGCACGGGCGCGTCGGGCCGCATCGGGGTGCACCAGGCTGTTCACCACATTGGCCAGAGCGTCGGGGACCTCGGCGACCTGGTCGAGCGGGGTGGGCGTGTTCTGGCGCTCCGACAGCCGGGCACGGTCGCCGGTGGGCTCGAAGGGCCACTCTCCCGACACCGCCCGAAAGAGCAGCACACCCAAGCCGTAGCGTGCACGGTCGATCTCGGAGTCGGCGGAGTTGGGTGGGGTGTGCAGGGGTGGGTTGCTCACGGTGGGCTTGGGCACGATGCCGGTGGGAGCGAGCCACGGTCGGCCGGTGGCATCGACCACCACGTCTTCTGTGGTGAGCACGCCGCCCGGGGGAGGGGAGACGGTGAGTGCGGGCAGCAGCCAGCCCGCCAGCTCGAGGGCGCGGTCGGCCGTGAGGCGACGGGTGGGGCTCCAGGCCACGGCCACCCTCGGACGAATGGCTGCCGGCCGCCCGTCGAGCTCTCCCACCGCCAAGGCAGGCAGGCGAGAGGGGGGGAGGTGTTGGGCTTCTTCGGGATTCCACGCGGCCCGGAAGCGCTCGCGAGCACCGGGACGCAGAGCCGCCAGAGCGCCCGGACGGACGAGCTCCACCTCGCGGCCGGTCTCGACCTCTACCGCCGCGTGGCGCTCCAGGTCGCCCACATCGGGGAGGGGACCGGTGATTTCGAAGCGTCCGAAGACACGGCGCCCGGGCTCCATGGCGTCTCCCTGCCGACCCCACGTCCATCGGGGGCACGCGTGCGGCTATCATCCCGTCGACGGAGACGCGCCGTGACCCCCCAACCCTCGGCCCAAGCCCGGCTCACCGGCGCCATTGTTCGCGCGTGGTCCGCCACCTGGCACGTGCGCTGGAGCGGCCAGCAGCGCCTCGCCCACCTCCTCGAAGACGGTCCCGTGGTGCTGGGCTTCTGGCACGAAGATCTCGCCGTGCTCGGCCCTCTGCATGCCGACCGCAGCTTCGTGGGCATGGTCAGCCGCAGCGCCGACGGCCAGCGTCTCGCCGACCTCCTCACCCTCCTCGGGTACACCACCGTGCGCGGCAGCACGTCCAGCCATGCCCGCGCCGTGGCCCTCGCCGGCATGCGTGCATTGCGCGCCGGACGATCCCTCGCTGTTGCCGTCGATGGTCCGCGCGGCCCTCGGCGCGTGGTGTCACCGGGCGCCGCAGCCCTCGCACGCTGGGCCGGAGTCCCGCTCGTGCTCGTGGGTTGTCACGCAACCCCGGCGGTCCGCCTCGGCTCCTGGGACCGCCAGCGCATCCCCGCTCCGTTCGCATCGGTACGGGTGTCCTACAGAGTCGCCAGCGAGGGCATTCCCATCCGGCGCACCCTCGAAGAGCTGGCCGCTACCGACCCCACCGCACACGCACCTTGAACTGGCCGTCGTTGGGGTTGCGGGCCACGCTCACGGTGGCCTTGGAGTCCACCTTCACCGCGAACTCGAGCTCCAGGCCGCCGGGGGAGGGCTTGGCACCGGCTGCTGCACGTGCCGCCTTGGCGAGCTCGTTGGCCACCTGTCCGGCGATGGTGCACACGTGCTTGATGGCGTCGTCGGGGTGGAAGTCCGTCCCGGCGTCCGACTTGTCGAAGCCGCCGACTGTCTCGCAGTCGATGAAGAGGGGGGTGTCGTCGGCGAGTCGGGACTCGAGCAGCATCGGGGCCTCGGTCTATTTGGGCTTGGCGGCGCCCGGGCGGTTCAGGCGAGCCATCACCACCTCGGCGTCTTCGTTGGGCCGCCCGGGGCGGGCGTAGGTTTCCTGGTGGTCGGGCGCAGCATCGGAGTGCTCACCGCTCAGCTTGTCGATCGCGGCCTTCATCTTGCGCTTGAGCCGCCCGCGGAGGTCGAGTCCGGTTGCCATCGAGGTCTCCTGGAGGTCGGGCACCGCTGCATCGGTAGCCCAATGGTCGCACGAGGTGAAGCTGGTGTGTCGAATCCACTTCTGTGCAAGCGCAGGGTGTACACTCCCCCGGCCGCTCGGGGCAAGCGCGTTGCCATTTTCGGCCTCACGTTTGCGGCGTCACAGCCGTCTTCCACTTCGAGCCCCCTTTCTCCTCCCGTCGGTCCGTGCCTCCCGCACAACACCGGCTCTCAGGACCCTTCCGGATCGACCGCATCCGGACATCGCACCGCCCCGACCCCCTTCGTGTGGCAACTGGAGCGCGATCATGGACAACCCTGTCACGCTCGAACAGGTCATCTCGTTCCTGCTCGAGACCCCCCTGTTCGAAGACCTCACCCCCAACGAGCTGGCCGAAGTCGTCCAGATCATGCTCTTCCAGCGCCTGCGGGATGGCCACGCCGTCTTCCGCGAAGGCGACGAAGGCGATGCCTGGTTCGTCATCTTCCGCGGCGAGTGTGTGGTCACCAAGAACGCCCCCTTCGGCCCCGCCCGCACCATCGCGCTCCTCGAAAGCCGCAGCTGCTTCGGCGAGATGGCCGTGCTCGACGGCTCCAACCGCTCGGCCACCATCCAGGCCCGCGGCGACGCCACCGTCTTCAAATTCCCCCGCGAAGCCTTCCAAGGCCTCCTCGCGAAGGGCAGCCTCGCCGCCTACAAGCTGGTCTACGCCATGGCGCGGGTGCTGTGCGTGCGGCAGCGCACCATCACCCAGCAGCTCACCGACGTCATCGAAGACGAAGCCGAGGCCGTGCAGACCAACCTCCGCGACCAGCTCCAGTCGCTGGTCGAGGAATACAAGGTCTCCGAATAGGTTCGGCCGGGGAACAGCGGGGCCGTGTGCACAGTCTGGTCGGGTGCATCCCACCGCCGACCAGAGGTGTCCATGAGCTTGCGCATCGCCTTTCCCCTCTTCGCCGCGGCATTGTGGACCACCCCCGTACATGCATCGTGGGGCGTGGTGGCCGTACCGCCGGCTGCTGAAGACGCCGCCTCCGCGGAAGCCCGGGCCTCGGGTGCCTCGGGCGACGCCGCCATTCCAGTCTGCCGCCGCATGGCCTCTGGGCTGGCCTTGTGCGTGCGGGCGCCCGACTCCACCAAGATCGCCATGCGATCCCAGCTCGCCGCGGCCAACGTGTCCGAAGCGGCTGTGTTCGCTCAGGTGCGCGACGGCGTGGAAGCGGCCTGGGCCACCACCCCCGCCGGCACCTACAGCGTCGACGGCGTGAAGGGCAGCTACTTCGTGCGTGCGGCCCGAGATGGGTTCGACTCCGCCGGCCTGCTGCGCCCCGACCTCCTGGCATCACTCGCTAGAAACAACCCCGTGGTGGCCATTCCCGAAGACGGCACGCTCATGTGGTGGGTTCCGGGCGACGCCGACTTCGACAAGATGCTGGCCGTCGGCGTCAAGCGCATGGCCGAAGCCAGCGCCGCACCGGTCTCGGCTCGTGTCTACCAGCACAACGGCACCGAGTGGACCGTCTGGGGCGAGGTCCGCGGCACCATCGGCCTGCCCGCTCCAGCCCAGCCCAGCCCTTGACCCCTGGCCCCACTTTGCTACCCGGCCGACACCACACACCACACCTCTCACCGGGAGTCGCCATGGGGCGCATCCGAAGCCTGATTCGAGGAGGCCTCAAGCGGGTCTCGTCGGTGGTGTCTCGCAACGAGCTGTTCGAAAAGCCCGGCGACCGACCCCGCACCCCGTCCCTCCCGCCACGCGAGCGCCGCACGGCCGACGTCGTGCCCGCCCCCGCAACGGCCCCTGTACCGGCGCCCGAGCGCACCCTCGCGAGCGTCGACATCCTCGACCTCCCCGGCACCCGCGCCTTCCTTGGAGCGGGACAGGGGCTGCGCGTGGTCAACCACTGGGCCACCTGGTGCATCCCGTGCGTCGAGGAGTTCGACCTCCTCAAGTCCCTGCACGCACGCCTGCCCGATGGCGTCCCGCTGCTGGGCCTGTCCTGGGACCTCTTCGACCCCCGCGGCGACGAAGACGACATCGCCGAGCATGTCGCCAACTTCTCCGCAGGTCACGGCCTGCCCTGGCCGTCGGTCCTCATCGGCGAGGCCGTCGAGCCCCCCGACTTCTTCGCGGCCTTGTCGGTCACCAACCAGACCGTCCCCCAGACCTGGGTGATCGACGACACCGGCGCTGTTCTCCACCGCGTCGAGGGTGTGCTCACCGAGGCCCACATCGAATCCTTGCTGGCGGCTGTGTACGAAGCCGGCGGCGACTTTGGCGGAGACGACCATGTCTGAAGAACAAGACACCCCCAAGGCCCCCGAGGCCGAAGAACACCCCTCTCTCGGCTCCGCTGCCGGTGTCCTGGGCGATGCGTTCGGCCAGGCCATGCGCGTGGCCCTGCGGCGAGGACGGTCCGAGGTGGAGCGCGCCGCAACGTCTGGCCGCCACCGCCTCCAGCTCCGCCAGCTCAAGGCCGACCGCGACGCCATGCTCCGGAAGATTGGGATGGAGGTCCTCCGCCTGGTGGAAGCCGACGAGATCTCGCATCCCGGCCTGCTCCGGAGTGCGCAGCGTGTCGCAGAGCTCGACGCCGAGCTGGCCGACCTCGAGCTGCGCCGGGTGCGCTCCGCCGAAGAGGATGACAACGAATCCTGATTTCGGAGCAGATTCTCCTTGCCCTCCCGCGCACCATTCCATATAAGGCGTGCGTCCTCGGGAGGGGCGGCAACGCTTCCCCCGCCGGCAAACATAAAGACCGCTCATAGAGCGTTTCTCCTTTGGGGCTGTAGCTCAGTTGGGAGAGCACTAGAATGGCATTCTAGGGGTCAGGGGTTCGAGTCCCCTCAGCTCCACTTGAAGCCCGCTGCATCGTCAGCGGGTTTCTTCGTTCTTGGTTCAGGTTTTCATGGGCCGCTCCGGCACGGTGTGCCTCCGCGGGCTGCGAAGCCAAGGTCTTCGCAGCAGCGGCGAGCCAAGGTCTCGCCGCCGGGGGCCCCCTCCGCCTGCTTCGCAGGCACCTCCCCCTGAAGGGGGAGGACTGTGAGAACGGCGATGTCCTCTCCCTTCAGGGGGAGGTGGCCGCGAAGCGGTCGGAGGGGGCCCCGCGCCATCCTGCCCAACCAAAGGCCTCCCCTCACAGGTCTCCGACCCGCCCAAGTCCTCGGTTGAGGTTGCCTCCGGGCCGACTGCTCGCCGGCTGTCGGGTCTGGGTACCGGTGGGCTCGGGGGACGACGAAGCGATGGGTAGGTGCCAGATTCGTCGCTTTGTTCGCTGACGCTCACGCTCCGAACGACTCGGTCGAGGCTGACCGACCTCGCGGGCTGTCGAGGCACCCAACCGGACGACTTCAGGTCCGCGGGCACCTCCCCCTGAAGGGGGAGGACTGAGAGAACGACGATGTCCTCCCCCTTCAGGGGGAGGTGGCCGCGAAGCGGTCGGAGGGGGCCCCACACCATCCATCCCAACCAAAGTCCTCCCCTTGCAGGTCTCCGACCCGCCCAAGTCCTCGGTTGAGGTTGCCTCCGGGCCGACTGCTCGCCGGCTGTCGGGTCTGGGGTTCGATGGGCTCAGGGGACAACGAATCGATGAGGTGGTGCCAGATTCGTCGCTTTGTTCGCTGACGCTCACGCTCCGAACGACTCGGTCGAGGCTGACCGAGCTCGCGGGCTGTCGAGGCACCCAACCGGACGACATCAGGTCTGCGGGCCCCCTCCGCCTGCTCCGCAGGCACCTCCCCCTGAAGGGGGAGGACTGTGAGAACGACGATGTCCTCCCCCT
>ENA-OWNT01002194-OWNT01002194.1-seawater-metagenome-genome-assembly--contig:-NODE-2194-length-21077-cov-10.198429_pt1 | contig 21077 bp, 21 predicted proteins | sample MGYA00238136_ERZ651165 | MGnify/ENA primary metagenome ERZ651165 (study PRJEB26861, sample SAMN08777766) | seawater metagenome | isolation source: coastal seawater | place: USA: Florida | collected...
CCGTTCCGCGAGTTGCCGCTGCCGCGACCTGCAGGGTCGTGCTTCTCGTAGCCGAGGTGGTCACTGAGCTCAGCCTCAAGGGCCGTCTCCACCGCGCGCTTCTGCAGCTGCTTGAGCAACCCGTTCGGCCCGAGCAGCTCCGTGGGGTCCACCCCCGCGAGCAGCTCGTCGATCAGCTGGTCCTGCTTCGTCTTCGTCTTCTTCTTCCTGGCCACGATGGCCTCCTCTGATAGGGAGGACGCTACAGGCTCAGGCAGTTACACAGATTCAGGGACAGACTCGCTCACCCATTGCAGGCCCAGGAGTTGCCGCCCCCTGCGCCGCAGCCCCCGTGCCTTTCTGTGGTCCTGCCCAGGAGTTGCCGCCCCCTGCGCCGCAGCCCCCGCGCCTTTCTGTGGTCCTGCCCAGGAGTTGCCGCCCCCTGCGCCGCAGCCCCCACCCCTTTCTGTGGTCCTGCCCAGGAGTTGCCGCCCCCTGCGCCGCAGCCCCCGCTCTTCTCCTCCATCCGGCCGCAGTCGCTCGCGCCAGGGGGGCCGGAGGGCGGCCGCTTGCGGCCGGTCCGCGGGGCGTGGCGCGCGAAGGCGCGCCGGGACCCGAGACGGAGCGCGACTGCGCGACCCCGGAGGACAACCGGTGCCGCTTGCGGCAGGCGCCCCGCTCCTCCCGAACTCTCCTCTAAGCCCGACGCCCCACCGGCCCCGCTCACTTCTGCGACTCGACCGGGCGCGTTCGTGCCCGCCCGGTGGCTTGCCCGATTCCTGGCACGCGCCTTGCGAAAGGTGACGGCGCTAACCCCGACGCGACGGAGGGATCGCCCTGATGGCCGGAATGCTTCGCCCGAACAGCAACGCGCGCGTGCTCAACGCGTACCTGAAGAACATGGGGGACCACTCGCTCCTCAGCCGCGAGGAGGAGTACGAGATCGGTCGTCTCTGCCTCGAAGGCACCCCCGAGGAGCAGGAGCGCGCGAAGGACACGATGATCAAGGCGAACCTCCGCCTCGTCGTCTCCATCGCCAAGCAGTACAGCTACCGCGGCATCCCGATGAGCGACCTCATCCAGGAGGGGAACATCGGGCTCATGCGCGCCGTGGAGAAGTTCGAGTACCACCGCGGCTTCAAGTTCAGCACCTACGCGTCCTGGTGGATCCGCCAGGCCATCGTCCGCTCCATCGAGAGCACGTGCCGCACCATCCGCGTGCCCATCTACAAGCTCGAGAGCCTCAACCGCCTCAACGCCACGATCCGCTCCCTGGCGAAGACGCTGGGCCGCGAGGCGACCCGGACCGAGATCGCCGAGGCGATGGAGACCACCATCGACGAGATCGACGACATGCTCCGCATGATGCGGGAGCCCGTCTCCATCGACCGGCCGGTGGGTGAGGACGGCGATGCCCGTCTCGGCGACTTCATCACCGCCGAGGAGGAAGAGCTGCCCGGCGACTCCCTCGTGGAGAAGAACCTGCGCAAGGGGGTGTGCCGGGCTCTGGCCACCCTCGACCCGCGCGAGGAGCGCGTGCTGCGCCTGCGCTTCGGCATCGACGCCTACGGCGAGACCCACTCGCTGGAGCGCATCGGCAAGGACTTCGGCCTCACCCGCGAGCGCATCCGCCAGATCGAGATCCGGGCGCTCCAGAAGCTTCGCCACGCGAAGCGCCGGCGCTACATCGAGGACTACGCGTAGCTGTCGCCCTGGGGCAGATGGGACTTTGTGCCTAGCTGCTCTGACCTGAGTGCAGGGGGCTCTGAACTTTTTGCAGGGTAGCGCCGCCGAGGCGCCGCGGTGTACACCCGCGCCATGCGCATCTCCGCCCTGATCCTCCTGGTCTGTCTGCCCCTCGCGGCCTGTTCGAACACCCCCGAGTGCGTCGTGTTCAACGCCGCCCACGCCACGGTGAACGGGGTGGTGGACGTCGGCGAGACCGCCATGGGCGACACCGTCGAGGCCGTGGTGGAGGTGGAGACGACGGGGCTCGAAGGCAGCGCCACCACCGACGTCCTCATCGAGGTGCAGACGAACTGCGACGACGAGGCCTGCACCCCCACGTTCGCCTGCGAGCCGACCAGCATCGACCCCGGCGCCACCGTCCTGTGCGACGTCGTCGACGAGATCGACGGACCAGCCTGTACCTGGAGCTGCCAGCTCGGTCTGCGCGCGACGGTCCTCGAGGACGACGTGTGCGACGACGCGCTCATCGTGACGGAGCTGATCGGGGACCACGTCGAGGTCGCGGTCGGGCGCTGACGCTCGACCCGCTCAGGGGTCCGCCCGACCAGAGCGCCCTCCGGCGCCGATCGTCGATTCCTCGGCTACCGTAACCTCCATGTTGCCGTCCAAAGAACTCGACGCGCTCGGGAACCCCGTGCGCCGGAGGATCCTGGAGCTGTTGCGGGAGCAGCCGCGGGCCGTGGGGGACCTCGCCGCGTCCTTCGACGTCAGCCGCCCCGCCATCTCGCGGCACCTGCGCCTGCTCCACGAGGCCCGACTGGTCCGCGTGGAGCGGCAGGGAACGCGCCGCCTCTACTCGGTGGACGGGGAGGGCCTCGAAGCGGTGCGGGTGGGCTGCGCGACCTTCTGGGACGACGCCCTCAGCCGGTTCGCCCTCGTCGCCGAGAACCTTGAGGAGGGGACATGACGGGGCTGGTGGAGCGGGAGATCACTCTGACCGTGGGGCCGTCGCGGGCGTTTGCCGTGTGGACGGAGCACGTGGGCCTGTGGTGGCCGAAGGGGCACTCGATGTCCCAGGAGGACGGGGCGCGGATGGCGTTCGAGGCGGGCGTTGGGGGGCGGCTCGTCGAGCATGCGCCGTCCGGGCGCGAGCTGGTGTGGGGACGGGTCCTGCGCTGGGAGCCGCCGACGGCGCTGAGCTTCTCGTTCGTGCCGGGCTCCCCTCCAGGCAAGGAGTCCGAGGTGGACGTCACGTTCGCTGCGCTGGACGACGGGGGCACCCGGGTGCGCGTGGTGCACCGGCCCGCGGTCCTGACGGACGCTGAGTGGGAGCACTCGGTCGCGAAGTTCGCGCGGGGCTGGGAGATGCTCACCGCGGCCTATCTCCGGGCGTTCGGAGAGTGACCGACCGGCGGCTGCACACGAGCCGTGGCTGGCAGGCGGAGCATGCCGCGGAGCTCGTGGTGCGAACGCGCGGGCTCGACGTGACGGTCGTGGTCGAGGCGGGGGAACCGGAAGCGGGGCCGACCGGGTGGCCGCGGCTCGTGCAGGGCGGGGAGCTGGTCGCCGCCGGGGCCGAGGTGGCGCGGGTCCTGTGGGCCGACGGGGGTGGCGACGCGCCGTCTGCATCGCGCTCCGCGCTGGATGACGCGAGGGACCTGCAGAGGTTGGCCCGCGCCGCCGGGTTCGCGGCGAGCCAGGCGGAGTACGAGCCCGCCTACCACGCGTTCTTCGCGGCACTGGACCACTTCGAGGCAGCGCTCGCCGAGTCGCGGTTCCTGGGCGGCGCCGAGCCGAGCCTCGCCGACCTCTGGCTGTTCGCGGCGCTCGTGCGCTTCGAGGGCGCCTGGTACTCGCTGTACAAGGTGAACCGCGGCCTGGCCCGCGAGATGGCGCAGCTGGGTGGGTACCTGCGGGACCTCCATCAGCGTCCCGGGTTTGCAGACACGGTGGACTGGGATGCCATCAAGCGGATGCACTACCTCGAGGATGCGCGGATCGCGCCGAAGCAGCGGGTGGCGCGGGGAGTCCCTGACCTGTGGGGCCCTCACGATCGAGCGGAGCGGTTCGCGCGCGCCGAGGTACGGGCGGTGGGGACCGAGGAGCAGCGGGGCGCGCGGGGGCGCGGTGAGTGGGTGCGAGGGACGAGCGCGCACCGGCGCTGGATCACGGCGGACGGGAGCTCGGGGCTGCCGGCGGAGGCGGGCCGCTACCACCTCTACATCGCGAACAACTGCCCCTGGTGCCACCGAGTGGCGCTGACGCGCGCGGTGAAGGGGCTCCAGGACGTCGTGTCGATGGACGTCCTCTGGTACCGGCGCGACCCGGAGCGCGGCTGGCAGTTCCGGCCGGACGAGCCGGGGTGCACCGAAGACACGGTGTTCGGGTTCGACTACGCGCGGCAGGTGTACGAGCGGGAGGGGTCGACGGAGCGGTCGGTGCCGATCCTCTTCGACACCGTCGAGCAGCGGGTGGTGAACAACGAGTCGTCGGAGATCATGCGGATGCTCGACCGGGCGTTCGGCGCCCTGGCAGCGCGGGACATCGAGCTCGCGCCGGACGCGCTGGTGGACGCCATCGACCGGGTGAACGCCTGGACCTACACGGACGTGAACAACGGGGCGTACAAGGCGGGATTCACCAGCGACCAGCGGGCTCACGACCTGGCCTACGCGCGGTACTTCTCGGCGCTGGAGCGTCTGGACCGGCGGCTGAGAACGCGGCGGTTCCTGTGCGGCGAGCAGCTGACCGAGGCGGACCTGCGGCTATTCCCCACGCTGTTCCGGCACGACCATGTCTACTACACGAGGTTCCGGCTGGATCACCGCCGGATCAGGGACTACCCGGACCTGTACCGGTGGCTCAGGGATGTCCTTGCAGTGCCTGGCGTCGCGGAGGCGTCGAACCTGGACCACTGCCGCAAGGGCTACTTCGGCCGGAACGCGAACCAGGTGGTGCCGCTGGGCCCGGAGTGGGAGTTCGAGTAGGCGGTCGCGGCTGCGAGGCGGTCAGGAGAGCCGTCGGCGGCGTCCGAGGATCCCAAAAAGAGCCGTGAGGAGGCCCCACGCCGCCGGGCTCTGCGGAGAGTGGCTCCCTCGACAGCCAGTGCAGCCCACAGCGCCCTCGAGGACCTGGGTGGTGCGGTTGCCGGCCAGATCGATCGCCGTGAGGTGGATGTCCACGGCGTGGTGGGGGGCCGGGACGGCGTGCAGGTCTCGTTCGTGGCCTGCGTCCAGGAGCTCATCGCCGTCCCAGACCTCCCACAGCCAGATCACGGGCTCGTTGGGGCGGTCGAGGTCGAGCCGCACCGCGCGCTCGCGGCTGCCGCCGCAGCTGCTCGTGGGGTGGTCGGTCGGGGACTGTCCGCTCCACCCGAGGACCTCGAAGTGGGGCGGGGTCGGGTCCACCGCGTTTCGGACCTCGTACACGGGGCCCACCGGCGCGTCGTACTCCCAGAGGAGGTACTCCCCGACCTCCCAGCCATCCGTCGGCGTCGCGGCGAACACGGGCGCGTCGTCCAGGGGGGCGTACTCCCAGGTGACCGGGGCGCCGTCGGGGGTGCGGATGTCGGCGAGCGCGTGCAGGTACTCGCCGTCCACGTAGACGGCGCCGTCCAGGGCGAGGTGCTCGACCCGCTCGTCGCGGGGATAGGGGACGATGAACTCGGTCTCGAGGTAGTAGCACCCGAACGCGGTCGCGGGCATGGCGGTGGCGAGCAGAGCCACCGCCGGCATCCCCAGCGCGACGACCACCCCACACAGCGCTCCGCGACCCATGTGGCCCAACCTATCAGCCCGGCCACCTCACGCCGCGGGTGATCTGTCGCCCGCGCCTCGCGCGCCAGCGCCTCGCGCCAGCGCCGGCCCCGAAGACCCCTACTCGCGCTCGAACACCACGCTCAGCCCCATGCCCCCGCTGATGCACAGCGTCGCCAGGCCGCGCTTCGCGTCCCGCTGCTTCATCGCGTGCAGGAGGGTCACGGCGATGCGCGTGCCCGTGGCGCCGATGGGGTGCCCCAGCGCGATGGCGCCGCCGTGGACGTTCAGGCGGTCCCGGTCGAAGCCGAGCTCCCGGTCGCACGCCAGCAGCTGGGCCGCGAAGGCCTCGTTGAGCTCGATGAGGTCGAAGTCGCCGAGCCCCAGGCCCGTCTTCTCCATCAGCTGCCGCGTCGCCGGCACCGGGCCGATGCCCATCACCTCCGGCGCCACCCCCGCCGACTGCCACGCCGTGACCTTCGCGAACGGCACGAGGCCGTGCTTCTCCACCGCCTCGCTGCTCGCCACCACGACCGCCGCCGACCCGTCCGTCACGCCCGAGCTGTTGCCCGCGTGCACCGTGCCGTCCTCCTTGAAGACCGGCTTGAGCTTCTTCATCTTCTCGACCGTGCTGTCCGGCCGCATGTGCTCGTCGTGGTCGAGGACGGTGTCGCCCTTTCGGCCCTTGATCGTGAACGGCACGATCTCGTCAGCGAACGCGCCCGCATCCCGGGCCGCCCCCGCGCGCTGCTGGCTCGTCTCCGCCCAGGCGTCCTGCTCGTCCCGCCCGATGGAGAACTGCTCGGCCAGCGTCTCCGCCGTCCGCCCCATGAGCTGGTCCGCCAGCGGGCAGAAGAACCCGTCCCGGTACATCCCGTCCACCAGCTCGCCGTGCCCCATGCGGTAGCCCCAGCGCGCGCGCGGGAGCATGTACGGCGTGTTGGACATGGACTCCGCCCCGCCGGCGAGCACCACGCTCGCCTCGCCGAGCTTGATGGTCCGCGCCGCCTGCACGATGGCGAACAGCCCGCTGCCGCAGGCCTTGTTCACCGTGTACGCCGGCGACTCCTTCGGCACTCCGGCCCGGATGCTCACCTGGCGCGCGGTGTTCGGCCCGCCGCCCGCCTGGCGCCCGTGGCCCCAGATGGTCTCGTCGACGATGGACGGGTCGGCGCCCGCGCGCTCCATCGCCGCCTGGGCGACCGGCACGGACAGGTCCGCCGGCATGAGTGACGACAGCGTGCCGCCGAACTTGCCGATGGGGGAGCGGGAGGGTCCGCAGATCCAGATGGGGGCATCGCTCATGTCAGCTCCTCGTGGGCGACCTCGCTCTGGTCGCCGGTGCTCAGGTCCTTCACGGTCACCGCGCCGCGGGCCCACTCGTCGGGGGCGACGAGGATCATCCGCTTCGCGCCGCTCCGGTCCGCGTGCTTGAAGGCCCACTTCGCCTTCTTCTTCTCCATGACCAGGTCCACGCTCCGCCCCGCCGCCCGCAGGCGCGACGCGATCCCCATCGCCGCTGGCCGAAGGGTCTCGGAGAACGCGAACACCACGTCGTCCACGTCCGGCGTCAGTTCGGGCAGCAGGCCCTTGTCCTTGAGCAGCTCGACGATCACGACGTCCCCGAACCCGAAGCCGCACGCGGGGATGTCGTTGCCGCCGAAGGTGCTGAGCAGCCGGTCGTAGCGGCCCCCTCCGCAGATGGCCCGCAGCGTGGCGCCGCGGTCGAAGGCCTCGAACACCACCCCGGTGTAGTAGGCGAGGCCGCGCACGACGCTCGCGTCGAACACGAGCCAGTCCGCGATGCCGTAGGCGTCGGCCAGCTCGAACAGCCGACGCAGCTCCGCGACCACCCCGTGCTCCGGTCCCAGCACGTCGGCCAGATCATCGAGCGACCGCAGCGACAGCGTCGCCACGATCTCGTCCACGAGCGCCCCGTCGAGCCCGAGCGCTGCCAGATCCTTCTCGATGGCCTCCCGCGGCATCTTCTCAAGCTTGTCCACGAGGACGCACACGGCGGCGAAGTGCTCGTCCGGCACCCCCAGCTTCTCGGTGAGGACGGCGTGGAGCACCCCGCGCGACGAGACGCGGATCCCCACGTCCTCGCTGGCCAGCCCGAGCCGCCCGAAGAACGTCGCCACCGCAGCGAGCAGCTCCACCTCCGCCGCCACGTCCTCGACCCCGAAGATGTCCATGTTCCACTGGTAGTGCTCGCGCTTGCGTCCCCGAGTCATCCGCTCGTAGCGCCAGCACTGGGGGATGGAGAACCAGCGGATGGGCAGCGAGAGCGACCGCCCCTTGCCGAGCACCAGCCGCGCCAGCGACGGCGTCATCTCGGGCCGCAGGGCGACCCGGCGTCCGCCCTTGTCCTCGAAGTTGTAGAGCTGGCCGGTGATCTCCTCGCCCGCCTTGCGCACGTAGAGCTCCTCGGTCTCCAGGACCGGGGCGTCGTACTCCTCAAAGGCGAACTGGCGCGCCACCTCGCGGAAGTGGTCGAACAGCCAGGTGCGGAGGCGCATCTCCTCGGGCGGGAAGTCGCGGGTGCCCCGGGGCGGGGCGGTCGAGATGGTGGCCATGGGTTACCTCCCGGTGAAGCGCGCCTTGCGCTTCTCGACGTAGGCATCCAGGCCTTCCGTCGCGTCGTCACTCGCGAAGAGCTTCGCCTGCAGCTCGCGCTCCAGCGCCAGCCCCGACTCCAGCGGCAGGGAGGCGCCCGTCTGCACGGCGCGCTTGATGTGGCCGACCGCCATGGACGCGGTGCGGGGCGTGCACAGGCCCTTCGCGTACGCCACCACGGCGTCGAGGAATCCGTCGGCCTCCACGTCGAGGACCCGGTCGAACACGCCTTCGGCCACCGCTTCGTCGAAGGAGCCGGTCCGCCCCTCGACCATCCAGCGCAGCGCCTTCTGGTGCCCCACGAGCCGCGCGAGCCGCTGGGTGCCGCCGGTGCCGGGCAGGACGCCGAGCTTCACCTCGGGGAGGCCGAAGCTGCCGCCGTCCTTGCGCCCGATGCGCAGGTCGCACGCCATCGCGACCTCGAGGCCACCGCCGACGCAGTGCCCGTTCACCGCGGCGATCACGAGCTTGTCCGTGTGCTCGAGGCGCAGGAGCGTCTCGTTCGCGTGCAGGCAGAAGTAGTACTTGAAGCGGGGGGTGACGCTGGCCAGCATCCCGATGTCCGCGCCGGCGCAGAAGAAGCGGCTCCCGGCGCCGGTGACCACGATGACCTCCACCTCGTCGTCGAAGCGAGCCCGCAGGATGGCCTCGTCCAGGGACTTCATGAGCGCGAGGCTGTAGCAGTTGGCCGGCGGGGCGGTGAGGGTGAGGACGGCGACGGGGCCGTCCGTCCGGTACTGGACGACGGGCTCGGACATCGATGACTCCTGTGCGGCCGCGGGGCGGCGGGGGACGGAGTCTAAGGGCTGCGCGAGCCCCCCGCGCGGTCAGTCGCGCGCGACCTCGCCCCCGGCGGCGGTCCAGGCGGGCAGCCCCTGAACGAGCGAGTGGGACTTGTCGTACCCCTGCTCGCGCAGGAACATGGCCGCGCCGTGGCTGCGCATCCCGGCGGCGCAATACATGACGATCGTCGCGTCCTTGTCGAGCTCGGAGTATCGGCGGGGGACGTCGCGGAGCGGGATGTGGATCGCGCCGGGGATCGTCCCCGAAGCGGCGAGCTCGCGGGACTCGCGCACGTCGACGAACACGATGTCCTCGCGGTCCTTGATGTCCGCTGCCGTGATCTCCAGGTCGTCCGGCTCCTCGGGCTCGGGGGGCGGCGAATAGGTGCTCGACGACGGGGGCGTCGAGGGGGCTGCGGGGGTGTCGTCTCCGAGGATCCCGGCTGCCTTCAGGGCGATCTTCAGCGGCAGCAGCGCGAGCTTGATGGGGAGCTTGATGAGCTGCTTGAGCATGGACTCTCCTCCTGGGCGGCGGTCGACGACGCCGGCCCCTCATCACAGCACCGGCCTGCGCGTCCGGCAAACCGGTCGCCGGAGTCGGACGAGGGACGCGTCGAGAGCGACCCGACCGGCGCGCGGAACGTGTCTTCGCGGGTGTCCCCTCGCGATTCCCCCGACTGTAGGATGCCCCATGCTTCGCACCCGACTTCTTCCCGCCCTCCTCCTCTTCACCTTCCTCGCGACCTTCGCGCTCCCGGCCTTCGCCGCGGGTGAGAAGCCGAAGGAGTTCATCGGCACCTGGGGGTTCGAGACCCCGGCGGAGATGAAGGCCCAGATCGCCGAGGCCGAGAAGGCGCTGAAGGCCAACCCCGAGGACGAGCTCAGCAAGGCGATGCTCGAGATGATGAAGGTCCTGACGACCATGGAGATGGTCTTCTCGGACACGGGCGTCGAGATGAAGGTCGGCGGAGAGACGAAGGAGGAGAGCCAGGACTGGTGGGCGACCAAGAACGCCGACGGCTCCTACGTCATCACCGTCAAGGACAAGGAAGGCAAGGAGGACCCGGCCACGGCCAAGATCGAGGGCGACAAGCTGACGATCATGTCCGGCGAGGGCGAGCCCCCGATGGTCTTCAACCGCAAGAAGTAGCGGCGCTCCTGCGGCGTCAGCGGCGGGGCACCCCTCGTCCTACGCCGCGGCGTCGGCCTGCTCGGCCTCGATCGCGGCCAGCTCCTCTTCGCTCAGCACCACCTTCTGCTCCGACTTGAACCACACGAACGGGATGCCGGGCTTCCGGTAGAGCGTCCGGGGGATGTTCGGAGCCAGCTGCGCGTGCAGCTTCGGCAGCTCGCTCCAGTGGAGCCCGTGCTGGCTGTGGTGGGCCGTGTGGTAGCCGAGGTTGCCCGTCATCTTGTTGTAGAGCGGGTGGAGGATGTTGTAGCTGGCCTCGTTGTGGTCGTCCGTCTCGAGGCCGGCGTGGTGGAAGTACGTCGCCCACGCGGTCAGGTACAGGCTCAGCGCCATCGGCACCGCGAAGACCCAGAGCGCGTTCCAGGGGTTCAGGGCGAAGAAGCCCCCGAGCAGGGCAAGCTGGAGCAGCCCCATCCGTAGGAACGTGCGCCGAGCGCGCGGGTACTTGGCCCCCACCTTCCAGGCCCGCGGGTAGGCGGTCAGGGCCACGTTCAGCCCGTACTCCACCTCGCCCATCGTCGTGCCGTCGGGCCGCTTCCAGCGTGACTCGTCCTTTTCCTGGTCGAGGTAGTTCACGTGGTGTCCCACGACGTGGTGCAAGAACCAGGCGTGGGACGTGACCCCGGTCTGGAACCCGAAGATCAGCTCGAGGATCCGGTTGGGGAACCAGTGCTTGAACATCGGCCGGTGCTGGTGGTGGTGGTTCCACGAGCAGATCCAGCCCTTGGGGATCGCCATCCCGGCGCACCACAGCATCGGCGCCCACCACGTCGTGGCGGTGAAGAACACGGCGAGGTCCAGGGCGAACACGACGCAGAACAGGAAAATGGGGACGCGGTCGACGGAGTGACGGACGAGCTGCATGGCGCGGGAAGCTACAGGCTCGCAAGAGCCCGTGCCTGAGCGATGCCGTCAAACAGGGGGGCGGCGCCCCCGTCGGCCGAGCCCCAGCGCCAGGAGCGCCAGCAGCCACAGCGCCGGTCCGCTCGAGGGGGAGGCGCTGCACCCGGAGCAGCCGTCCGACCGACACCTGGCGGGTCGCGTCCAGCCCTGGTCCGATGTGACCGGCGCCCCGTTCGTCCAGACCAGATCGAGCTCGGCTCGAAGATCGCCGAAGGTCGCCACGAGCGTCCCGCTCCGTTCTCCGGTGCTCAACGATGGGCGGCTGCACGTGTCTGCCAGGTCCACGTAGTCGGGCCCCGCCCACACCTCGTAGATGGCGTTCGCGACCCCGAACTCCATCGCCAGCCCCTCGAAGGACCAACGCACCGGCACTCCGTGGATGAGGTCGCCATCCGCCGTCCTGACGTACGCGCGCGCCGCGATGTCGTTGTTCGCGTCGATCATCGCGGCGATGTCGATGGAGACCGCCTCGTCCCCGGCGTCCACGGCGACGAGCTCGGCGGCCCCCCACTCGTCGTCACCGAGGCTCGCCCGCACCTCCGCGGTCGCGTCGCGGTCCAGCTCGAGTCGGAGGGTGTGGTCGAACGCCTCCTGGCTGTTCCGGGCCGCCCCCACACGGGTGCTGCTGGCGTCGCCGCGTTCCCGCACCGTGCCTTCGGTCTCTCCGACGGTGAGGCGGACGCGGTCCAGGTTCCAGGCGACCGCCATGCCCTCGTCGTCGGCGTCGAAGAGACCCGCCCTCACGCGGACCGGCGACCCGGCGGCCACGAGCATCGACGCGGGGTAGGGGACCTCATGAACCGTCAGGAGGCCTGGGTCCGTCGCGGTGATGGTCCCCGCGGGGACCGCGAGCAGCTCCGGCCAAGGCACCAGCCGCGGTTTGACCTGGTCGGCGCGCCGGCCCTGGAGCTCGACCCAGTCGTCGGCGACCTGCGTCGCCCCGGAGGCGCAGTCCTGCGCGGTGAACGTGAAGAGGGAGACGTCGGGGCCGAAGTCGATGCACTCGCCGCTCTGGATCGGCGCGGGCCCCGTGCCCTGATCGAGCTCGGCGAGCCAGCAGTCCGGCGTGGGGGTGGTGGCGTCCCACTCGTGTCCCCAGCTGAGACACATCGTCGTGCCCTCCAGGACCGGCTGCGCGCCGTCGTAGGTCGCGTAGGGGATCGCCTCGACGTGGGGGCCCACCCAGTCGTCCTCGGCGTTCGGGTCCTCGTCCTGCACGCTGAACAGGCGCACGTTCCCCTCGACGCCGGGGATGTCCACCGGTGGGGTGAGCGGGCAGCCCCCCACCATGACCCCCACCGCCAGGAGCACCCCGCCCCGGATCCCACGCTCCTCTCGTCCCAGCTTCGTCCGTCCCATCTCTGCCTCCTGCCGTCTGCGGACCACGATGTGCACTCAGCGGGCCACCGACCCGGGCGCGCTGGAGCCCTCGGTCCCTCGCTCGAACGACCGCCAGGCGACCGACGCGGTCAGCGCCAGGAACGTCGCGAGCATGATCACGTTCTGGAGGCGCCATCTCACCCACGCGTGGGGACTCAGCCGCTGACAGAACAGGTAGTAGGACGCGGTGAGGAAGACCGCGGCGCCCATCCCGACGCCCAGGGAGAAGCGGTCCTCGCGGCGTGCGCCGAGCAGGGGCAGCAGCGCGAGCGCGCTCCAGTAGTACCGGGAGCTGACGGTGAGGACGAAGAAGGCGACCACCGCGAGGACGAAGCAGTCGAGCTCGTCCCGGCGCCAACACGCGGTCGCGAGCAACCCGAGCAACAGGGCGGCGACGGCGTAGCGGAGAGGGCGCGCCTCCGCGATGTTGGCCTGGCGCTGCTCCACGCGAGGCGCCCGGGGCCGGAGCTCGAGCGACCGGCTCCCGAAGATGTGGGCGAGACCCACCCGGGCCTCCCCCGCCTTGTGGTGGTGGTTGTGGATCGTGACCTTGTCGCTCCACTCATCCCACGCGTCGAGTCCGCGCGGACCGGCCGCTCCGAGGCCCACGCCGAGGACCAGCGCGAGGGCGAAGCCGCCCACGAGACGCGGCGCCCAGGGGGGAAGTGCGCGGTCGGTCAGCGCGTCGAGGGCCGCTCGGGCGAGCATCCCGGCCAGGAAGACGGCGGGGAACACCCGAAGCACCGTGGCTGCGCCCAGGAGCGCGCCGGCGACGCCGTGTCGGCGGGTCTTCACCGCGGCCGCGGCGCAGAGGACCAGCGCGAGCCAGTCGTACTGGATGAAGGAGCCGAGGAATCGGGTGGGGTTGTTCCACACCAGCAGCGCCACCCAGATGGCCACGACGGAGCGCAGGGGCCCGAACGCGACGGTCAACGCGGCGAGCGCAGCCAGGACGAGCACCATGTCCACGCTCTTGGCGAGGCGCAGGTGGTGGGGGCTCCCCAGGTCGAGACCCTCGGTGACCCACCGCGCGGGGACGCTCCAGGCAGGCGAGGCGTTGTAGCCCCGGTCGCGGATGACGAAGGTCCACCCTTGCGGGGCCATCTGCGGGGCCAGCGCCGCCAGGTCCTGCTGGAACTCCATCCAGCGGGCGTCGGTCCACCGGGGGCTACGGACGAGCGGGGGGCCCGGAGGGGTCGGCTTCAGCTCGTACGTCCGCAGGTCCCGGTAGCGCAGGGCCTCTCCTGGCGCGGACCCGGCCTCGCGCCAGGCGGCGAGCGTCTGCTCGTACATGTCGAAGTAGCCGAGCTCGTGCTGGTACTTCGCTCCGAGCCAGTAGTGGTAGACGTTCCAGGCGTGGACGCGGCCGTCGCGCAGGCCCTGGGGGCCGAACCCCATGTAGACGAGCAGGGCCACCAACCCACACGCCCACACCAGCCAGGAAGCCCTCCGCGCCACGCCGTGTCCCCCAAGCAAGTACACCGCCGCGCCACAGGGCGCGACGGTGCACTCTACGAGACGCCGGGGCCAGCTCGGTGCCCCGCGAGGAGACTCAGTCCAACAGCGCGAGCATTTTGGGGGACAGGAGGATGTGGACCGCCTTCTTCGCGCCGCGGCGTCCACGGCGGCGATCGCCGCGCTTCATCCGCTGGTCCGCGAGCTCCTCGGCCCGGTCCTCGTCGAAGCCACGCTCCTGCGCCTTGTCGGCGAAGCGCTCACGCCGCTCGCCGCGGTGGGCCTCCCGCTCCTCGTCCGACGGGTGGAGCTCGGCCATCGGCTTGAAGCTCTTCAGCGTCTCCAGCTGCTCCTCGGTGAGGATGGCCTGGAGCACCTCACGCATCTCGCCGCGCCCGCCGCGGCGGGCTTCGCGGTCGGGCTTGTGGTCCTCGCGGAAGGCCTTCAGCGCCGCGACGGTGTCTGCCGAGGGGGACCCGCCCTCGTCGATCTCGTCCAGGTAGTCCTCGAGGAGGTCGGCGAGCTCAGGGGCGTCCGCCGCGCGCGCCGCCTGCCTGGCCTCGCGCTCGGCGATGGCGTCGGCGATCAGGTCGCCCAGCGCCCCCTTCTGGTCGGGGCTGAGGTCGAGGGCGAAGAACAGCTCGGTGGCCGCGATGGTCTTGCGGAGCTCGCGCACCTCCTTCTGCGCCGCCGTGGGCTCGTGGTCGCCAAAGCCGCCGCGCTTGCGGGCGTCGGCCGAGGGAGAGAAGAGGAGGGAGGCGGCGATGGCCGCGGCGGCAACGAGGGAGACTCGGGGGAGGGTCATCATGGTCGGGTTCTCCAGGGCGGCTTGAGCGCCGCTGTCTTCTTCGACAGGACACCCCCCGGACGGGTTAAGGGGTGGGTCCTCGAAATCTCCCCGTCCTTTTCAGCTGACCCGACCGGGACTACCCTCCGGTCCGACCGGGTGAGGCTCTGCCCACCCGTGCCAACGCCGGAAGGTCCCACCATGAACTCGTCCCGCCGCTCCTCGCTCTTCGTCATCGCCACCGTCGCGCTCGCCCTCGCGCTGCCCGGGGTGGCTCTGGCCGGCAAGAAGCCGCCGAAGAAGCGCAAGTCCGACCTGATCTCCGGGGTCGCCGTCGATCAGCAGACCGGTGAGCCCGTGGGCGGGGCGATGATCGAGATCTACCCGGTGGAGCCGAAGTCGAAGCGCTCGGACGTGACCATCTACACGGACGTCCTCGGCGTCGACACGACCGCCCCCACCGGCAGCTGGAGCATCGAGATGCTCAGCTCGCCCGCGGCCTACACGGAGATGGGTCTGCTGCGGGGCTGGTCCTACCAGGTCGTGGTGACCGCGCCCGGCTACTACCAGCTGCGGTCGGACTTCGAGTACGCGAAGGGCAAGGAAGAGTTCAAGCTCGAGCTCATGCCCAAGGTGACGGACGTGACCGACAAGACCGGCGTCGTCGGTGACGACAACGAGAAGAAGTTCATGTCCCGTGGGCAGGTCCTGCGGGGGAACTGACCCGGCGCCAGGACCGCCGGTCCGCGTCGCGCCAAGGTCGCCAAAGCGGTCCGGCACACTCCACAATCGAGCCGCTCCGGCTCATCCGACGCCCGACTCCGTCCGTAAGGCAAGAGGTGCTTTGCCCTCTCTGCCGCCGGAGTCCGCGTGTCTCGATCCCTATGTCTCCTACTCGTCGTCCTTGCTCCGTTCACCTTGATGGGAATCCAGTGCACCCCGGCGCCCACCGGGGAGCTGCCGCCGACGGAGCGGCCTGACCCGGAGGAGCCGGTGGACCCGGAGGAGCCGGTGGACCCGGAGGAGCCGGTGGACCCCGAGGAGCCGGTGGACCCGGAAGAGCCGGTGGACCCGGAAGAGCCGGTGGACCCGGAAGAGCCGGTGGACCCCGAGGAGCCGGTGGACCCGGAGGAGCCGATCCGCCCCGAAGAGCCGGTGGACCCCGTCGACCCCCAGGAGCCCGTCGGGCCCGCCCCCGTGGTTGCCCAGGACGTCGTCATCGTCGGAGTGAGCGTGTACCAGGCGGTGGAGGTCCCGCTGGGGACCGACGACACCTCCCTCGCCCCGGTGATCGCCGGCAAGGACGCCCTGATCCGCGGCTTCCTCCAGCCGCTGCCCGGCTTCGCTCCCCGCACGCTGCGCGCGGTCGTCCGGCTCCACGAGGGCGACGCCGTCAGCGAGCACGAGGAGCTGGTGCGCGTCCTCGGCCCCACTGCGCGCGACTCCCTCGCCACCGGAATCGCCGTGGAGGTCCCTGGCGCGCTGCTTACGCCCTCGACCGCCCTCTCCGTCCGCCTCTACGAGCTGGAGCCGTCGCCGTCCGAGGCCCGCGGCCCTGTCGGCGGCCTCTGGCCGGAGGGAGGCGGAGCCGAGCCCTTGGGGGCCCTCGATCTGGGCGACAGCGTGCGGATCCGCTTCGTGCCGATGCTCTACGCCGCGGACGGCTCCGGGCGTGCCCCCGACACGTCCGGGGACTGGATCGACACGCTGCGGGACGCCTTCCTGCACGCCACCCCGGCCCCCGACGCCGCGGTCTGGGTCGATGAGCCCGTGACTCTCACCACCCCCATCGAGCCCGACGGTGACGGCTGGTCGGACGCGCTCGTGCTCCTCACGGACCTGCGGGACACGCGCAACGTCCGGGCCGACGAGTACGTCTATGGGCTCGTGGAGCCGGCGGACACCTACGGCGGGTACTGCGGCCGCAGCTGCGTCGTCGGCCTGTCGTGGCGGGCGACCTCGCCGGACACCGCCTGGGCCCGGACCTCCCTCGGGATCGGCTACCCGGGCCAGTCGGCCCAGGACACCTTCGTCCACGAGCTCGGTCACGCCCACGGCCGAGCCCACACCCCGTGCGGTGGTCCTGCGAGCCCTGATCCCGCTTACCCCCACGCCGGCGGGCTGCTCGGCTGGCAGGGGTGGGACATGGGCAGCGGCGCGCTCCTCGCCGCCGACGAGCACGGCGACGTGATGGGCTACTGCCGCCCCCGCTGGACCTCCGACTACACCTTCGCGGCCCTCGCCGAGCGCATGGCCTGGGTCGCCGCCTCGCCGATGATGCTGCCCGCGCCGGGCTGGCCGAAGGCGGTGCAGGTCATCGAAGCGGGGCCGAGCCCGCGAAGCCTCGGGACGCTGACGCTCACGCGGCCGCCCACCGGGCCCACTCGCGCCGTCGAGGTCCTCGATGCGTCGGGGACGACGCTCTACACGACGACGGTGCCGGTGCAGCACTTCGAGCACACCCGCCGGGACGCGCTGCTCGTGCCGGAGCAGAGCCATCGCGCCGCCGCTGCGGTGCGGGTGGACGGGGCCGTGGTCCCGCTCGACTGACGCGGCGAGGGGCGTCCTCTCAGTAGGTACCGAGCGCGGCCTCCACCGCCGTGATGGCGGCCAGGCTCTCGATGGTCCGCTCATCCGAGCCGAGCTGGAGCACGTTCACCGGGCTGTCCATGCCGAGGAGCAGCGGCCCGATGGCCGTGGCGCCGGCGAGCTTCGTCAGCAGCTTGTACGCGATGTTTCCGCTCTGCAGGTCCGGGAAGACGAGGACGTTGGGCTCGCCCTCGAGGTTCGCGAAGGGGAAGACCTCGTCGCGCAGGGCCACGTCGAAGGCGATGTCCGCCTGCATCTCCCCGTCGAAGGAGAAGTCGATCTCGCCGGCGTCCTTCTTGTCGTGGAGGATGCGCACCGCCTCGATGACCCGCTCCGTGTCCGCGCTCCGGGACGAGCCGAAGTTGGAGAAGCTGAGCATCGCCACCTTCGGCTCCACGTCGAAGGTGCGCGCCACCTGGGCGCTGTTGATGGCGATCTCTGCGAGCTGCTCGGCCGTGGGGCGCTCGTTGATGGTGCAGTCGGCGAAGAACAGCAGGCGCTGCTGGAGCACCATCACGTACAGGCCGGAGACGGTCTTCACGCCGGGCTTCGGCCCCAGGATCTGGAGCGCGGGGCGCACGGCGTCGGCGTAGTTGTAGTAGAGGCCGGTGACGATGCCGTCGGCGTCGCCCATGTGGACCATCATCATCCCGAAGACGTTGCGGTTGCGCAGCGCCGCGGACGCGTCCCGGGGCGTCAGGCCCTTGCGCTGCCGCTTGAGCCAGAGCGCCTCGCGGTACTCCTCGCGCCGCGGGTGCTCGTCCGGGTGGATGACCTCGACGCCCTCAGGCAGCTCGAGCCCGTCCTGGAGCAGCGCGAACTGCACCTCACGCGGGTTGGCGAGGAGGATCGGCTTGCAGATGCCTTCCTCGGCGAGGGTGCGCGCGGCCCGGATGATCTTCGGGCGGCTGCCCTCGGGGAACACGATGCGCTTCTGCTCCCGGCGGGCCCGGGCGATGATCGGGCGGATCACCTGCTCGGTGCGCCCAAGCATGTTCGCGAGGCGCTCGGTGTAGGCGTCCCAGTCGGTGATCTCCTTCCGGGCGACGCCGCTCTCGACGGCCGCCTTCGCGACCGCAGGGGCGACCCACAGGAGGACGCGGCGGTCGAACGGCTTCGGGATGATGTACTCGCGCCCGAAGCGCATGTCCGGCTTCTTGTACGCATTGCGGATCGAGTCGGGGACCTCCTCCTTCGCGAGGGCGGCCAGGGCCTCCACCGCGGCGATCTTCATTGCGTCGTTCACCTTGCGGGCCCGCACGTCCAGCGCGCCGCGGAAGATGAACGGGAAGCCGAGCACGTTGTTCACCTGGTTCGGGTAGTCGGAGCGCCCGGTGGCCATGATCACGTCGGGGCGGGCCTCGACGGCGTCCGGGTAGGGGATCTCGGGGTCGGGGTTCGCCATGGCGAAGACGATGGGGTTCTCCTCCATCGACTTCAGCATCTCCGGCGTGACGAGACCGGCCACGCTGACCCCGAAGAACACGTTGCTGCCGACCATGGCCTCGGCCAGCGTGCGCGCCTCGCTCTCGACGGCAAACGCCTCCTTGTAGGGGTTCATGCCCTTCGCGCGGCCCTTGTAGATCACGCCCTTGCTGTCGGTCATCGTGATCTGCTCGCGGGGGACCCCCAGGGTCACCGCCAGCTCGGCGCACGCGATGGCAGCGGCTCCCGCTCCGCTGACGACGATCTTCGCGTCCTTCAGGGTGCGGCCGGTGAGCTCCAGGGCGTTGAGCAGCGCAGCGGCGGCGATGATGGCGGTGCCGTGCTGGTCGTCGTGGAAGACGGGGATGTCGAGCTCTTCCTGGAGCGTGCGCTCGATCTGGAAGCAGTCGGGGGCCTTGATGTCCTCGAGGTTGATGCCGCCGAACGTCGGGGCCATCGCCTTGACGGCGGTGATGACCTCCTCGGGGGTGGTCGCGTCGAGCTCGATGTCGAAGACGTCGATGTCCGCGAAGCGCTTGAAGAGGACGCCCTTGCCCTCCATGACCGGCTTGCCGGCTTCGGGACCGATGTTGCCGAGGCCGAGGACCGCGGTCCCGTTGGAGACCACCGCCACGAGGTTGCCCTTCGCCGTGTACTCGAACACGTCCTCGGGGTTCTTGTGGATCTCCATGCAGGGCGCGGCGACGCCGGGGGAGTAGGCGAGGGAGAGGTCGAACGGCGTGGTGACCGACTTGCTGGGCTCGACCTGGATCTTCCCGGGGCGGCCCGAGCGGTGGTACTCGAGGGCTTCGTCGTTGAGGGACATGGGTGCCTTTCTGGCGTGGTTGCGGGCGTCGTGGGACGCGGCTGGCGCGGATGCGCCTCGGGGAGCTCTAGAAGTTGAAGAGGCTGTCGAGCTTCTTCTTCGCTTCGTCGGCCTCGGACTCTCCGTCCCGAGAGCCGGCGAGGAAGCGGAAGGACCCGCAGAAGTTCCGGGCCTCCCGGTCGCGGACGGTCTCCGTGCCGACCTCACGGCACTGGTTGTGCGCGCCGGGGTCGTGGAACTCGCAGTTCTTGCAGCAGTGCACGGGTGCGAGGCACCAGGGGCACTCGTCGGACCGGAGGACGCGCGTCTCGAAGGGGAGCTCGCGCAGGCACTTGTGGCAGACCTTCATGGTCCGAACTGTAGTGGGCGCGACGGGCATGTGCGCGCCCGGATGGTGAACGGCGGGCGGCGACGGGGCGGAGTCGCCGGCTCCGGAGATGGAAGACCCCCCGCCACCGAGGTGACGGGGGGTCTTCTTTGAGCGCGGCGACGTTTGGGGGTGGGTGGTTGGGACCGCCGCCGCGCCGGTTGGGCTCTTGATTCTCTAGATGCGGCCTACCACCACCACCAGCCTCCCCAGCCACCGCCGCCGCTGCCGTTGCCGCCCTGTCGGCCTGTGTTCCCGCCGAGATCAACCAGAAGCCCATCCCCTACCGCCCGACCAAGAAGCTGAACGAAAAGGGCACCCACAGTTTCGAGGCGCGCGCCTTTTCCGTGCAACCCGGAAAGAAGGAAGAGCTTCGCGGCGTCCCTTGCACGATGAGCGCGGCCGGGTTCTCCTCGTCGTTCACCACGCCCGCGGTCGTCATCACGCCGGACATGGGGCAGCGCACGCCGACGGGATCGATCGAATGCGTATACGAAGGTCAGAAAAAGCTGCAGATCCTCGACCCCCGCAACATGACGACGCTGGAGATCGACACATCCGCGCAGCGCGCCACCGCCGGTGCGGGGCTGCTGGGCCTCGTGGTGGGCGGCATCAGCGCCTCGGTCCAGAAATCGCGCCGGGACCCCACGCTCGACGTCTACGGATATTCCGACGTGAATATTGAATTTCGGCAGAAGAACAAAGAATAAACGAATGCCGGGCAGGCCTGCGCCTGCCCGACCGCGTCAAGGTGCGACCGTCAGTGCCGGGCCGCGAACTCGTCAACCTCGCGCTCGGCCTCTTCCTTGGCGTAGCCGTAGCGTTCCTGAAGCTTGCCGACGAGCTTCTGGTGATTGCCCTCGACCACATCGAGGTCATCGTCGGTGAGCTTACCCCACTGAGTCTGAACCTCGCCCTTGAATTGCTTCCAGTTGCCTTCGATCTGATCCCAGTTCATGGCTGATCCTCCATCTGGTTTCCATGCGGGGAACCAACGGTCACGCAGCGCAGAGGTTCCGGCCCCGCCGCACGCATCGGCCATGGATTGCCGAAGCCGGTCAGAGGAACTGTTCCCGGATAAGCCGCTCCTCCAGTCCGTGACCGGGATCGAAGAGCAGCCGGTGCACCACCTTCGGCTCCGACACGATCTCCACCGAATGCACGTTGGTCACGGACCGGCTGTCCGCATCGGCCATCACCGGGCGCTTTTCCGGCTCCAGCACGTCGAACCGCACATGGCTCGCCACCGGGATCAGCGCCCCGCGCCAGCGCCGGGGCCGGAACGGCGCGATCGCCGTCAGCGCCAGCACATCCGCGTCGATCGGCAGGATC
>ENA-OWNT01002195-OWNT01002195.1-seawater-metagenome-genome-assembly--contig:-NODE-2195-length-21073-cov-4.166794_pt1 | contig 21073 bp, 12 predicted proteins | sample MGYA00238136_ERZ651165 | MGnify/ENA primary metagenome ERZ651165 (study PRJEB26861, sample SAMN08777766) | seawater metagenome | isolation source: coastal seawater | place: USA: Florida | collected...
TCTTCTTTGCAAGGAGGGAACTGGAGCGATGTGGATAAGCAGCTTCGTGGCGAATTATCGGCGTCTGTGGTCGCACTACAAGCCAAGCTTGCTGCACGTGAATTGTCTGACGACCAACGCTCAGCCTCTCAAAGTGTGGAAACGGTGCGAAAGCAACTTTCGCAGACTGACCCAGCCTGGTGGAAAGAAGGACTGACTCAGGCAAAGCTTGCATCCGATTTGCTAGATGAGCTTCAAGACAAGTACGATGGATTTGGCGACTGGGTTAGTGAAGATAGGAGATTAAGATCGCACCTCGAACAAGTATGTTCGGAATTGCGAGCAAAACTAGCGGAACGCGATCAAAAAGATGATCAGCGCCGTTGCCGCATGCTGGCCGAGAATTTGGAGAGTAATTTATCAAAGGGGGATCCGAAATGGTGGGCGCAAGGTTTGACGAAAGATCGTCCTGCGCTCAACGCCGCACTTTCCGAATTGGCATGCAAGCATGCGTCGTCAGAAAGTTGGGCTAAGTTTGACAATGCCATGTTTTCACGAATGGAAGTTGCAACAGAAGCTTTACGTCGAAAGATAAAAGCTCGTGACTTTGACGATGATGTCAAGCGAGCCACATCTGCCATTGTCCGTGTCGAAGGTGCGCTCAAGAAGACTGATCCAGCGTGGTGGACTCATGGAGTGAATGATGCCAAAGCTGCGCGTGATGTAATTGCCGCCCTGGAAGCCAAATATGATGGTGATTTCCCGTCCAATGATTTGTTGAAAAGACTCCGGGAGGCTTCCCAATCGCTCCGTTCGAAACTTGCGGACCGAACTCTTGAAACAGATGTAGCCGCAGTTTCCGCGGCAATCGCACTTGTGGCAGATCGCTGCAAGCAGAGCGATCCAGCTTGGTGGCGCACTGGGCTGCTGAAAGATGTGCCTGCAGCTTTAGATCAGTTGGATGAATTGGCCAGCAAGTATGATGGCGTCGTGAGCTGGACGACTCAAGAACACAAGCTTCGCGAGGACCTCAATTCTCACTCGCTCACGCTGAAACGTCTTCAACAACAGCGGACGCTTCAAGATGATGTGCGCAAATTTGAGCGACGCGTCCGTGAAATCGAAAGTGCCTTGCAGCAATGTGACGGTGCTTGGTGGAGTCTTGCAATCGCCTCGGCTCTCAAAGTCAAAGACGACATCCTCGAAATGGGAGAAGATCGATACAGTGGCAACTCAAAGTGGGATACCGACAGTCAATCGTTGATCCAGCGTCTGCAGCGAGCGGTAGCAGCACTGAAAAACAAAGTGCAGAAGCGAGACTTTGAAAAAGATGCCAAACAAGCACGTTCTGTTGTGGCAGCCGTTGCTGGGCGGGCGGAAGAACGAGATCCAGCCTGGCTGCAAACCGGTTTAGCTGAAGCGGCAACGGCCCGAGACTCATTGGATGCCTATCAAGAAAAATATGATGAAAATACCGAATGGAAAACCGTCGACACGGCTCTTCGACAACAGTTGTCAGATTCTGTGACCAAGTTGAAAACAAAGTTATATCAACGCCAGATGGCAGACGACGTCAAATTTTGCACCGACCTCGTTCGCAAGGCCGCCAAGCTCGAATGTGAGAAGGATGCTGCGTGGTGGCGCTCTGGCCTGGATGCGATCAAAGAAGCCAACGATGTCATTGCAGCATTGCAGGATGAAAAGTACGGCGATGATTTTGGACCTTGGACCGAAGCAGTTCGGCCTTTGCACGAAACTTTGGCTAACAGTACAGCAAATTTGCGTGGCAAACTGGGTGCGCGCCAGCTTGCATCGGCAGCCTGGGATTGTGGTTTGGTGATCTCCCAATTTGAGGAAGCAGCTTCCCGAGGTGCGCCAGATCAACGCCGCCAAGGTGCGATCGCCGCCGATCACCTGTCAGAATTCGAATTGAGCTTTGGCGATGTTCCGGGGTTCGCGTCGGTTTTGAGCCCCTTGCGCAAGCGCCTAAATGAAGCAACAGCCACAATGAAACGCTCAGTCGCGGCAAATGACGGGTTGGAGGGTGCAGAGAGTGACGGCATCAATCCCAAAGCAGTTTTGCCTCCGTTCCAACCATTCCCACCGTTCGAATCCTCCAACAAAGACGAAGTGGTGCGACTTTCATCTGCAATCACCGATGCTCCAGCAGATGGCGAACATGTGCCGTCGTTACCGGCCATGCCGGAGTTGCCGCCAGCAACCAATCCAGTGAGGGAGGCCGCAGAAAAGGCATCGTCAACTTTGGCCTCGCGAGCTTCCCAACTTCCATGGCCGTGCCAGCTGGTGGTCGACTGGTCATTCGTCGAGGCGAATTCGTTCACGAGTAAGACACCAGAAGAGCAACTCAGTCTCGTGAAAGTGCTTACCACAACATTGTGTCGGAAAATTGTTTTGGGTTCAACTGGAATTTCTGGAGCTGTCGGAGACAACGAAACCGTGAAAACTATCATGTCCTCCATGGTTCGGAGAATTGTTCTAACGTTCGATGCGGCCGACTCTGTTGCTGCAGAAAACCATTCCACGTTTTATTCGTTTTCATTGGATGAGCCCAATGCAGTGTTGACAATCGCCATTAATATGTCATCCCATGAGCAAAAGCCTGATGATGCGCGGGAAAAATTGAATGACCTCTTGCAGCTGCCAACGAGACTTCTTATGGCTGATGCTCAAAAGTCCGCTCGAACTGCGGAGTTCATGCTTTCACAGAAGTTGGGGCTTAGCCCAAAGGATCCCCAAAGAGTACGAGTCACGGTTGACACGGACGGATTGCTTGCTCAGCAAGGGTGGCAACGTATGTCGCGCAACGACCAGGCGTCATTCGTCAAGCAAAGTCTGTGCAAAACTCTAGTCAAAGCGCACATTGCCTCCGCGGACGGAATTGGCGGTGTGGCAGCTGAAAATCCCGTTGTTGCAGAAGCTCTGCGTGCTCTAGTGTCAATTATAACAGTGGAGATCGATGCAGGCAATACCATTCGGTCTACCATTGGTGGTGGCAGCTACGGCACAGGCTGGGAAATTATCTTCGACCGCACAGCTGCAACTCTCCACATGCGATACAATATTAGCGAAATGAGGGCATTTACAGGATTTGACGACAAGCTAGATCATGCGCTGGACATTGTCGCGCGGCGTGCTAATGCTGCTGCTGAGAGCATGTTGAATTCGTATTCGAAGCGGCTCTCGTCCAAAGTTGGCTTGTCAGCTGACGTTGTTGTCGATTGGCAAACATTCGTTGACTCGCATGCCTTCAAGACTTTGTCCGTCCAACAGCAAAAGGATGCTTGTAAACGATTGGTGCAGATGGCGGACTCCCTGTTAGGGCATTTAAAGCCCCTCTCTGTCGGAGAGCAAGACTGGCCTAAAGGTGTCGTTGGTGTTATCAACTCGTGGCAGTCACCGGAGCTGAAGCGGTCGGCGGTTGTTGATGCTGCGAAACGCAATATCAAGCGTGTTCGCATTTTGTACAGCACAGATGGTAGCATTTCTGGCAGCGAGCGCATTGCAGTGGAATTTGACGATGATGGTGGTATTTTAACAATCAAAGTGGCATTAGCGGCACGAGACATGCCTCGGTGGGATCCAGACAAACTTCTTCGCTGTGTCATTGGTAATATGGCTGCGAAAGATGCCGCTGACGTCCTTCTTGCGAGTGAAAGCGCGACGGCGTCCAAACTTGCTTCGAGTCGAATTGTTTTCACCGCAACATGGAGCTCACTTACGGCGGATTCAAGCTTTCAGTCTCTAAAGGATGTTGAACAACGCAAAAAAATAATGGCTGTTGCTGCTCAGGCCCGAGCATTAGTTGCTGTCATCGAAACGGTCAGCGCTCATCGTATAGGCAAAGCAGCGTTGCAGGAGAAGTTGCGCAAAATTTCGTTCGTTGCTAGTGAGGATCACGGGATAAAGACTCCAGTTTACTCGTTTGGCGGAGAAGAATTGGTGGTGGCGCTGTCGACATCCACCATGGATGCAAGTGACAGGGACTTGATTACTCCTCTTCGTCTGCGATGGCTGCTTGGCGTTTTGCTCGACTTTGAGACGGCCACTGGTAATGCACGTGCAACCCAGCAAACACAGGAATTACGAAAAGCATTTTCGGAGTCTTTCACGACATCTATTGACTGGTCCTTTTTGTCGCATTCTGAATTTCTGAACCTCACTCCGGAGCAGCAGTCACAAATTTGCAATGATTTGAGCGGCCCCGTCGTCAAGCAGATGCTGCGTGGACTATGTGCTGTTTGCGACCACCCTATTGGTCTCAAATGCGTCCAGGACAATATTGCATCGTTGAATCTTTCCTTCAGTGTTACTGGCAGCACCGAGTCTATTAAAAGGTCATTGTCCGTGAAAGGCAAAGGTTTGGTGTTCCATGCGACACAGCGAACATTGCCAGAAGCTGCTCGGACCCGCTTCAAAGAGCACATTGAATTTGCTTACGATCTCGTTGTCGCAATCGCCGTCGACAATGCCACTGATGCAAAGAAGCAGCTCGAGAAACGACTTGGCGACGCTAGTTCTTCGTCATTGCGCTTTCAACTCGCCATCCCGCTTGATTTCACAAAGACTGAGATTTTCCGCGATCTCGAGCCCCCACAGCAGGCTGACATCATCACTTGCCTGTACAACTTGCCTCCGTTGGTAGGCAGCGCCTCCTCAGGTTCTCAAGGTTTGGTAGCTGTATTGGAGTATAGCCCAGTGGTTGATCGCTTACGAACTGTGTGTGGCGGAGACAACATTTCTGTTACGGCAGTCGTGCGCGTGGATGACTCTATTGTCGCTCCTGCCAGGTGGTCAATCGTCGAAAACTCCGGTCTTCAACTTGAAGTCAGCCTTAGCCACGTATTAGGATTGCCCAAAGTCGGCGATTGGACACCTCGTGTTCTGGATTGTCTTTCCCTTGTCGAAACAGTGGGCCGACTGCAAACGAATGCTGAGCATGAAACGATTTGGAGCGCAACTTTGAAAGCCCTGCACTGTGACAATGCAATTCCACTGAGCATTGACTGGGATTCGTTCGTGCAATCCCAAGAATATCGTTCACTGTCCGCGGCACAAAGACTGGAGGCTGTTCATAACGTCCAAACCCACGTCCTTCGCCACCTTTTCCATGGTGACGCCGGTGTGACAGGTCCTCGCGGACTGTGCGAGTTTGAGCAAGTGACTGCGGTAATTCGAAAAGACGTCCAAAAAGTTATGGTTGCTGTCGATCCAACCGCTTCTGCCAACAACGGAACCTGTACCGTGAGGGGTGGAGCCGTTGGCGCAGGTGGCGTGTTGACGCTTGTCGTCGGGTTGAGCAACGTCCGCTCTTCATCGTCGGACGCTTCGGCCATTGCTGGGGTTGCCCAAGTGCTTGAAGTTGCACTTAACCTCCGTCCTGTAAGGCAAGCCGCTGCCGTCGCCCGGGGAGCACAAACTGTTTCCAAAGCATGCGGATCGATTGGCGTTCCTGTGACCGTCGACTGGGACGCTTTTGTGGCCAGTCCTAAGGTTGCGGGTGACAAATTTGGCTACGTGGCTCAAATTGATGCTGCAGCCAACAAGGCAGTAGGAACAGTTGCCGGAGGAGGGCGCAGCTTCTCGAACGTTGACCTCAATGGACCACATGCTGCAGCACTTTTGTCCAAAGTGAAAGAAGTTGTAGTTGAGGTCGACACGACAAATTCGACGGTCCACAACCCCGGCGTCACGCAGTCACTCATCCCACGATATATGAAAGTGTCGAACAAGGGTGGTCGTGTCCACGTCACGATCAATCAGCGAGGGGAAAGCGTTGGATGCTTCCGTCAGGTGATTTTCCATCCTTTTTCTTGCAAATCTACTCATGTTATTTCACCACGCGAAATGTATTTCACTCTTGTGCCAGGTACAATATGTCTTGGACCCGTCCGGTGCTCGACGGGACGAAATTGCTTGTCGCGACAGAGTTGCGCAGGACATGCGTGCACGAGAGCAAGATCGCAGGGATCGTGAAATTGCGTCGGCACAAAACGATAACGCTCGAGCTCAGGAGCAGTAAGTGTCTGGCAATTCGATCTCTGTGTATGCACTGGACTAATTACGGCAAATTTTATTCTCGCTTGTGTCATTCAGATATTCCCGAGCACAAGCACGTTACCAACAGGACATGGCGAAACACCAGGAGGAGTTGCGCAAACCATGTTACAGCTGCAGTGGCAAACGGCTGAAGAAATGCGGGTGCGTACTGTCTTTCACATACATCGACACTGTCGGCACCTCGGCGCTAGGGCTCATTATTGTGCTGTTACACTGTTTCCTTGACTGTGTGTAGATATTGTAACGGCAAGGGGACAACCACCAACAACAAAAATGTTCGGACTTGTCGCATCTGCAATGGACGAACTCAAATTGATTGTTCCAGTTGCTCCGGCACTGGACTCAAGTTAGTGTGGCTCTCTGGCGCGTGCGGTGCCGTGCACATACTCTGACTTCTTTTTGTGCTCTCACATAGGCATCCTCGAGGATGCAATGCACCTCGCCCTCCCAACGCCCTTCGCTTGAAAGACATTCCAACTTTCGGCCCAATGCCGAACTATACCCACCAAATTTAACCTTCCACACATTGTGTGGTGAATCCCTGCAAGTGAGTCATCGTTCGTGCAGAAGTAAGCGCCTATTGTTATGCGTTTAAAATTGAAGTTGCTACAGCATAATTTTTGTTCATTGTGGGCGGTAGCCTTGTGGCTCCTGCTCGCGCAATCGTCTGGATTGTTTCGATGTCGACAATGTCTACCTCATAGCTACTGGACGCAATCTGACCGACTTTTGAGGAGTGGTCACTCGCTGAGAGACTATTGCTGATCCTTTTTCGTTGGTGGTACTTTTTCGCATATCTGAAAACATGTCGTGAAAAGATCTGCGAAACTCTGCACGCGCGGTAGTGACTTGTTCAAGTTCATTCTTTGACAAAGATGCAAGCATCTGGTCGCGGAACTCTCTCGGGAGTGTTGTATCCCGCAAGTGAGCGGCTGCGAGCAACGCCCCAACGCTCACTGAAAGCCTTGAAGTCGCAACGCACCAACTCGAAGCCAGGTTCAGATCTAGAAGTATTCGACTGACGTCTGCTAAATCGTTGGCCATAACTGTCCCATGCTCCCTGCCGCATGAAGCAATGAAGGACTCCTCCATGCGCAGCATGAATACCTGTAGTATTTCACATGCAGTGACTGGGCTGAGTCTCCAGTGCAATGCTTCGGCGATCATCTGCTCCGCTTGGGCAATTTTGTACATGTCATGAGATCCCGCAGCGAATTTGTTGAACAACATGTGAAATGTTTTTCTTTTGTCGTGGAACTTCGTTGCGACCAAAAATGCTGCGATGCCAAAAAGTTGAAATTCTTTCTGTGTCGTTGGCAGTTTCGCGATTGGGCAACGTTCCAAAAACGAGTCTAATAAACTGACGGCACTTCCGGATACGAGCGACGAGACGACTTTGTCGTCCAACCGCAAAGTTTGCAACGCTTGAATAAGAGTTTGGCGCCACTTGTTGCACAGAACAGGCCTGATGTGTTTTGCGTGGTCGCCTCGACTTCGTTGCACTCGGTATCTTCGAATTGTAATTGCAATGCCATCTTGCAACGTGGGAATAGTTTCAGTTTCCATGACGGAAGCTGGAGAAACCCTGTTGACACATGGCCAGTTACTGTCTTGACAATCCATTCTAAAGTGAGAAAATGACGGCTATCCTTCGCGCCAACTTTATTTGTTGAGCATAAAGCTGAATGTTTTTGCAATATGGCCAAGCAATATAAAATCGTATGTGCACTTTCTTGCGGGCTCACTCCCTCCTCAACTCCATGTCCAGAACGCCAACAACAGCATTTCTAGCCACTTTGCCTCGACAGTATTGCCACCTCATCTGCAACAACTCCGGTGTCTTCACGAACGTCACCGCATATCCATTATTCTCAGTCGCCGTGTCGCCCGGCAACCAGCCAATTGAACAGAGGAAATCTTGCCACTTCTCCCGTGCACTGTGGTGCCAAGGACGCCAAGGCCACGCGTTGCCGAGTACAGCAACATCGAGCTGGTCACGCAACCCACGGCAACACCACAGACTAACCACCACAGCCACAACCACAACCACGACCACGACGACCACGACCACGACCACGACCACCACCACGACCACCACGACAACCACGACGGCGGCGACGACGGCGACGACGAAACACAGTCACTACGTGGCGCACCACGTCACGTCACGTCACTGCGTTGTTTGTGTCACAGCGGCGGTCAGTGCAGACGAGTGGCCACTCCGTGGCGCTCGGCGCTCGCTAGCTCACTCAGGGCTCAGGGAGTGAGTGAGTGAGTGGCGCACGTATGTATCATACGTCATGTATGTATGTCACGTGCGCTGTTCGTCGCTGGCGGCTGGCTGGCGCCGCCAACTTTCTGTTGGCGCGACACGCTCCTTCGCGCCAAAAACTGACCAACAGGAGCGTGTCGAGGTCATGACTCACTCACTCACTCCCACTCACTCACTCCCACTCACTCACTCCCACTCACTCACTCCCACTCACTCACTCCCACTCACTCACTGCCACTCACGGCCACTCGGCTCGCTGGCTGGGTGACTCTCCTGCCCGATAGTTTATACAGGCTCACTGTGAATGCGAAGCAGACCTTCGTCGTTCGTCGTCGTCGATTCACTCAATGTGCCAAGTCTTTACTTTGTTGGTCGGTCGGTCCGTCGTCCACTTCGCGCGTTGCGATGTCGTGGACTGTAATGACACTGTGGAGAGGAGTCGACGACTGTTTGTCGGTGCAACAAACTCTAATAAAAGAGCGCATTTTAGTTAGAATTAGTTTGGTAGTTAGATTAGTTAGAGAGGGGTCTATCAGAACGAATCATTGGTAATTGGTAATTGGACGTCTATTGCAGTGCTCGAGTACTTTACCCCTGTGACGTGACACTTTCTTTCGTCGGTGACAATTTTCTCGAGTTAGTCGATTGATCGTTTTTGTTGGTGCTGTCAACTTTGGCGTCCACAACGGTTTCGTTCTGCTGTCGGTGCGATACTGTACTTTCGGTGGATAGCGAGTCGATCGGCTCGGTTCTGTCAACACGGGCGAACGATATGATGGATTGGTGGAGAGACCAAACCTCTGTCCTGCCGTCAGACACGCAACAGCTTCTTTTTTTCAAAAAAGAGACACAACAATAAGATGTTTCATCCTCTCTGGATCGTAAATTCTAAAATATTATCTAGGCCATATCTGGTTGAGAACCACCGGACCCTTCTCCGCGTTTCCCAGATTTTGGAGGTGGGCCCTTCACCTTCTTTTTGCCTAAAGCAATCTGCTGCGCCTCGGCCTTCATCATGGCGCGCAGTTCTGCGACGTCAAGAACCTCCTCGTCACTATCGTCGTCTTCGTCGCCACCACCGTCCTGGCCTCCAACGACTGACGCAATCAGGTCCGGCTTGACAATCGGCTGCACCTCTTCATTCTTCCGTTGTTGTTCCAGGGTCTCCACACGAATGTTATTGATGTGCGGCCGTGTCCCGTTGAGAATGGGATCTTCCGCTTCCGTGTCAGACTCCTCGCTGGCGGAGTCGGAGTTGTCGTCGATGCTACTATCTTGCTTCTTCAGCTGGATGACCTCGATCATCTTACCGACCTTGGTTTGGCACCGCAACAAGGCGTCCAAAGACTCAATCCCAGTCGAAGTAATGTTCGATTCGTCGTCGGCGTTGAGCAAGTTCGTCAACGGCGCCAATCGCTGTGCCAAACCCAATGCCCCCAGTCGGCAGCTCACCTGCACATTTTCCAGTCGCTTGCACGCGAGTGTGTTGTACTTAAGATCTGACTTGAGCTTCGAGATCTCCTCGTCCAACTTGTCATATGCATCGCGAGAGAATTCCGTCCCACCAATGCCTGAGGCCCTCAGATCCGAAAAAGTGGCCTCGGCTTCAGCCAATTTGTGACGCACCAGTTGGAGATGTTCTTCAGCATCTCGCTTTTCTTGCTGCAGCGCCTGCTTGTTCGCCGTTTGTCCCAAAAACTTCTCCACCATCTCTTCCAGTGTGTTAATGCCCGTCGCTCTGCGGATCTGCATGAACGCTTCTTCCATGGTCATCTCCTTGTCAAGAGTAGACTTCGAGGCCGCCTGAAGAGACTTATCTCTCAGCTCCAGTTGCTTGGACTGCGACATCAAAGCCAGTTCACCTCGCTCGTCCAAGTCGCCCTCGGCCTCTGACCTCGCGAGCAATTTCTGACGCTGCCGCTCCTCTCTCCACTGCACCATCCGTTCTGCGCGCTCAACCTCCTCGCGCAAGTCCTTCAGTTCCTCCTCTCTGGCTTGAGTCTGTTCCGTGATCTCCGTCTTGGTGGCTTCCATGGTCTTCTCTGACTCCTGCTTGCGGATCTCGAGCTGTTTGAGCAGAACCTCGACTTCATTGATTTCGCGACCGGAAGAATCTATCGCCAAATTCAAGTCGTTGATGTGTGATTCGTAGGCCACGAGGTTGTGCCGTAGTCTCCGCGACATATGCGTCAATTGGGCCTTCGAAAACAACTCGACATTGATTTTCTTATCAGTAGCGGCCACGAGTTGTCGCAGCTCCTCAATGCGCAGTGTTTCTGCAGTGCTAGCCTTCTCCGCAGCTCGGAGAGCTTTCACATCGCGTTCAATAAGAGCGAGGGAATCCAACATTGTCTGGATTTGCATCTTGTCCCGTGCCACGGAATCTGTAAGAGTGTTGAACTTGCGGGCATTGATGTTCAGGGTTTGTTCCAAACTTTGTCGCTCCTGTTTCGCGGCACTCAGTTTGGTTGACAACCTGCTTGCGTTCACGTCCGAGGTTTTCGCTAACTCTGAGAGGACTAGTTTGCGCTGTGGCTTGTTTCTTTTCGCGTGAATCTGTCTCACCAAGCGCATGAGATCCTTTTTCTCATGAATGGTTGCCTTAGCATCTTGCTTCTTAGATGCGCCCTTGTACAATATCTTGATGTGCTCCAGCGGTGCTAGGCGCCGCGGAATCTTCGAATTGGCACTGATGTTCCGCAGCTCGGCGGACGAGCGATGTGTGGGAGCCTTTTCCGCCCCGAAACCTGCCACTGACTTCTTGGTATTGAGCGCAGAGTCGGCCGAAGCGGCGCGCGCATGTTGGCGCGTCATCCTTGCTCGAAACGCGTTCCGCCGCTGCCAACTCGGTGCGAAATGCCCCGCGCAACACGAATCAGTCGCTTGTTGACTGCTGTCTCCCACCTGGGGACTTCCTGAAAGATTTCCAGGAAATAAGATGAGCGTCCATTTTTTTGGAAGAGGACGACATGTTGCAACGGTGCAGCTTATCTTTCAAAACCAGACCAACCAAGTCGCCTCACAGTTCTCATTCGCTGGGTCCACGCATGTCCATCTCGCAAATGCACGTCCGTCTCGACGACAAGAGGATAACAATGCTGGCGGTAGTAATATGTCAGTACCATGTGCTGAAGCAGGCACGCCAAATGGACACGACGATGTGCAAAGAGCGAAAGTGGACAGGACGGACGATGAACGAAGCCAAAGCAGCCAAAGCAACAACGACAACAACAACAACAACAACAACAACAACAACAACAACAACAACAACAAAACCAACGACGAAGTCGGTGTCGTTGCTCGCCCGTGCGTCCGTTCATCGTTCGTCCATCCATCATCCAACGAACGAACGAATGAATGAATGAGTGAGCAAGTGAGTGAGTGAGTGAGAGGGTGGGTTGGGTGTGGGCTGCTGGTAAGTGAGTGACTGACTGACTGACTGACTGACTGACTGGGTGCGTGAAACGTTTCTTTTCTGCTCCCTCACACTCCCTCACACACACACACACAAAGCTCACCCGCCGCCCGCCTCACTGTCCCACTGTCCAGCCCATTGTCCCACCGTCCCACTGTCCCACTGTCTTTCCCATTGTCCCAGTCACTCACTCACTCACTCACTCACTCACTCACTCTCACTCCCAATGAGGGAGGGGCAGCAGGCAGCCCAGCGCGTTCACTCACACACCCACAGCCCCGCATTCATTCCCACGGTCACGCTCTTCTCAGCGCTCAGCACCCAGCACTCAGCACTCAGCACTCAGCACCGCGGCACCGCCCTCAGTTCACTCACTCACTCACTCACTCACTCACTGCAAAGTCACCGTGAACTAACTCACCGTCGACAATGCTGAAAGTATTGTACTTTTAGTTCTGTTTAGTAGTACTTTGGTACTGTCACCATCGGTATTTTACCATGTGGCAGGCACAACGTCAAGGCATCATCAAGGCACTGACTGACTGAGTGAGGCAGAGAGGCGAACAGGCACCCATCACCATCACCCACTCACCCACTCACTCACGGTCACTCACTCACTCACTCACTCATGGTCACTCACTCACTGACGTCAGTGAGTGAGTGAGTGAGCGCCCAACGAACGACCGAACCAAACGCACTCTCCCTCCCTCTCCCGCCCACTCACTCACTGACAGTGTCAGTGCATGCAGGAAATGAGTGTGAATGAGTGACTCCGCTGCGAGTTGTGAGTGATTGACTCTGTTGTGACTGAGCGACTTCACATTGTGTTTGGGAGTCAGCGACCACTCACTCACTCACTCACTCACTCACTCACTCACTCACTCTGAATGACTGACTGACTGACTGTGACTGTGAGAGGCGTTGCTGCGGCAGTGACTGACTGACTGAGTGACTGACTGACAGTGAGTGTTGGCTGTTCGTTCGTTCGTTCGTTCGTTCGGTCGGTCGTTCGGTCGATCGTCGTCACTCACTCACAGTCCCACAATGAGTGAAGTGAGTGAGTGAGTGAGAGTGAGTGAGCGCACGCAGTGCGGCTGTGAGCTGTGAGTGCCGGAATCTCAGGGATCCAACTGATCATTACATGGTTTTACATAATATCTGTGTTTTTTAACTATGGTTGTTATAACGATTTTACAGACTTATCATTACTCATTATAGCATGTTATTTCATGTCTAATAAAACACCATGTTTTCACATTCCCAATACCAAATATTTCCTCGTGCTCTACGCCCCACCTGCATGTGCTGTGTTGTCCATCCACACTGCACTGCAAGAATATATCTACAAGTAAGATTCTACGTTTTAATATGAATCTAAACGTTGTAAATCTTTGTATTCTCGTTTGTAGATGAAGTTCAAGTGCCCATTTCCAGCCAGCCAGCCAAACGCAGCCTGCCCGCCGCAAGCAAGTGACTGATGAGTGAATGAACGAATGGACGACGGTAAGGAAGGAAGGAAGCAATGAATGAATGAATTCGTTCGTTGCGTTCGTTCGTTCGTTCGTTCGTTCGCTTTTTCGTTCGTTCGTTCGTTCGTTCGCTTTTTCGTTGCGTTGGTTGGTTGTGGTGTTGTTGCTGTCACGTTCACTGTTCGTGTTCATTGTCCAAACAATGTTTGTTTGTTCGTGCGTTCGCTCATTCATTCGTTCGTAACTTCGTTCGCAGTGTCGTATTGTCGTTCGCAGCGTAGGTCGTTGTGGTGTTGGACGGACGTGTGTCCGTGAAACAAGTTTTAGACACGTCCGTTCATCTGTTGGTTCGATGAAGCAACGAAAGCAACTGATGCACCGACTCAAACACATCCTTCGTGATACTTGACCTCTGCCTGACTTGTTGTTTTGCCGTGCCTGTCGAGAAATGTGGCAGTGATGCGTGAATGTCCGTGGTCTTTGGTTGAGGACCTAACAAATAGCCTACACAGACACAAGGCCATCGGACCCATCCAACCAAACAAGTCCAAGATCCCTCTCGATGTGATCTCCTGGGAATGATGGTTAGGACGAGCGAATCTGACGAGGGTGTGGAAGGTGCAGTGCTGACTCTTCTTCACAGTCAGTGAGGTTTTGCACGTGAGTTTTACTTCCTTTCTGTGGAGCGCCAAATTTTTAAACAGAATTTGGAAATTGTGACGAAAAGGAAGAAAAGAACTAACTTTGGAAGGGGACCTCTCCCGTTAGCTAGCAATGTGCGAATGAGATGCCTTGAAGGACACAACCCAGCGAGCGAATAAACTCCCTTTTTCGCTGCAAGAACTTCTTCGGTTGCCGATATGTCACAGGTTCGTGTCTGTGTGATTGACATGTTGAGCAACGAGGCTTTGCACCTTTACTCACCCAGAATTTTCCGTTTTCCCTGTCCGTGCATGTTCGCAGCACGCCACGGAAGATCCAACTCTTTACTTCCAGCTGCTTGAGAAGCTGGGGGAAGGCTCTTATGGTTCTGTTTACAAAGCTCAAGCAATCCAAGATGCCTTTAACGGCGACGTCGTCAGGGGCTCGTTCGTTGCGATCAAAATCGTCCCAGTCGAGAAGGAACAAGATGAACTCCTGAATGAGATCAACATTTTGGAACAGTGCAAGAGCACGTACATCACCCGATACTTCGGCTCGTTCATGAAAGATGACGACTGCTGGATTGTGATGGAATTCTGTGGTGCTGGCAGCGTAAACGACATCATGGTCTCTGCCGGCATTACGCTGCAAGAACCCATTATCTCTGTACGTCTACCTGCTACATGATTTGCGCTGACGCAACACGCTTGCATGCGGGCGGTGTTGCGAGCGGATTGTACGATGTCGTTACGCATGTTTGCCGTTTTGTTCCCCAGGTGGTATGCGCCTGCATTCTCTTTGGTCTTCACTACTTGCACTCTAAGCAGCTGCCGGTGACAGCTGCCGGTTCAAAGAACGGTGGTGGCGGCCAGAAGGGCAAGACATGCATCATCCATCGTGATGTGAAGTGTGGAAACGTGCTGTTGACGACGGATGGACACTGCAAGCTAGCTGATTTTGGCGTTTCTGCGCAACTCAAAAATACCGTGTCCAAGAAGCATACGCTCATTGGTATGTTGTTTTGGGGTAGCTGGCCGCGCTTGCTTGTTTGTATGTGAACATGGTCCCGTGTCGCACGCCGCAGGAACCCCGTTTTGGATGGCGCCGGAAGTAATTCAAGAAGATGCGTATGATTCCAAAGTGGACATTTGGTCGCTGGGCATCACGGTGCGCACCCATTCTTTAGCGTCGTTGGATGTTAACAAATGAAAGTGTCTTTACATCATTCGATTGTGATGTGTAGGCGATCGAAATGGCAGAAGGAGAACCTCCGTTTTGTAATATCCACCCGATGAGGGCCATTTTCGTCATTCCAAACCGTGAACCGGCCACGCTGAAGAATCAGGTACGTGAGGCCCAACCTGCTGGAGAACTTCTGCAAACAGCAGTGGTGATTCGTGTTTTCTTATCGCCAGGCCCAGTGGTCAAGTGACTTCAACGACTTTATTGCGTCCTGCCTGGTCAAAGACGCGACACAGCGACCGACTGCCGGTACTTTGTTGAAGCACCCATTCGTTAGCCGGTACGTGCGCATCGCCCAAAACCCACAAGCGAGAACCCCGAACTTGACAGCTGTGACTCTTCGTTTACAAAACCAGCCATGTTGATGAGCTCAAGCGAACAGGACGATCCGTGGACCTCGCCAGCTTTGTCGATCGACATATGGTTGCAGTCGCGGCGCGGAGGAAAAGGGCCACGAACCAAGTAACACTTTTGCGTTCCCTGCCATTCGCACGCACATCAGAGCCCTTACAACTGACCATTTGATGCGTAGCGTGCACGACCACCTGTTCAGCAACTTTCTACCCTTGGAACGGACACCACCACGACAAGCGGAACACTCATCACGGTGTGGCATTCTTCTGCATTGGCTGCATAAATCTGCTTCGGTTGGTTGATGGGAATCTTTGGCGCTTGATTGAAGGATGGTGACAACACTTTCGGCGGCGGCACACTCGTGCTTTCGCAGGACCATGGAAGCGTAGGCACGGCTGCGAGTGACGAAGAAAAATTTCGAACGTGCGTGTATATGGAGAAATCTTGCGGCACGCGTCAACCGCCAGTATTTACTCTGTTTGTGCTTTTGTCGTTGCAGGGTGGTACAAACAAGCGCAGGCACGGCTGACCCCTCGTTTATGAACTACTTCAATGGGGAGGGTGAGTTCATTGTGCGCGATCGGCGCATAAGTGAGCGGTCTTAACTCATTGCGATGCACTGTCTTCAAAGGCCAATACGATTCGACAATAAACACCATGAGTACGTACGGCGGTACGATGCAGGGGGGTGCAACACTACCATCCGGTGGGACATTCATCAAGACCGATCCGTGCGTTCTCGTCTCAACCTTGACTGTGGTCGATGCAACATGTTTCCTAAACAACAAAATGTGTGCAATGGTGTGTTGTGCAACAGCAAACAGCAACTGGAGTTGGATGGACTGCCAACAACTCGAGAGGAGCTTGAACTAATGAAACAGCAACTGGAAATGCAGTACAACCAAGACAGGTCACGGCTCCGTCGTGCATACGAAGCCAGGCGAAGCCAAATTTTTGACGCACTGAATAACAAGTAATTCTACGGCTCTGTTTTGAACCATACATCTTTACTCGTGTTTTTTTTTTTTTTTTACGAATTTTTTTTTTTTTTTTTTTTTTTTGTTGCTTTCTCGTGTTTTTTTTTTTTTTACGAAATTACCCGGGTGCTCGAAAATGCAAGTCGGCCGAATGCCCTGGTGTGCGCTGGACAGTGGGCAACACTTACGCGTAAATGAAATATCGTGTCACAGTCGAGTTTGCTGCGCAACAACTGTGGCCTCTACAGGTGGACGGAGGAGAGATGGCATATTTTGTAAATCCGCCACGTCGAGCTTGTATTGCCCACTTGCTGAGTCTTTTGATTCATTTTGGCATCGAATGGCGAGCTCACGGCTAACCCCACAAAGTCGCATCGAGGCAAGATAGGCATCCATGTGCTCAGGTGAGAGCCCATGATCCTTCACCAGTGATGCTGCGTTGTGTAAAGTGGCAGCCATGCACACACGACTAGGATCGTTACCACTCGTCATAGCAACTCCACCACGGAGTGCTTCAACGACGCGTCGAGCGGCCAGTAGAAGTCGAATGTTCATGGCAGCGTCAGTTTTGGACAACTGAAGTTCGGACATATTGCTGTTGAGAATTTCGACGTCAATACCTTGATGAGGCCCTTCGATTGCAGCTCGTCCGGGGCTGGTTCCATTTGCAGCATTGAAGGTCTCCGTAGTGGTAATGATACTATCGCAGTATTCCTTCAGAGTCGCGAGCGATGCCTCATTCACAGCAAACTGGAGCTTGTTCGAACCCACCCGATTGGCGAACGCCTGATCCGCGTCAATTCCTTGGGAGAGAAGGACGGGCACAAGGGTGATAGAAGAAGCATCTCGGTCACCAAAACTGCGACCGAACATGCTGCCTTCGTCGTCGTTGCAAAAAGCGCGAGGATCCACCCGCACTTCATACTCGCGACGTCGATTGGCGTCGACAAAATGGACTTGAATCAATTCGTCGGAGGCACCGGATTCACCGCGCGGAATAGCTTCAACGTGAACGCGTACCCGGCGGAGCATTTTTACGCCAAGAAAAAGGTCTTCCAGAGTCGCAGCTTCAACGTCCCGAGTGGACAAAAGGCTCTCGAAATAAATAAGCTGGCCGAAGCTATAGACTTGGTCCCAGTAACCAGATTCATGCCAGCGAACTCGTGCAACTTCGATGAAGGCGTTCATTGCCACGTTCAGTGCACGTACGAAAACTTTGTCGCGGGCAGTCATCACCAACGCACCCGTTACTGCGAGACTGTCTGCGCTCAGGGCAGAACCCGTGCTGCCTGCATCACCTGTCGAAGTTTGCAACGCGTAAGCTCGTAAGCGCTGGGACATTTTTGGTCGACTTAACCCCCCAACACGGAAAAGCGGATCCACGGACGCCTTCCTCGACATCCCTTTCACGACCTGCACAGGGGATGCTGGCTCTTGACTGTCTTCGTGCGCCCCGACAAATCCAACAGCACGCGGCATGCCACCGCGAACCACAGCATCGAGTGTTGCTTGCACTGATTCGACTCCAAAAACTGCATCGGAGCTATCAAGTCTTTGTCCATGGTAGCGCTGGAGCATTTGTTGCAGTTCTTCGGGCAAGTGTTTTTTCAACAATTCAGCGGAAAGAGAGCTAGAGGCTTGGAATACGACAGTACCAGCACCACTTTTGGTGGGCCGTGCACCGCCAACAAAGCTATCGTCTCCGTGTCGAACCACTTCAGTATTGAATAGCTGACAATAATTACCGTGATGGAGTACGTCAGCTCCATTGAGCAACTCAGCGATCTGGCTTTCAGGCGCAGCAATATCCGCCGTCTCGATGCCATTGTTTTGTCTCTGCGTGTGCCACCCTTTCAAAGCAGCTCCGTAGCCACCAAGGAGCTGAATCTGGATGGTACGCATGGTTCTGAGCCGAACAACATCATCCTTTGATGTGCGGTTGCTCTGTGCCGTGGATCTGATTTTGGCGTTGAGGGCGGCAATGTTTGCAATAATCCTATCGATGAACAGCATGAGCAACCCCGACGTAAGGTTACGGCGAATCCTGGGATCGGGATCACGCAGTTGCTCGTTGAAAAACACTTGCGCTTCGGGTTCGCGACCAAGTGCATGGAAACCCCTACAAGGATAGGAGAAGCTTGCCACAACTGGTGGTCGATTTTCAAACGATTCCAGCAAATGTGAAGTCGGTGTCACTTCTTCTTCCGCTGGGAAAGCAGTCAAACTTAATGAGCTGGCCAGTGGGTTCGCCTCACTATTGTTAACTTGGCCGATGACTTCATCCGGAACGAGAGCAATAGTCACCGCTTTTCCTAATCTTTGCAGCGGGAGAACGAGGTCCACAATACAGGTTCCTACGCTGCGTTCGCTTACCTCGACGACATGTTGCGACGCAGTGTCATCGCCGGAAGCTGCTCCACGAGTAAACGTGCGCGCGATTAAGCTCAAGCGCAGTTCAGTGCCCAACGGACCATGTACATCTGCCGTTGGTAAGTACAACAGAGGACAGTGGCTGAATGAATAGACTTTCTGACCAGGTGGAAGCAAGATACATTCTGTCTCCCCGACCGACAGCCATTCAGAATCGGCCGTGTCCGGATCACTGGCATCGTCCAGTCCTTGTGAAGGCACAGATGCTGCTCGACGGCGCCTCATTTGCACACGAACAAATACACGATTGTGCACAAGTGTCATTGAAGTATACTCTGTTGCGGGCGACAATGACAGGAACTGTAGTGTCAGCTTGTAGCAGCTGAGCTCTGCCAAAGCCGCCCTCAAGAGTGCTGCCGTCGCTGACATTCCACGTCGGAAATAACTGCGGGTTGGCTTGAAGATGGCCCGAGCTCGATCCTCTAGGCCAACCAATCCAAGACTATCAATTGTACGTCGATGTATTGCCGGCAGCTCAGGCTCAATTTCCAGATCCGCTATTTCCATACTCCCGATACTATGTAGACTAACATCGTCAGGAGTATTAAAGCCGGATGCTTTGGCGTCAGTGCCGGTTGCAAGTTTGGCCACAGTTGACGGAGGCAGTGTTGGAGATGATTGTGCTTGTCCGGCCGATTGAAGCTGCGCATGAAGGGCAGAAGTCGATTGGAATTTCTCCACAGCCTTTCGGGCCGAAATCGAGGTGACAATATCTTGGGAAGATTCCATGCAGCGGAGCATAGCACGAGTGTGTTTTCGTATTCTCTGTTTGCTATGATTCAACTGTCGACGGAGATTCTCCACTTTGTCAGAACTAGGAAGCTGAGCTCGAAAAGAAGTTTGAGCGGATCTGGTGTTGCCCCGCGGCTTATCCCCAGCTCGCAGTGTGGAAGGGAAAGAACTAACTGTTGTCGTCTGGTCGTGCAGAGGCGCGTCGTGGGCAGGCACCGACGCGCGCACCTTATCCGCACCCTCAGAGTCCGAAATGTCGGTGTCTTCTTCGCGTTGCCGCTTTAGAACTGCATAGTCGTCTGAGCCTGGGTTCAACAGTCGACGCATCAGCGAAATCAATTCAGCCGACGAATCAATGTTTTTCTTCTTCTTTTTCCCAATGCCCATTACCGAATGCACGGACACGCCTGCATATGTCACCGGAGTGAGTTTGCCAGTGGACTCATCAGATTCCCATGCATCAGACGATTCAGCATGCTCCTTCTCTTGAGACTCTTCGTCGAAGTCGTAATGAATGTCGTCGCCGTCACTGAAGAAATCACGATCTTCGTCAAACTCACTGCCGGCGTCGCTCGCCGGCGGCGAGTAGTCCGGTGGCGGTGGAAGCTCCATTTGCAAACTATGATCACGGTTGCTACAACTACATACCGGAGAACGAACCGCTGGTTGCTTGGAAAATGCGCCAACTTTCTCACTTGCTTGTGCAGGATCTCCTGTTATTCCACGGGCTGCAGTGAACACTTCGATCGGGGCTGCTCGTTGCAAGTGTGCGCTCCACGATCCGATTTCGCTCTCAATGTTTCCAACAGGCGTCACCAGTACAGTTTGTCTGTGAACGGACGAGGAGTGTTTCGCACCACATGCCCAAGCGAGGTTGTAACAAGTTTACCGGGCGCAACTCGGTCGTAACTGCCGGCGTAATTCAACCACGTTTCTTCACTCACTCCATCGCTCCATCGCTCACCACATTCGTTCCTTCACTGTTTGAGTTCAAACGGACTGCGAACAACAACGACACAACGGCACACCGACACACCGACACACCGACACAACGACACAACGACATAACGACACAACGACCAACAACACAGCAACGGCGACAACGACGCAATATTCAAACAACACAACGACACAACAACTAACAGCACAGCGACAACGACAACGACACAATACTCAAACGACAACGACAACAACGACGGCGGGGGCGACGACGACGACGGACGAACAAACGAAGGAACGAACCGACAAACGAAGGAACGAACCGACAAACGAAGGAACGAAAGAACGAAGGAACGAAGGAACGAACGTCGAACGTCGAACGTCGAACGAACGTCGAACGTCGAACGTCGAACGTCGAACGTCGCACGTCGAACGTCGAACGTCGAACGAACGAACGAACCAACGAACGAACGAACCAACGAAGGAACGAAGGAACGAACCAACGAACGAACGAACCAACGAAGGAACGAAGGAACGAACCAAC
>ENA-OWNT01002197-OWNT01002197.1-seawater-metagenome-genome-assembly--contig:-NODE-2197-length-21063-cov-3.844944_pt1 | contig 21063 bp, 19 predicted proteins | sample MGYA00238136_ERZ651165 | MGnify/ENA primary metagenome ERZ651165 (study PRJEB26861, sample SAMN08777766) | seawater metagenome | isolation source: coastal seawater | place: USA: Florida | collected...
ACTACCTACTACTACTACTTACAGTACCTCCTAACAACTACGAATCAAACAAGTAATTTTTCCACAACAAAAATCAACGCTGACCCGCTCAATTTCAAGCCGTTGTGCTTCCGCCTCCTGCTCCAACCGTCGCATCTCCCTCTCGGCCTCTTGTTTCTGCTCCTCCATTCTTCTCCTTGCTTCCTCAAGCCTTTCCAGTTCTTGCCTTTCCATCTCTTCTCGGTGCCGTCGTCTCTGTGCTTCGAATTGCGCCGCAGTCTCCAGTTCTACTCGGCGAGCGACCTCTGCCGCACGTTGCAAACGCATTCGTTCCGCCTCCTCCGCAGCTGCTAATTCTTCACGAGTGGTTTGTGGAACATTGGTTTTGCCTGATGCCGTAGCAGTTGTGGTTGTTGATGTTGATGTTGTAGTATTTGTATCGGTATTGTTTGGATTCGGTTTTGGTTTCGGAGTTGGTTGGGACGAGTAGATACTGACACCAGCAACAGCAGCGCCACTGGAGGTGGATGACAACAATCGTTGAAATACACTGCTGCGGTGGATGTTCGAAACCCGAACGTCCACGAAACTGGCCTGCCCAGGCGAGCAAAGTGGTGCAACATGCAGCCCAACAGCGCAAGGCGAAGACTGCGGCATTATGTCCAAGAGGACCGGATTGGTTTGTCTTGTCAAAGCGGAACTAGTTGAGGGTGTTCGAGGCATGTGCCACAATTTCGACTGAAGAACGGCGTGCCCATATTTCGCTTGCAGAAAAATGGAACTGCATTGCACTGATTTATTGTAGTTTGATGGAGCCTCCAATTGACCACAAAAACTCAATTGGATCGGCATTCTTTTGAACGGCCATAGCATGTGCTCACCTTTTGTTACATCCTCAGGTCTCACAAAAATTCCGTGCTTTTGTGGGCACCGGAAGTATTCGCGGCCGTCGATGGTCCCGTTGTTGCAACCACTGTCATCGGTGAGTTCGATACCAAAGAAAATTCCGTCCATGTATTCAATAGGCCCCATAAAGCGGACAAAGCCTTTTGATTTGTGCTCGCCTTCGACAACAACCCACACTTCTTCGCCTAGGCTGAATGTAGGGTTCGAGTCCTCTGACTCGGAATCCAGTGGCGGAGTTGAGGCGTCTCTTTGTCCACACGAGTGTGAGTTCAATTTCAAAGTCCACCCCTGAAGAGCTGTGTAACAATGTGTGAGCTCAGCTGGAACACTGGCCGCAACGGCGGCTGCGATATCTGTTGAACGATCACTGTCGTCCTGCATCTCATTTTCATCAGAAACGAGGACAAGTTCGAATGAAAAGTCTTCGAAGCGCAACTGCTCTAAATTGGCGATGTCTCCAGTGGGATCGTACAAAAATGCTCGTTCAACGACTGGAGATATCTCCACAACGACTTCAACTGTGTCTCCGAATTTGCACGTTAACGGGAGCTGTGCCTTCCGCAGAGCTGCTCCAGACCTACACATAGAGCCACAGTGAGTTGGAGGGTGGGGTGGCGTTTCGGTATCCGCGACACTAAGAGCAAAGAAATATCACACGTTTCAGTGAAAAAGTCTTCATTGGCCTTTTTGATAGAAATTGCTGCGCAATCCCAGTTCATGATGGCCTCAAACGGCACGGCAACGGGATACGGAACTTCGAGTGCGGCGTTGGCTAAGTTGTTGAACAAGTTACGGAATACGGATTCCGTTTTTGCGACGTCAGGGACATCGCGTTCGTCACGCCAAAAGAAATTTTCACCTAAAAAACATGAATCGAGTCAAAATTTTGTGGCGGATGCTCCACGACGACGAAAATGACGCGCACCACTGCCAGTGACGTTGTGTGGTTGAACAAAGTAATTCTTGCACGACACCTGGTCAATGTAATAAACAAACATGGCACTGAGATGAGATTGACGCCCAACAACCAAAAGCACAAACGTACGAGGACGTCAACAACAGCCCACAGTGCACTATGATACGACGGATCGATGCCGCTGCCGCCGCTGGACGAGCGACGAGATTGCCGGGATGGGCGCGATTCTTGAGTGCTTGATGCAGGTTGTTCTGTCGAGTTGGAGGCTGCATCTGCGGTTGTGCTGTTGGATTCCGCGGTCGGGGTTTGATCGTGGCCTTCAGGTGCCTGGTCCGGTCGCTTCGCTGGCACTTTTTTCACGCGTTGAATTTGTTGATGTATTTTGAGTGCACACTGCGCGAACAGGACTCTACAGTACAGAGCTAACTTAGCCCACCTATACCACAGAGGTGCATGGTGAAGTGAGCTCACGAACACATGCTCAGTACTGCAACGGTTATGAACGAGACAACTTGCCCCATCTTCTCATATTGGGCGCACAACACGGCCAGGGACGCTTGGGCGACGTGATAACGTCCTCCAGCAATCAGCAGTCTGACACTAGTTTGCTCCGAATGAATTGCAGAATTTGTGAGACCTTACATGAAGTAAACAAAGTGAACATCACACGTTATTGGAGGCATACTGGGTCGGTGCAAACACAAAGACGGACCTGCGGCTCTGTCGTGGCACACGGCAAGCACGGACAAATGAAGGAAAAAATCCTCGAGCTCGGATGTCCCTGTCAGACGTGACACACTCCGACAATTGGGTCGAATTTCAAACCATTCTCGCATCTGTTGCTTGTCGCCTTGGGATCCCTGAGTCGACGAGCGTGACTGGCTTGATATTCGCTTTGCACCACGGTTCACCGCGGGCCCTGTGTTTCGGACACGTTGGCGGCGCAGACTGGAATGAGGCGCGCGAGCAATTTCAATCGAAATGGGCGACCTAAGGAACATGGCCCAGCTACTGGAAGTCGCGGGCTCAATCGCGTGAGTGACATTGGTCACACGACTGTCTCGCATGCTGCGAACATGCTCGTGGACAATCGTCGCTAGCAGGTCATTGAGGGCCGGGACGTTGTGCAAAAGGGATTTTAATCGCTGCAGGTTTTTCTCGCCGACCACTAGCATGTGCTTAATGGCGAGGCGAAACAAAGTTGCAATTGCGACATGCGCGCGTTTGAGGTCACGCTTCAGAGAGAAATCTTGGAAAGTGCTGCTTCTCGTCGGGGCGAGCAGTTTTGCGGCATCGTTGCGTAGCTTCGCCAATTGCCGGTGACACTTTTGCGCAATTGCAAGCGTCGCGGAGTACAGCCATATGTTGATGAACCGAGAATCCGCAAACTGACCTTGCTCTGTCATTGTACTTTCGAGGACTGGGCCAAAACTAGCCAAAAAGTTCACACCACGCTCTGCGATTTCCGCGATGTCATTCACATCCCCAGAACACAACAACAAATGACACTGACGCGCGAAGAGATACTGCATGAAGTCAGCTCGCGAAATGCTGTACTCTTGGATTTGAGTTCGTTGCTTTGGTGAAGGACGAAGCACATCACTTCCAGATTGACATTCAAGAATTTTCCCCTTCATCCACCGGCCACTCAGTGAGGCTCTTTCGGCGCTGATGCGTTCGAGGGCATCGTACAAGTGCAAGGCGTCTTCGAACAGATGAACATATTCGAACATTTTGGCAAACGACTCACTCGTGATGAAAAATCTGCAAATGTCCCAATTTTCGTTTTCCATTCCATCTCGCAAAATTTCAAGTTCACGTTCATATTTTTTTCTGCGGCGCTGGAAAGTACGACTGACAGCGTCGATGAGGATTCTGGACCGCAACGCCTGATCCTTTTTCTGCGCCTCCTTCAGCTCGGGCTTGGAATCTGACGGTGAGTTCTTCGCCGACGAAATGTCCATCCAGCAGCATCGATGCTCTCCGGAGTCTCTTGCGCAAAACGACTTTTTGATGGTGCGGTAAATCTTTTGTTGTTCCTCCAAATCCGAATCGTAATCTGCGCTACTCAGGTGCTTGTTGCTGTAAATGTATAGAATGAACCACTCAAAATTGCGTTTTTCAAAGTCATCAATGAGATGCTTTAGATAAGACTTTCCCGTCTGACGATACTGCTGGGAGTTGCGGCAGCGCATCACGATCATGTGGACGTAGGGGCATTTGTACCAGTTACTTGAGCTGCTCGCTTCGACTCTTGACATTTGCATTTTTTCATCCACACAATTCAGCGACACTCGCTTAACAAATTTTCGTTCTGACGATCTAGTGACGAGTTCGATGCCATTTTGGAAACATGACATGAATGTCCCTGCAACACCGTTCATCCACAGACGCTGGTTGTCATAGTACGAGAGACTCAAAAAGCCGGGCATTTTGGCCTTGAGATGGCTTCACGGCAGAAGGGTTTGGCGACGAGAACTTAACAATTTTGGGGTTTAAAATTCAATTTGGTTGCCACAGTCATTGCTGGCACTTCAGTGCCCGACTGGACAGTGTTCAATTTTGGCAGCACCGCACCGCGCAAGCTTGCACTCTTCCTGACGGAATATTGTTTTGCTATTGTGTTTTTGTTGTTGTAGAGTATGCCGGTTCGGGTGCACTCGACGAAGCGGTGCACTCGTCGAGAATTTGGTAACTACGAGTTGGCTGTCGAAGCCTCGAAGACCGTTCAACAAAATCACGAAGCAATGACTACAGTGGAACAACGAAGCAACGCAGCAACGAAGCAACAACGACGACAACGACAACAACGACAACAACGACAACGACGACAACAACGACAACAACGACAACAACGACAACAACGACAACAACGACAACAACGACAACAACGACAACAACGACAACGACGACAACGACGACGGCAAGAAACGAAGACAAACGATGATAACAAATGACGACGACGACAACAAACGACGACGACGACAACAAACGATGACGACGACGACGACGACGACGACGACGACGACGACGACGACGAAGCAACGAAGCAACGAAGCGAAAGATTGTTCGTTGGTGAGCGGCGGACGGATGACGGATGACGGAAGCGAGGAGTGAGGAGTGAGGAGTGAGGAGTGAGGAGACGTCGAGACAGAGTCATTCATTGCACTTCATTATGTTTCACGTTTTACATACTGTACATCAAAATTGAAGAGATTACCATAATGAAATAAAACGATTCAATAGTGAAATAGAAAATAGTAAAATTTATTAAATTAAATGTACAGTTGAAAACATAATTTTGCATACTCAACAATGAACAATGAACGATGAATGAACAAGGGTCGATCGATACAATGCTGAATTCGAAAATTCCAAAAGTCTAAAATTCCAAAATTCCAAAATTCTAAAATTAGTTGGATTGACTGTTCGCTAGGAAAAACTACTAAACGTAAATAAAGTGCCTACATTTACGCACTACAAACTTATATAAATATACTGTACATGTAACTGAATACAATTACTCAAATCATCAACAATCGAAAAATCGAAAAATCGAAAAATCGAAAAATCGAAAAAATGGAATGAAATAATGAAATGGAAAATGGAAAATGGAAAATGGAAAATGGAAGTTGTACATATTTGGTTTTTGGTACATCTACAGTACTAATTTCAAGTAACCAATACACTTCGTCAAAGCTCAGTTTCACTTCCAATAATTGTACTGTACATCAATGACTATAGTTAACTTTCAGTTTAACTTTTCGCTTTTCGCTTTTCGTGGTGCGCTGTGCGCTGTGCTGTGCGCGTCGTCTGCTGTGTGTGACTGTGTGTGTGTGTGTGCTGGCGCTGGGGCGGTGAAGGTCGTTTGTCGCCATTGACGCTGTCGCTTCGCTGCCTTCGTTCGTTTGTTCGTTCGTTCGTCCGTTTGCCATCGTCGTCTTGTGAATTCGTTGTTCGTTCGTTCGTTCGTTCGTTCGTTCGTTCGTTCGTCGTTCGTTCTCGCGATGTCAACCGATTGCTGCGTTGTCGAGTGTCAAGTTTGACGTAAGTGTCGAGTGCCACACACAAAATAAGAGGAGTTTCGTGCTGAGGGCATGGCTTCCAATAAGATGGAGACCGAGAGGCTTGAGGGTTGGGTTATCGCGGCACTCGCGTGGTCGTGTCGTTATGCCACGAATGGTCAACGTGCTCGGCGAAAAAGAGCGTCCCACATGCATGACGCATCGCGTGCTCTGGTGGCAACTGTAGCAGACAACCGCAATTTGTGCACGTTCCAACTGTGACCCTCTTGAAGACGGTTAAAAGGTCAACTTCCAACTCCTCAGCGCTGGGGCGGATTGCTCCGTCTCACAACGTCTCACGGCGACTGTCTATGGTACTGCCTGCCGGACATGAATGCAGTGTGGGAGCGCAACGTTCACGCTGGCAGGACTGTTGTACTTCAGACTCATGCGGCGCGCAAAGACAAAACTTCGAGCGGAGGTTGACGAGCGGAGGTTGGCCAGCACGACAGCCCCGCTGACAAAACAAAACAAATTGCTTTCTTGAACAGTTCATAATAGAGTTTTGCGGCGGGTACGCTTACTTTGCATTCGCCTTCTTTGGCCATTCGAAACGCTTAGACGCGTGCGGTTGCCACTGAGCTTCGGTTCTCACGACGGCAATCATGCACAACGGTAACGATGAATTCGACTATCTCCTCAAGTTGTTATTGATTGGGGACGCTGGGGTAGGCAAGAGTAGCATCCTCATGCGGTTCACTGACAACACATTTGACGAACAACTGCAAAGTACGATCGGGGTCGATTTCAAAGTGAAGGTCTTAAACAAGCACGGCAAGAAGATCAAGGTCGCGATTTGGGACACGGCGGGCCAAGAGCGCTTTCGTACACTCACAAGCTCGTACTATCGTGGAGCTCATGGAATTATTCTCTGCTACGATGTCACGCGGCAGGATACTTTTGTAAACTTGAACCACTGGCTGATGGAAGTGCACACGTATTGCGCGGACAACGGGAAAAGGATCGTAAAGTTGCTTGTTGGCAACAAAATTGACAAGTCCGGTAGAGAAGTGAGCCAAGAGGACGGAATGCATTGGGCGAGATCGAATGGGATGCTCTTTATTGAAGCGAGTGCCAAGACCAAGCAAGGGATTCAGCAAGTGTTTGACGAGCTGGTGTCCAAAATTGTCGAGAACCCGTTGCTTGCGGCCAACGCTGACGCCAGCACAAGACCTCGAGGCATTGTAAGCGCATTGGACGAGTCCGACGGCAGAACAGATTCGGACTCGAGTAGGAGGATGTGCTGCTGAGATTGGCAGCAGTTTACTGGCAGCAGCATTGGCACATCTTCACTAGCATGGTTTGTCTTCGTTGGTGCACAGTAAGCGACAGCGGGGTTGCGGAAGACCCGGCATCCGCAATTCCATAGGTAGATCAGTTCACGTAACCGTAAAAGTTGCGGTTTCTGATACTTTTGTTGTTCAATGCTTTCATCAATAAGTGTTTTACGATCAAATTGAAGTAGAAATAAATACATGATGTGTCGTTGCCCCGTTTTGGTCAGGTCCAATGCCTGGAGCGGTCAAGACTTGGCCGGAGGTCATAGTTGCTCTGCTCCCTCGTCGCTTCCCGATCGCGAGTCGACCAAGGTTTTAAGTTTCAATAAAATATCTGACAAGGCTGCGTTGTTCATCAATGATTTGACTTGTGCTTGATGGGCAGCAAGCATGTATCGAGACCCCGGTTTTGCCAGCGCGTCCGCTGGTGATCCCTCCGCGGGCTGTGATTGGTCGCGGCCGTGGATGCACATTAGTAAACTTTCTTTGTAGGTATCCGCATAAACAGCGCGGCTAATAACGCGTTGCAGAGGCGACTTTCGCATTAGCTGCACTAATTTGGGAATCGGCAGCGATAAATGCTTTTGCTTGAGTAAAACATCGTGGTCGCGGTTGATGTCATCGGCATGCGCGTCCACCCAAACAGTGAAGCAGTATCGTGGCCTCGTTGCGGTCATCACTCGGTGCAACACTAAATCTGATCGGAATATCAGCAATCGGTTGAACTTTGGAGCAACAGAAATTCCAGCAGAATTCTCACCAAAGGGTAGCAAGACAACCTCCCCTCCATCACCTTCAACCCAATTTGGGTTCAAGTACACAAGGCATGTCCACCGGCGGCGATTCGGTCGGCCGGGGTTGTCGTAGTGGATGGGAAAAGCTCCCCCTCGGTTGAGTTGCAGCTTAATGGTCTTGCCATTGACGCCGGGCTGTAATCGAACCGATTGTTGCGACTCAGTTCCGGACTCGAGTTTCCTCGAGTGCAACGTGGCCTCTACTGGTTGTAGTGCCGTGACGAACGCGTTCCCATTGAACAAAGCGTCGAAGTGCGGTGCTTTCTTCCGCTTTTCCGCATTGTGTAGGTCGATTTCGAAGATGCCTGGTTTTGTCGCTATAATCGGTTGAGAGCGACCGGGGATGGTGAACTGTACTTGGTTGGGCTGGAAGTCTCCGGCCTTCTCAAAACTGAGCATTTCATCATGCAAAGCTCGCGCATGATCGTCTTCAAGGGCGTTGTCGATGACAGTGTACCCATTGTTCACTAAGTTCTCTCGATGCTCCGCTGCTGACACGTGGTCAAGCAGCCTCGCCATAAGAACGTCGTCATCCATGGTTTGTGGCTTCAAACAAAAATTAAGAGTGTTTTTATTCACCCGTTGAACACGAAGGGGGAAACTGCTGCGATGTGACGAAGTACGTTCGCTGACGCCTTGCGTTTGCGTTGGTGTTGCGATCGCAACCTCCACCACCTTCACACCAATGTCGACTGCAATGAAGTTTTGTGACCACCACCATCACTCACCATCAACGACCAACAACGCGCTGCAAACCGTTGTGCAAGTTTTCTTGTGCGGGCCAACATCTACGGGCAACGCTCAAGGCTTCGCATCGCTCCAAACGCAGTTGCGAAGTCGACACACACGCAGTTGCGAAGTCGACACACACCCAACAACAACCTGACACAGCAGTCGTGGCCATTCGCCATCAGCCATCACCATCACCATGGACCATGGACCATGGACCATGGACCATGGACCATCGAGCTTGGAAGTTTTCGTGTGGCGTCGACGAACGAACTCGTTTGGCTTGGGTTTGGTCGAACAAAAATGATGTTGTACAGGCTATACACAACTCCGCGCACAACACCAACTCTGAACAGTGCGTGGCAAGATTGGAAGGTAAAGTGTTACGGCGAAGAAGTGATTGAGGTCAAGTCTTTGGGCCCTGAACAAACGCGAACGGATCCACCATCATCTGTCTTCCTTGTATTTGGTCAAGCTCATCGTCAACAATCGCGATTTCCTTCTCTATTTTCGCAATCTTGCGCGTTATCCTTTGCCGCCTGACAACCACCACGCATGCAGAAGGTCATGACCAACCGCAGTGGCCACAATTCAATGACCATGATTACCTGTGCTTGTTGCCACGCCCAGTGAGTTTGTCTCGTTCATCTTCGAGCGACATAATCTTTTCTTCGAGTTCGTGACGGCGGAAATTCAGGTTGTCTAAGTGCTCATAGAACAATTCTTCTCCTACGTCATATACTATTGACCGGTCTTGAGCTTGGGAATTACCACCTGCGCCGTGCGGACCGTTCATAGCGTGGGCATGAGAATGGCCATGACATGGAATACCACCATGTGAATGGGTGTGTCCATGATGATGGCCGAGATCGTCGTCTTCAGGGCCATGGGTTGGTGGGTCTGAGAGGAACAACAGACAGCAAAGGTCAGCGCAGAAAATACAAAGTAGTCACGATGCGGCAGGGCTTCATACAATTCATGGCCAGCTGAGTCAGCACTTGGTGTTTGAGGTTCCAATCAGCAGGTAGGTCGATGTCGAACATGTGCATTACTTGGCGCATGAGATCAGGGTTCGCCATAGCCTGACGTAACAACTTTGAGCGCAGAAGGTCAAGTTCCGACGCGCTAAGATCCGCAGCGTTTTCCGCAACGAATTGGGCAGCCACGCCGGTGAATGGAAGGTCTCGAAATACGTCACTGTCTTCACCGCGCGCCGCATCTCGATCTGACGAGCGCGCTGGGGCGGGCTTGTCAGCCGCGGAAGCCGCTGGGGCTGGGGGCTGATTGCTTTGCTCCTCAGTTTCATGGTCTCCATAAGGAGGATATCCAGCGAAGTCGTGATTTGATTTGCCGCGAGTCGTCACATAAAAAGGTTTCGTGCTTTTGTGAAAGAGCATTGCGCGTGAAATTGACCGATGTAACGCCATCGAGCGCATCGTCTCCGCAGCCTGGCACAAGTACCGATGCCTGTCCCAGTTGGCTTTTTGGCACTTTTCTGAGCAGTACGCGGCGACCAAGCACCCCGAACACCGTGGAAACGGCTCCTCATCCAAGGGGTGTTCCGTGCGGAAACATTTGACGTTGGCACAGCGCTTGTACCCGACGTTGCGGTGGTGTTCGAGCCAGGGAGCAAATCGGTACCATTTTGGGATGGGATTGGGTCCATTTTGGATTTCGTCCGCCAAAATATCACACAACTGTGAGATGGTGCGTGCACCGTTTGTGGAGATGAGGTGAAGGAGCATGGCATCTTTCAGCTTGTTGTAGATGTATCTTCGTGCGGGTCCATATGAATTTTTGGGTTTTACTTGTTCACGAATACGGAGCACGTGCACAGAATCGAGCCCTAACGCCGGCTTGCGTTTCTTGTACTTCTCACGGTTGTGCGCGAGGGGCAACGGCACGTATTTGCCCTCCAAAACTGCCTTCCTGAACCAAACTGGAAAATCTTTGGCCGGAGGGTTGTATGCTGCATCCTCTTTCTCCTCTTTCGTGAGGATTTCCGGAAAACGGTACTTTAAGATGTGAATCCACATTGGGTCGCACAGTCAATTTGGCCAACGTTCCAGCAGCCGAACAATAGCATTAAACACAAGATTCGTGCAAGTTGATCTTTCACGACTTTCGAAAATATGTCTTCGGCAACTTTGCTGCTGCTAGCGTGGTGGTCATTAAGAGTGTTGTGCAGCGCTGCTCCACCACATAACTTACCCTCGCGACTGCAAAACCAGGACCACAGCTTTGCGCGCGTAGCTCGCTCGTCGTGAGCGTACGTGTTCGCATAAGCTAAGTGGTTCACCGCCGACTCTGCACATGAGTATGAAGTGCACAACACCCTTTCTTTCTTGCGGCACTGCAGTGGTGCAAGGCCATTGTGCACGGCACGGGAATCCATTGCAATGCACACAAGGCATGCACGACGCCAAAGGAAGGGTGGAGAAGCGAGACCACACGTACAAAGCAAAAGGAAAGGACGCAAACCAAGCCAGCGAAGACGTGTCTTGCGACCCTTGACGCATGACCCTCGACACCAACCACGTAAGTGAGTACTGAGTACAGTAAGTTTAAAAGTTCGAACGCAAGCAGGCAGCCAAGCGAGAAAGCAGTCCGTTCACTCAAGCAGGCAGTCGTGAACCTCACGTAAGTTCGAAACGAAGTCACAGTCACAGTCAAAGTCAAAGTCAAAGTCAAAGTCAAAGTCAAAGTCAAAGTCAAAGTCAAAGTCAAAGTCAAAGTCAAAGTCAAAGTCCAAGTCAAAGTCAAAGTCAAAGTCAAAGTCAAAGTCAAAGTCAAAGTCAAAGTCAAAGTCAAAATGCCGAAGTCGAGTGTGTGTTCGCGGCAAATGCGCACTGTCTGTGGCTGTGGGGGCTGGGCGCTGAGATCTACCACCACAGGCGCTGGGATCTGGGCGCTGGCGGCTGACGGCTGGCGGCTGACGGCAGGCTGAAGGCTGAAGGCTGCAGGACGAAGACTGAAGGCTGAGGGCTGAGGAGCATTGGGGAGCATTGGGGAGCATTGGGGGTTGGTTGGCGTGACAGTGTGTGTGACAGTGTGAGTGAGCTGATGACAGTGAGACAGTGAGTGAGAGTGACGCGCAGCCTCACAGTCGTAAGTTCACTCCCAGGCAGTCACTCACTCACTCACTCACTCACTCACCACCGCACTCTTCCAACCCTCTTGACTTGACATCACTATCTTACCCATATCTAGGAATTACGATATTTGACCATTAGACTCATTGTTCTTTCACACTAATCCTAGTTATGGGTATATACGTGTGTACGTGTGGACTCTCGAGTCGACGACCCCAAGTCAGAAACCAGTCTCGATACAGTACCAAGTACTATGTGTGTACTCAAAGTACGAGACTGTAACGGACATTGAAGAACCACAGAGTCGAACGAAGTGGAAAGTTGACCGTAATGGGTGTTTAAGGTACCACAACGAGGGCAACTTGTGACGCGACTGAGCTGTGAGTGACTGTCCGCACAAACGGCATTATTCCTATAAACGGACATTTTACAGCAATATTCTTGTACTGTCGAAGGTTGAGAGCAGGTATCCATAATCAGGATTATCACGAATAGTGTAATCCTATATAAGGATATATCAATAATACTCTTATAGTGAGTCACTGTTATCTACATTCCGGAATTCATTGAAATCAGTGCACACAGTGTGGCCGTGGAGGCGTGGGTGACTGTGAGTGAGAGTGAGTGAGTGAGTGAGAGTGAGTGACAGTGACAGTGAGTGAGAGTGACTGAGAGTGAGTGAGTGGCAGTGGGTGAGTGAGTGCCTGGGAGCTTGCGAGTGAGTGGCCACTCACTGCCGGCTGGCTGGCTGGCTGGCTGGCTGCTGGCTGGCTGGGACTGCGTGCGGTGTGGTGTGGTGTGGCCATTGGCAGTCAGCAGTCAGTCGTCGACGGTGTGCGTGGGTGTGGGAGCAACGCAGTGGCCACAACGACAACGCCACAACGACAAACGACAACGCCACAACGACGACAACGACGACGTAGAAACACTGTGAAGCTTCTTCGATGCGATACAACAACAACACGCGAGCGCACCGTACAGACACATGCACGAGTGAAGGATAAAATTGCTTTTGTGGTGTGGTGATGCTGTGCACCAAGGCAGAGCGTGGTTGGATTGGATGAGTGGTGTTTTGTGAGATTAGGTTGGTTGACGACAGGTCGATACGACGAGCAGCGAGGGAGTTGAGCATGATAACGGCCGCACGGACGAGGGCTTGGTGACTCTCTTGTGACCTCTCGTGTGTGTGCGATGGGCTATCTATCACTGGTCGAAATGTGATACATAACTTGAAGTCTCTGTTTCCAATAAGCAGAGCTTTGAAGCACTCAGCTCAAGTTGTTTGTGGTCCCTTTGCGCGTCGGCAGCACCACGGTCTGTGAGACACGCTTGCGAAAACCACTCAGGGACATATATTTGCAATGTCTCGTTCGTTGCTAAATTGATCTAGGATCTACATAAAAGTTTACGGAAGAAGAATTTTGGGAACGTGGGGCGAATCGCGCTCCAGAGAGTCACGATGAGCTCATCCAAGCGAAAAGTGGAGGAAATTGACGCCGCAGCCAAGAAGGCGAAGAAAGACAAGAAGGAGAAAAAGCGAGCCAAGAAGGCCAGAAAGGAGGCTGCCGCCGCTGCGGCTGCTGCAGCGGCTGCGCCCGCACCTGCAGTTGACGCCAAAGCAGAGAAAAAGAGATTGAAGAAGGAGAAGAAAGCCAAGAAAAAAGCCAAAAAGGCTAAAAAGGCCGCTGAGTTAGCCGCGGCCGCCGGCACCGCTCAAGGTGCTGACAAGAAATCCAAAAAGGACAAAAAGAGCAAAAAAGTAAAAGCGAGTTCGGCACCAAGTCCTGCCACCAACATCAATGGATTTGTGGAGTCTGACGCAATGAAAGCGCTCACGCAAGCGGATGTAGAAGCGCACCGCAAAGAGCATGAGATTGTGATCCTGCCGCCGAACGGAGAATGGAACAAGTTCAAGCCAATGAAGCAATTCGAGGACTTGCGCCCGACTCTGGGATCGTTCGCGAACGGTTTTTTCAACTATTTCAAGTCCAAGGGTTTTGAGCGACCGAGCCCCATCCAAAGTCAATGCTGGGCTCCACTTTTGCAAAAGCGTGACGTCATTGGTATTGCTGCAACTGGATCAGGCAAAACTCTCTCATTTCTGCTACCTTCGGTCCTTGAGATCTTAAGAATGAAAGAAGCCGATCCCACCATGAAAGCGGTGAAGAACGGCCCTTTTGTCTTGGTTATTGCGCCGACTCGCGAACTTGCCATGCAAAGTGACGTGGTTGCCAAGGAAATCGCACAATTCTGCGACATCTCCAGCATGTGCGTTTACGGGGGCGTGCCCATGGGCCAAATGATTAGGGCCATCAGATCCACTCATTTAGATATCGTTGTTGCCACATGTGGGCGTTTAGTGCACATGGCGCGTGACAACTTGCTCTCGCTGGCGCAAATTAAGTTTTTGATCCTCGATGAGGCTGACCGCATGCTCGACGATGGGTTTGCCCCTGATATCAAGGAGATTGTTGGACAGTGTGCTCCTGGACGGCAAACTATCATGTTCAGTGCTACGTGGCCCGACGAAGTGAAGAAGCTAGCTTCCCAACTCATGAAGGACAACGTGGTGCACATCAATGTTGGCAGCCTCGATCTCAGTGCCAACTCACGCGTGGCACAAACGGTGGAAGTTTTCTCGGGACCTGGCGGCGGATCAAAACGGACTAAGCGACTGTACGAAGTGTTGCACAAATATCATGGGTCCACTGGGTGCAAAAACCGCGTGTTGCTCTTTGTTTTGTACAAAAAAGAGGCTGCGTGGTTGTCCAACATGCTTAAAAAGCCCGGACGAGGCCCAAATCAGCCCAAGTACAATGTAGAAGCAATCCACGGAGACGTACCACAGTCTCAACGAACCCAAGCCCTCGCAGATTTTCGTTCCGGAAAGGTACCTCTCCTGATTGCCACGGACGTGGCTGCACGAGGATTAGACATTCCGAACGTGGAAGTAGTCATCAACTACTCCTTCCCATTGACCGTTGAAGATTATTGCCATCGAATTGGACGCACAGGTTAGTGGGCGTCTTGCGATCGCTGATGTGTCCTTGACATTTTGGACGCACGCACGTACCACGTACCGTGCAAAGGCAATGATGACACACGATAGGGACATTAGAAAAATTCATGTTACCAAACATTCGTATCTCATGGAGACATGAGAGTGTCTGAGCCAGTGCTGGGTCAAGCGTGGTGTTGTGTGCTTCGTGTTCATTCTGCGGCCTTGTGGCGACATCGCAAGCCGTTCCTGCGGTAACGTTTCTTCGTTTGTCTTGTTGCGTAGGACGTGCTGGCAAAACCGGCATCTCGCATACTTTTTTCACAGATGAGAACAAGACGTTGGCTGGACAGCTAGTAAATGTGTTGAATGAAGCCAAGCAGCCAGTGCCGGAAGCTATCAAAGTATACCCGCTGTTCACCAAGAAGAAAATGCACAACCTCTACGGAGCGTTTGGTCCCGATGAAAGTTTGATCGGTACAAAGAGTACGAAGCTCACATTTGACGACTAAATTATTTTTTGTTATGGAACCTGGAGTTGGTATCTATGGCACACGAATACTGTGAAAAACTGTCTCTTCTCTTTTTGTGTGCGTCTGCGCGTGTCTGTGTGTTTGCGCTTTGCTCTTTGCTGTGTTGCAATCGAACGGTTGTTACTTGTGTCTCGAAATTTTCACCGTTCTCAACTGTCCGTGCGGAATTACCTTGAGGTCTTTCGGGAGACAACACATAAAGCACTGCCAGCCGTCGAAATGAACTTCCAAGTCGTCATCCACCTGCTGGCGTAAAGAATGCATCTCTGCGCGCATACTCGCAATGCGCTCCTGTAACTCTTCGATTGTGTTTTCATGGACCTCTTTGGCTTGCTGGGATTCTGACAGCTCTTTCGTCAATCTAGCAATTTCACTATGGGCGTGGTCCAAGTCATCATTGTGGGCTTGTGGATCTTGTTTGCGCCGGAATCGCATTAAGGCAGCCTCGACCGTCACAGGTAGAAACCCTGATCGTTTATATTCGTCATACATGGCAATTGTTTCCCGACTCTTACCACTTCGCCCCAGTTCGATTGGAGTCTGCAACACAACGTCAACATGGGCGTTGGGTGAGTTACGAATCGTAATCGGCACGTGACAGGTCAGGACCCATTTTCACGACAAGGACCTCACCTGCTGCTTCTTGTTTAATTTTTCCATTGTCTCGGTCCCGCCTGCGTCCAACAGTAAGGATGCAATGTGTGTGCGATTGTGCTTGAAGGCATAGTGCATCGGCGTCTGCCCAGAGGAATTTGGGACATAAGGGTCTCCTTTGGAGTCGAGCAGAAGAGCAAGAGCCGTTACGGAACTGTATCGGGCGGCGTAGTGCAGCGGAGTTTGCTCAATCAAGTTTCGACTGTGCACCGAACACTTGGCAGAGAGCAGCTGATCCAATACTGCAGCACTATCATACTGGGCTGCGAAGTGTGCAGGTGTTTGTTGCTGGGTGTTTCGAGTGTTGGGGTTGGCACTCATTTCCAACAGTAACTCAGCGACCATATCGCTGTTGTAGCATGCCGCGTAGTGCAAAGCCGCATCTCCTTGGCTCCACAAGTGGTTGGAATCAGGGCTCAGGCGGCCTTTGGTCCACCCAAATACTTTCTCCAGAGGCGCTCGCTGATTCTTGATGACCATGGCTAACACTTCTTGGTCTGTGTATCCGCAGTGCAGGACAGACTCCTTTGTCGCAGCCGTTGCGCGTCCTTTTTTACTGAAATGGCGACGGGTCTTTGGAGAACTTAAACCACGCGACGACTGCAGCGAAGGAGAGGCCGACGCCCGCGTTGGCGATGGGTGGTTTTGCGAGAAATTGAACGACTGGTCCAGTTGATGACCGTTACCTGTTGCTCCGTTCCGTTGGTGTGGACTTCTGTGGTGTTCGTGTGGAAAGCTTGTTCTTCGAGAATCTTCCTGAATAGAACCAAGATTCGGCGAGATGCTCGAGCCAGACGGCGAATGCGCGCCCTTATTTTCTAAGAGATTCGACACATCCGACAGAGTGTTATCGAGTGCATTGTTGAGCGAGGTTAACTCGAATTGGCGGTTCATGTCAGCCATCGCGTCTGCTTGTGACCGTAACTCGTCCGCAGAAACTGCATGGTGTTCTGCATGAACTTTGGGCGACCGCCGACTGTGTGACGCAGGCTTCTTCTGGGCTTTCTTGGGTGTGGTCTGAGTGGATGTCGACAAATCATGGATGTATGGGCATTTTGTCCCGAAAGGACACTTTCCTGTTCGGCGAAACACAGCACATATTTGAGGTGTCCTTGATGGCTCCCGTTTCACGTCCAACGGGACTTTCGCGACACCAGGGTCAACTTTTCTCTGGGCTTGAACCACTAGCGTTTTTCTCCGTGGATGAGCATATTTGTTTGTGGTAGGATTCTCAGTCACATCGATTGAACTAGCCGCATCAACTGCCTCGAGTATTGCCTTGATGTCAGCTTTTCCTCCACCATCTGTCTTGGTTTCGCCACTCATCACTAACCAGGATGCCGTTGGAGGCTGCTTGGCCTGCTATGTCCAACCCATTTTCACAATATTTTAGCTCAAGACTTTTGGAAGAAGCCGACGAGTTTTGGTGGCCGCATTGTCGGCGCCTTTGCTTTTTGCGGGCTTCGTCTCCGCCACCACCACAGACTCTGCTCCAGCTGCACACCTTCGGCCCTACGATCGCCACTGCTCAGTCCGGTCACGATGTTGCAATGCAGAGCAGCAACACGCACGCGCACACACAACAGTAAAAACGACTGCACGTGTACAAACCACAGTCGACGTCGAACACAGCCACACGACAGAAAAGACAACAAAACGCAACCACACCCACCATGAATCACACCACGCTGCATCACTAGACCCTCGTTGTTTTGTCCAACGCACGTTTCCACCGTGAACGAACAAACGAACGAACAAACGAACGAACGAACGAACGAATGAATGATGGGAACTTAACTGTCGTCGTCGTCGTCGTCCGTTGTCGTTCCGTCGTCGGTGCGGAAGTTAGGAAGTTAGTTGACCGACTGAACCAGCGCACTGCTTCCTGCTCGCTGCTCGCTTCGCTGGCGACTAACTGACGAACGACAACAGACTTCGCTCCGTTGCTTCGCGCTTCGCCCAACTGTGAGTGAACTGTGAGCGAACTGTGAGCGAACTGTGAGTGAACTGTGAGTGAACTGTGGGTGAGTGAGTGACTGACTGACCGGGTGACAGTGGGTGACAGCGGGTGAGTGAGTGAGTGAGTGAGTGAGTGGACGCCTCAACTCCACAACGGTCGCTGGTGATCATTCCATCGTGAGATCGTGAGAGAGATTTCAGGTAACACCCAGGTACCCTACTCCGAGTACCATACGGTGTGTAATCACGCGGTAATACCATAGCTCTGGACCTAGGTGTAGATCCATAATACTCTTCCGCTTTTCCGCCAGAAATCTGCCGTCGAGTTTGGAAAGTAATGTTCTATGACCATACCTGCATCTGACACCCTCATCGCGCTGTCACGAGAAGTTTGAAGTTGGATTATTGACAAAATCGTTGTTGACTTTTTGAGCTATGTTATACAACGAGCGCGCAGTGTCGCATGCTATGGGATTTCGTAGCCGAACGTGTCAAGGGTGGCAACGAAGTTTGGGCCAAGTTGGTCGTAATTCAGTTGAAGCGATGTATTACGCCATCGGCCGTACGTAGGAGTCCCCTTTTTGACGCGGCGACCTCGTTTGTCAGTGCTGTGCGTGTCCATATTAATGGTCAGGGCGGTTTGGATGGCTTCCACAGAACGGACTTCTCCTAGGGCGGCAAGAACCTGCTGGAGAAAACCAATGATGGCCCCGTTGGCTCCAGACTCAGGCGACAGCACGAGGTCTTCACTGCGGCCAACGAAGAGTCGCGGAGTTGGAGGCCCAGACGCCTGCGACGCCGCTGCAGGGTCTACTGGACAATGCCGCTGACTTGCAGCGTAAATTTGAGAATAAGTGATCGCCCAGGCAAGCGACAGCAGTGGCTTGCATCGTTCAGGCATCGGAGCTTTGACGAATTCTTTGAATTCATCTTTTGGAACGTCCAACATCTGCCAGTTGCAATCGAGGTGCTCGAACAGTTCTCCACAAAGTTGAGGCTTTGAAAATAAATGTGAGCCGTCTGGTGTGCTATGCATGAATTTCCGTGTGACGAGATCTCGTGGGTCGCGCGAGGCAACCAATCCAACGACGTGCTCCGTCTCGTCCACAAGCGCTGGGATGCGTGTAATGAAATCTGGCTGCTTTAAACCCCACGATCGTTGTGGTTCTTCGCCGCCATATGCCTCGTTGATGAAGCCGTTGCTCACGCCTTGCTTGGTCAACAAGGCCAGCAGCGCCTTGAATGAGTAGCTGTCATGAGAGTTTGTCCTGCGTGCATACTCGAAATTGGCTTCGTGATTGAAGTAGCCATGCAGAGGCCCCACATCGACGTCGCCAACACCATCCAGACTTAACATAGCACTCGCGGCCTTTGATGGGCAGCCAGGGAACAATAAGTGCAGATCTCCAGGAACGTAGCCTGCGTCCCAGTCGCCGTTGCCGCGAACGAAGGGAACGCCAAGGTTGTAAAATATGGAAGCCCATGCCCTCGTTCCTGAACCACCAAACCCACCAATCGCGAGTACTTTCTGGGAACGAACTGTTGCATTTGTTAATTGCGCCAATCGGCGTTGTTCCTCATCGGTCAACAGAGCGAACTCATAACTGATCACTGGACAGCTGTTGTGAACTACTTTCCCACTTTCGTCGACTGCCACGCTTTGTAAAGCAGTCACTAGCGCCAGCACTGCGCTGCTCCAAAACAAAACCTGGAACACAAACCCCATTCTCATGGCGCCACCAAGATTTTATCTTTATTGTTGAAACTTCAACAAAGTTGAAACTTCAAACTCATGACAAAAAGTTCCTTTTGTCCTTTTGATAGAATCAAGGATCTTCCACATCGTTTGTTCGCCAAAACAACACGGACAGGCCACCACGGATGGCCGCACACGCTCGCCTTGAAAGAGTTGCGCGACACGCAGCGATTATAACTGCATCAATACACTCAATGTCCTGACGTCCGTCCAACAATGATCTCTGCCTCACTTTCATTCTGCGATTCGTCGCTCGATAGATCCTCACGTACGCACAACCCACATGCAACCACAAGACAACAAGCAATGAAAAAGTAGTGGACAACGAGCAACTACACACTACCACACCAACACACCAACACACCAACACACCAACACAACAGACCACGGACACGCAAAGGCATCGGGGAGGAGGACAGAGGACACCAATAAAACAACATGACAACAAACGAATCAAGCGAACAACGACACCACGACACCAAACATCCAACATCAAACGAGCCAAACGACGCAAGTTCGTAATCAAGCTATGATGTGTACTGCGGTACTTCTGCGATAATACCAGAACACACAACTCCAACATAAACACACAAAGCCTTCCGAGCGAAAGAAAGACAGAAAACAGAACGGCGACATGCAACCTGCGACCTGTGTGACCTGTAACCTGTTGTTTTGGCTATACAGGTCACACACGGGTCGCAGGTCGCAGGTCCCACCCACGTCATCTCTGTGACTCCGCAACACACTCCACACTCAACACCGCAGGCGCAACGGCGCAACCGCCGCGATGCACAACCACAACCGAACGAACGAACAACGAACGAAGGCGACGAACGAAACAAAATGAAATGAAGGCTCAAACGAACGAACGAACGAACGAACGAACGAAGGGCAACGAACGAAGGGCAACGAAGGCAACGACACAGCAAAGGGACAGCCGACGGCTGACAACGGACTGACAGCGGAATGCGGCAGCTGCCGTAACCTCGGTGCTGACGCTGCGCTGGAAGCGTTATAATGCCGAATCCGGATTACTTTAGTACATGCAATTGGGTCAACGCAACACTTCTGTATTTGGGAATACAATGTATTCAGAATTGCGGGTTTAGCCGCTCGCGTTTTGAGGCAAAAAAGTAGTGTACAGTTGTTACCTGAATCGAACTTTACGAGCGCGGCTGAGGACAGTGCACAGAGGCGTAATCGAGCGGCCGCAAAAACCGCGCAAATACGGCAGCGCTGTTTGTGTGTCTTGGAACCACGACAGTTTTTTCAGTCGCCCTCACGCCCACACACACACAAGTCGACCGCCAACTGTACAGTTCCGTACAGCCACGTCTGCTCCGCAGTCACGCCCACGTGCCTCTGTCTAGAAAACCGTTGGAGTCTCGGAACTGCGTCTCATCGTC
>ENA-OWNT01002198-OWNT01002198.1-seawater-metagenome-genome-assembly--contig:-NODE-2198-length-21060-cov-7.891770_pt1 | contig 21060 bp, 13 predicted proteins | sample MGYA00238136_ERZ651165 | MGnify/ENA primary metagenome ERZ651165 (study PRJEB26861, sample SAMN08777766) | seawater metagenome | isolation source: coastal seawater | place: USA: Florida | collected...
ACTAGCGTAAGCATGGGTGTTCTTCGCGCTATGGAGCGCAAAGGCGTTAAAGTTTCTTTCTACAAGCCAATCTGTCAACCTCGTTCTGGCGGTGATCAGCCAGACTTAACGTCAACAATCGTTGGCGCTAACAGCGATGTTAAGATTGGTACGCCATTGATGATGTCTGTTGCTGAAAGCCTAATCGGTAACGACAACATGGACGAGCTACTAGAAACTGTTGTTGAGCGTTACAACCAGATCAACAAAGATGCTGACGTAACTCTTATCGAAGGTCTGGTACCTACTCGTAAACACCCATTCGCTAACCAGGTGAACGCTGAAATCGCAGCAACACTTGGTGCAGAGATCGTACTAGTTGCTACGCCAGGCACAGACAACCCAGCTCAGCTTAAAGAGCGTATCGAAGTTGCTTGCTCTAACTTTGGCGGCACTAAGAACAAAAACATCTCTGGCGTTATCATCAACAAGCTAAACGCTCCTGTTGATGAAGCTGGCCGTACTCGTCCGGATCTGTCTGAAATCTTCGACGATGCTGACAGTGCGAAGCAGAACGAAATGAAAGTAATGGAGATCTTCAACACATCTCCAATCCGCGTACTAGGTTGTGTGCCATGGAGCATTGACCTAATCGCAACTCGTGCAATTGACATGGCTGAGCACCTAAACGCTGATATCATCAACGCTGGTGACATCAACACTCGCCGTATCAAGAGCATCACATTCTGTGCACGTTCACTGCCAAACATGATTGAACACTTCAAGCCAGGTTCACTGCTAGTAACTTCAGCAGACCGTCCTGACGTAATCGTTGCAGCCGCTCTGGCAGCAATGAACGGTGTTGAAATCGGTGCAATCCTTCTGACTGGCGGTTACGACATTCCAGAAGAGATCGTAGGTCTATGTAAGCCAGCGTTTGATTCAGGTCTGCCTATCTTCAAGGCACAAGGTAACACTTGGCAAACTTCTCTGAACCTACAGAGCTTCAGCATCGAAGTTCCTGCTGACGATAAAGAGCGTATCGAGTTCATTAACGAGCACGTGGCTGGCAACATCGATGGCAACTGGATCGAGTCTATGACTGAAGGTACTCAGAAGTCTCGTCGCCTAAGCCCACCAGCATTCCGTTACCAGCTAACTGAGTTCGCTCGTAAAGCAGGTAAACGTATCGTTCTTCCTGAAGGTGATGAGCCACGTACAGTTAAAGCTGCGGCTATCTGTGCAGAGCGTGGTATCGCTGAATGTGTGCTTCTTGGTAACCCAGAAGAGATCAAACGTGTTGCTGCGCAACAAGGCGTTGAACTAGGTGCTGGCGTAACTATCATCAACTCTGATGAAGTACGTGAAAACTACGTTGCTCGTCTGGTTGAGCTACGTGGCGCTAAAGGTATGACAGAAGTTGTTGCTCGCGAGAAGCTACAAGATTCAGTATTCCTTGGCACTATGATGCTTGAGAATGACGAAGTAGACGGTCTGGTTTCAGGTGCTGTTCACACAACGGCAAACACTATCGTTCCTCCGTTCCAGATCATCAAGACTGCACCTGATGCGTCTATCGTATCTTCTGTTTTCTTCATGCTACTACCTGATCAGGTACTGGTTTACGGTGACTGTGCGATCAACCCAGATCCGACTGCTGAACAGTTAGCTGAAATCGCTATCCAATCTGCTGACTCTGCAGCAGCATTTGGTATCGAACCACGCGTTGCTATGATCTCTTACTCTACTGGTGAATCTGGTAAAGGTGCAGACGTAGATAAAGTACGTGAAGCGACTAAGATCGCTCAAGAGAAACGTCCAGATCTCGTTATCGACGGTCCTCTACAGTACGACGCAGCTATCATGGAAAACGTTGCCGCTTCTAAAGCGCCTAACTCTCCGGTAGCAGGTAAAGCAACGGTATTCGTATTCCCAGACCTAAACACTGGTAACACAACTTACAAAGCGGTACAGCGTTCAGCTGACCTAGTATCTATCGGTCCAATGCTTCAGGGCATGCGTAAGCCAGTAAACGATCTGTCTCGCGGCGCTCTAGTTGACGACATCGTATACACAGTTGCTCTAACAGCGATTCAGGCTGACCAGGCAGAGCAGGCAAAAGAGAAAGTAGTTAACTAATTTCCGCTTCTGTTTTGACCTACACAAACCCTCGCGAATGCGGGGGTTTGTTTTATCTCTGCATAGATTAATGTAATGCCAGGTACACTGCGGCGCCCGCTACGACACAGCCGATCATTACAGGTGCTACCCTCACCCACAAAGCCTTATCACCAATCGAAACAACCATTGCCATTTTAACCACGGTATTGACCGAAGCCGCAATCAGGATACCCAGTACGGCCGTCGTAGAACTCAATGAACCTGTGCTTTGACGCCCTAGGGCTAAAGAAATTGCGTCAACATCGGTAATACCGGACAAGGCGGATAGCAATAAAACCCCTGCATCACCAAACCATTGCAATAACGCCTGCGACAACAACATAATGACTGCCAGCACGACACCAAAAAACAGCGCAGACTGCAGTGCTAATGGATTAGCCTGTTTGTTCGATGGCTCGATGTTGCTGAGTTCACTTCTGTTCCATACCCACCATGCCGGAAGGTAGAGTGCCAGCATCATTGTCAGTACAATCGGCCATAACAAGTGAACCAACTGGGGGCTAATTACCGAAAGGACAATCAGTAAGCGCGGGAACATGGTGCCACAGCTTAAAAGGATGCCACTGGCAAGCAATGGGCTAATAGCCGGCTGCTCACGGGATAGGTGTGAGAATTGTAATGTCAGCGCTGTTGAAGAGCTGAGGCCTGCAAATACAGACGTAAACAGGATGCCTCGTTTCGCGCCACCGATTTTTATCGCGAAGTAACCAACAAATGAGATACTGGCAATCAGTACCACCATCCACCATATTTCATAGGGGTTGAGTGCATTCCAGGGGCCATAGGTTTGGTTGGGTAATAGAGGTAACAGGACAATCGATATCAACAGCAAACGCAGTCCGGCATCGAGCTCGTACTCTTTAAGTCGCTGTAGCGCTTGATGGAGTTCCTTTTTGTTATCGAGTACCACCGCAGTAATAACAGCCGCCGCCACCGCCAAGACTGCCTCGCCAGAAACAGCCAGAATTCCCAGCACAAAAGTGACCAGTAAACTGACAACACCAGTAATGCTTACATCGTCACTTCTCTTCTGCTGAACGACAAAAGCAATACAGGCCAAGATGACTAACGCGATCAGCGCGAAGCCAATCAGCAACGGACTATATAGCTTGGCTAAAATAGCCGTCAAACCGCCAAGTAAGCCGACTAAGGAAAACGTGCGAATACCCGCTACCCGACTTCCCTCAACGCTATTTCGCATCACCCAGCCGCGCTGAGTGCCAACAATGGCTCCAAGCAGCAAGGAAACAAATAGATTCCATGTCAGGTGGTCGCCATTAAACAATCCGCTGATATCCATACCTCAGTTCCTCAAACTTCGGCTTTACTATCATTAGTTTATGCAATATCGCAGCGAATTTCGTGATTGACGGTGTAAAACAAAAAAATAAAAGCGCCACCGAGTGACGCTATTTATTATGGGTTAGTAACTAGAGCAGTTCCCGACCATGAGCCGATTCCAAGTCAAGCTCTGGGCCTTTCGGCACGACTTGAGTCGGATTGATGCCCGTGTGACTAAAGTAATAGTGACGTTTGATATGGTAGAAATCGGTTGTCTCTTTAATCCCCGGTACCTGATAGAGCTCTTTCATATATCCATTCAGGTTCGGATAGTCGGCAATCCGCTTCTTATTACATTTAAAATGTCCGACGTAAACCGCATCAAACCGAATGAGAGTGGTAAAAAGTCGCCAGTCCGCTTCAGTTAAGCTGTCTCCAGCCAGGTAGCGGTTTTTAGCCAAATGGGCTTCCAGTCTGTCTAGTGACTCAAACAGATGGTTATAGGCTTCTTCGTATGCCTCTTGTGTGGTTGCGAAACCACAGCGATAAACACCATTATTTACATGTGGATAGACATAGGCATTCCATTCGTCAATAAGCTCACGTGCTGATTCTGGGTAGTAATCATCCGTGTTGCCGGTGATATGGTTAAACTCAGAGTTAAACATGCGGATAATTTCCGACGACTCGTTACTAACAATCGTATTGTGCTTTTTGTCCCATAATACAGGTACCGTAACTCGTCCTGTGTAATCAGGCTTAGCTTCGGTGTAGATTTGATGTAAGCGCGTATGGCCAAATAGTGGCTCCGGTAACCCCATTTGCCAGCCTTCTGACATCATATCCGGACAGACAACAGTGACATCAATATGTTCTTCAAGACCTTTCAGCTTACGGAAAATGAGGGTGCGATGCGCCCAGGGACAAGCTAACGATACATAGAGATGATATCGGCCTGACTCTGGCTGGAACTTAGCGTCAGGCTGGTTTCGGATCCAATCGCGAAAACCGGCATCTTCCCTGACAAATTTGCCATTGCTTGATTTGGTGTCATACCAAACGTCTTGCCACACACCTTCGACTAACTTACCCATCTTTTCGCTCCTAACCCGCATATGTTGATGAGATTAGTATAAAAAAAAATTTGCCTGAGATAATTAGACAGCGTTGGCTTAGTTGTTCGAATATTTTGAATGGAACCGGACGACGTTGTAATACAACCGATACAAAAAAGCGCGGCTCCCTTAAAGGAAGCCGCGCTGATTATAGCTTTGAGCGTAAATTATACGCTAACGTGCAAACATGATACTGCGTGAGTGTCGTTACCTTCGATGGTCGGTTTCGTTTGTGCACACGCATCCGTTGCCTGAGGACAACGTGTACGGAACACACAACCTGAAGGAGGACTAATTGGTGATGGTAAATCACCCTCAAGCATCTCAATCTGCTTATTACGTTCTAGTTTAGGATCAGGGATTGGTACCGCAGACATCAAAGCACGCGTGTATGGGTGCTTTGGATCAGCGAACAGTGCTTCTGCTTCGCCCAGTTCAACCGCATTACCCAAGTACATGACCAGTACACGATCTGAAATGTGTTTAACGACTGACAAGTCGTGCGCGATAAATACCAGTGAAAGACCCAGCTCTTTCTGCAATTCTTTAAGCAGGTTAACTACCTGAGCCTGAATCGATACATCCAGTGCTGATACTGGCTCATCACAGATGATCATCTTAGGCTTAAGAATCAGTGCACGGGCAATACCGATACGCTGACACTGACCACCAGAAAACTCGTGCGGGTAACGGTTGATAACGTTAGGCAGTAGACCTACTTTTGCCATCATCTCTTTAACGCGATCTTTTACTTCTACCTTAGACAGTTCTGGATAGAAAGTTTCAAGAGGCTCAGCGATGATATCACCAACCGTCATACGTGGGTTTAGTGATGCCAGAGGGTCCTGGAAGATCATCTGAATCTCTTTACGAGTTTCACGACGTTGTACTTCTTGCATCTTAGTCAGATCCTGACCAAGCCACATAACGTCACCGTCAGTTGCTTCCACCAAACCGATAATTGCGCGAGCAAATGTCGATTTACCACAACCTGACTCACCTACTACGCCCAGTGTTTCACCTTCATATAGACGAACGTTAACACCGTCTACGGCTTTAAGGTTAGCAGGCTTTGCCCAAGGCCAAGCTGACTTGGCTGCGATATTAAAGTGAACTTTAAGATTCTTTACGTCCAGTAATAGCGATTTATCTACACTCATTTGCTCCAAGCCTCCCAATCAGAAAAACATGCACGCTGACGGCCATCTCCAAATGGAGTCAGAATTGGCGTTTCACGCTTACAACGATCTGTTACACGGTGGCAACGCTCTTGATACGGACAGCCTGTTGGCAAACGTAGCAAGTTTGGTGGGTTGCCCGGAATCGTCGGTAGGATTTCACCTTCAGTATCAAGGCGAGGAATCGCTTTAAGCAGACCTTCCGCGTATGGGTGACTTGGGTTATAGAAGATTTCATCTACTGTGCCGTACTCCATCGTACGACCAGCATACATTACCAATACCTTGTCACATGAACCCGCAACAACACCCAGGTCATGGGTAATCATGATGATTGCAGTGTTGAACTCTTGTTTCAGTTCATTCAACAGATCCATGATCTGAGCCTGAACCGTTACGTCCAACGCCGTTGTTGGTTCATCAGCGATAAGCAGTTTAGGACGACATAGCAGCGCCATTGCAATCATTACACGCTGACGCATACCGCCCGAGAACTCATGTGGGTACATGGTAATACGCTTACGAGCTTCAGGAATTTTTACCGCTTCTAGCATGCGCACTGACTCTTCGAAAGCTTCAGCTTTGCCCATACCTTTATGCAGCATCAGAACTTCCATCAACTGATCACTTACCTTCATGTATGGGTTAAGTGACGTCATTGGGTCTTGGAAAATCATCGCAATCTGCTCTGCACGAACTTTGTTCAGAGCAGCTTCTGGAAGGTTCAGGATTTCGTTACCTTCAAACTTTGCGCTACCAGAAATGATGCCGTTTTTAGCTAACAGGCCCATGATAGCGAATACTGTTTGAGATTTACCTGAACCAGACTCACCCACGATACCAAGCGTTTCGCCCTGGTTTAGTGAGAAGTTCAAATCGTTTACCGCGGTGACGATACCATCTTGTGTGGTAAATTCGACACGCAAGTCTTTGACATCTAATAGACTCATCATTGCTTCCTTAATCTTTATATTTTTAATTAGCGGTCTTTCGGGTCAAGCGCGTCGCGCAGACCATCACCAACATAGTTGAAGCAGAACAGAGTCACGACCATAAAGGCTGCCGGGAATGCAAGTTGCCAGATAGCAATTTCCATTGTTTGTGACCCTTCTTGGAGTAATGCGCCCCAACTTGTCATTGGCTCCTGAACGCCAAGACCAAGGAATGATAAGAATGACTCAGTCAGAATCATGCTTGGGATTAGCAGCGTTGAGTAAACCGCTACGATACCCAGTACGTTCGGTACGATGTGACGAGTAATGATCTTCCATTTACTTACACCACATACGTGAGCCGCTTCGATGAATTCTTTGCTACGCAAGCTTAGAGTCTGACCACGTACAATACGCGCCATATCAAGCCAAGCAATCGCACCAATCGCTACGAAGATAAGGATGATGTTACGGCCAAAGAAGGTTACTAGTACGATAACCAGGAACATAAATGGAACCGCGTATAGGATCTCTAGTACACGCATCATCAGACGGTCTACTTTGCCGCCAATGAAGCCAGATGCCGCGCCGTAAAGTGTACCAATAAGTACAGCGACAAGCGCACCTAGTACACCAACCATTAACGAGATACGACCACCAATAAGGGTACGTACATATAGGTCACGACCTAAGCTATCAGTACCAAACCAGTGTTCCGCGCTTGGTCCAACGTGCATCGCATACCAGTCAGTATCATCGAAGGTATAAGGTGCGATCATTGGCAGGAAAATGACTGCCAATGTCATGATGAATAGAATTAGCAGACTCACCATTGCCGCTTTGTTACGCATAAAACGGATACGGGCGTCTTGCCACAAACTACGACCTTCAATCTCTAGATTCTCTGAGAATTTTTCGATCGCTTCTAGATTCTCTTTTTTCGTTAACATAACGATACGTCCCTGTTAGTAACGGATTTTCGGGTCAATTAACGCTAGTAAGATATCAACGACAGCGTTGAATAGGATGAATAGGAAACCAATTAGAATGGTAATTCCCATTACTAGCGAGTAGTCACGGTTAAATGCTGCGTTTACGAATAGCTTACCAATGCCTGGCAGGCCAAAAATTGTTTCGATTACAACAGAACCAGTAATGATACCTACGAATGCAGGACCCATGTAAGACACTACAGGAAGCAGCGCAGGCTTAAGTGCGTGCTTAAGAATAATGTAACGGTAGCTCAAGCCTTTCGCTCGCGCTGTACGGATAAAGTTACTGTTCAACGTTTCGATCATTGAACCACGTGTAATACGCGCAAAGGTAGCGATGTACAGGAATGACATACCCAGAACAGGCAGAACCATGTACTCGATTGCACCACCGTTCCAACCGCCGGCCGGGAACCAGCCTAAACCAATTGAGAAGATATAGATCAGAACGGGCGAGAACACGAAGGAGGGCAACACCACCCCTATCATGGACGTTGACATGACCGAATAGTCAAGCCAGGTATTCTGTTTTAGCGCAGCTAGCGTACCAACCGCCACACCGACGATTACGGTAAAAATAAACGCATAGAAGCCCACTTTTGCTGAAACCGGTAGTGCTTCAGCGACTAACTCATTTACTGTGTAGTCTTTGTACTTGAATGATGGGCCAAAATCACCTTGCAAAATATTGCCTAAATAGGTGGTGTATTGTTCAAAAAGGGGCTTATCCAGGCCGTACTTCTCGTTGATGTTCTGCATTACTTCAGGTGGCAAAGTTTTTTCAGATGAAAAAGGGTTACCTGGAGCAAAACGCATAAGGAAAAACGAAACGGTTATTAGGACAAGTAAGGTAGGAATTGCTTCCACAATACGAGTAAAAATTAACTTCAACATAATGCATCTCACATCTAAAAAAGTGCGCCCATAGCGCGAGCTACGGGCGCACTCAAATCTACTTCAATTTACTATTTGCTTTTGATGTACATATCTTTTGAGTAGATATTGTCCTGAGGGTTTTGATCAGGATAGCCGCCTACTGCTGTGCTCACTAGGCGTGGCTGAACGTACTGGTAAATTGGAGCGATTGGCATGTCTTGCGCAAGCTGAGCTTCAGCGATTGCGTAGAACTTGTTACGCTCATCTTCTGTCTTAGCTACGTTAACCGCATCGTTCATTGCTTTATCAAATACGTCGCTTGAGTATTTCTGATCGTTCGAACCGTTCTCAGTCATAGCAATTGCTAGGAATGTAGATGCTTCGTTGTAGTCCGCACACCAGCCTGCACGACGAACATCAAAGTTGCCTTGCTTACTGCTGTCTAGGTACGTTTTCCACTCTTGGTTTTCTAGCTTAACGTTTACAAAACCACCCAGAGATTTCTTCCACATAGATTGTACCGCTACAGCGATCTTCTTGTGGTTCTCAGATGTGTTGTAAAGAAGAGTGAAGTCTAGAGGTTTGCCTTGACCAAAGCCTGCTTCTCCTAGCAGTTCTTTTGCTTTAGCAATACGCTCTTTTTGAGATAGCTCTGCATACTCAGGTGCTTCTGGTGCGAAACCAGTAATACCGCTGTGAGTTAGAGCGAAAGCAGGTTTCTGGCCTTGACCAAGAATTGCTTTAGTAATGATGTCACGGTCGATTGTGTAAGAAAGAGCCTTACGTACACGAACATCATCGAATGGAGGACGTTGAGTGTTGAAGCCGTAGTAGTAAGTACATAGGTTTGGAGAAACCACTACGTTTTCTGGGTAATCTTTAGACAGACGACGGAACTGCTCGTTTGGCACTTCGTATGTTAGGTGAATTTCACCAGATAGGAAGCGGTTCATTTCCGCGTTTTGGTTTTCGATAGGTAGGAAAGTTACCTTATCAATTACTGTATCTTTGTTATCCCAGTAATTTGTGTTGCGCTCAAGAACAATCTTTTCGTTCACAACCCAGTCAGACAGTACGTATGCACCGTTACCCACGAAGTTACCTGGTTTAGTCCAGTTGCTACCGAATTTCTCTACTGTAGCTTTGTGAACTGGGTACATCGTAGTGTGTGCCATCATCTTAACAAAGTAAGGTAGTGGTACTTCTGTTTCTAGAACTAGTGTGTGATCGTCAACAGCTTTAACACCAAGCTCACTTACGTCTTTTTTGCCAGCAATGATGTCTTTAGCGTTCTTCATCTTGGTGTATTCGATGTACCAAGCATAAGGAGAAGCTGTTGCTGGATCTGCAGCACGTTTGAAGCTGTATTCAAAGTCGTAAGCAGTTACTGGGTCACCGTTAGACCATTTTGCGTCTTTACGGATCTTGAAAGTGAAAGTTTGGTTGTCTTCTGTAGTCCAAGACTCAGCAGCACCAGGGATTGTGTTACCTGGACCGTCTTGAATCACTAGCCCTTCCATCAGGTCACGTAGAACGTGTGACTCTGGAACACCTTCAACTTTGTGCGGATCAAGAGACGCTACTTCAGTACCGTTACCACGGACCAGTTCTTGAACTTTAGCTAGTTGAGTGCCAGCAGGAACATCTGCTGCAAGTGTAGTAGTAGAAGTGGCAGCCACTGCCAATCCAGCACCTAGAAGTAGGGCTTGTGTGATTTTATTCTTGTACATGCATTAAACTCCGAGTTTTATGTATTGCATCCATGACTTCTTTGTATCTCACCAGAACGGCCAGTGATTTAGAACTGTTTTGCTCAAAAATTAAGCATAAAAATCTAAATTAATACAAAGATTGCGGCACACATTAGCAACCATTGAAGTAATTTGCCATAAAAATGTAGCAAAAAGTCGTATATATACGCGATTACGTCAATAAATTGGTAATAATCACTAGGAACTAAGAATTAATTAGATAAATGAAATAAAAATTCTTTCCGACGTAGATTGAAGTGCCAAATTATCTAATAAGAAGCTTTTTTAGCATCTTATGCTATATATTGTGCGGAAAAATTTACAAAAGTAATGCAATCCAGCTAACACTTAGCTACATTTGCCTTTGATAAAAGTAGGTTCTGTGAACTTAGTCACTTCACTTAAATTTACCAAAGTCTAATTATCATATTTCAGACATTAATCCCCATTATCAACCAAATAATAGATATTCCCATCATTAATACATGCGGGTTCATTTAGATTTTTTTATCAGAACAATCTGACGGACGGAAAATAGTTAACGCGGGTTGGAATAAGTTCTAAACGAGAATTCTAATGTTTAGACAAAAAGGAAAGGATTTAAGTTAAAAAGTAGCAGATAGCAAAACGCCGCTAATAAAAGCGGCGTTTTTAATGGGTGGAAGCCCCAGCCACATCCAGTGATAAATAATAAAACCCCAACTAATCAATAACTTAAAATTTTCACTTGGTTTGTTAAATGAGCTTTAGTACCAGTGTTTAGTACCACCAACTTGGATTTATATTAGCGTGATTAGAAGTCAAGGCCAAGGTAATCACTCCAAACGAAATGACCTCAGCTTCTCTGGTGGTGTAGGTGGGGTAGCACTCCAAGATACAGAGAGAGCCAAGCTTTCGGTTTATCCAACCGTCCGATAGGACTGGTACATTACTCATTGGCAATTTTTGAATAATCTATCCCCTTCACCGAAACAAGCAGTTGAGGTCGATGTGATGTAATGTCGTCTGCAATACCCTGAAGCCAAGTTACGGTCTCTGAAAGATTCATTCTCCGCTCTGATTCAGGGTGCTCCCAACTGCGGGCTTCCCTCATACATATTAAAAGGCAGCCTACATAACATTTCTCATGGTTTAAATATCGTCCGATCAATTGATCAACCAATGCTGTTTTTAGCGCTGTACCCGACCACTTATGTCGCGAATCATCAAGTTTGAGCTCTATAGACGCATACTTATTGATGCGATCAACATTAAGCCTAATGTCTGTTCTTTTTTCATTAGCAACAACCGCTTCTTGATTCACCGTATAAGCGCCGCGACTGTCACGAATTAGGTGATTTGAAATGAACCTACGAAGCTCGGTCTCACCTTCGACTTTTCGCAAGGTGTCGACGATACTTGCTTCATCATTAAGTAAACTATGCTCAAAATCATCCAGCCTGTTATTCATAACCATAAATAGTGAGTGATCGTCGTAAGGTAGATAATTTCTATCTTTATCAAATAAATTGAACCTCTCGACTGGCATTGGCTTCGGTTCCGAGATTCTAGCTGCGATTTCCACAGCAGCTTGCTCGAACCTACATGAAAGGTCATCAAACAAGTCCATCTTTGACAGCTCGTATAAAGTGTCAATCGTATTAACTGAATCGCTCTTAATTAAGCTTTCCAGAAGGAAACCACGAGCATGTTCTGCATAGTCTCTTCTTCCCGGCGTATATGTGCCTTCGTGAACAATGTCTGAAGAAGGCTGAACTACCTCATAAGATCTTATAAGTAACGGCTTCAGTAGTGCTAACCTTTGAGTAACGTCTAAATCATCGAAAGTCGGTTGTTTTTTGCTGTAACGGTCTCCAAAGACTGCTGCAAAGAGCCCTTCACTGCCCTCGGAACGATCATTTTGCGTATACTCCATGATTCTGTCACAACCTCTCTTCAAATCAAGGTTTGCTAATCGTGAAACCCAAACGTTGCGCTCCTCAACCGAATCAATAAGTTCATCAAGGAAACTGTCGACGACGTCAGCTAGTGAGGATTTAGAACTATCTTCACCATACTGAGCTACCAATTCAAAAGCATACTTAAGATCCGTACTTGAACCTTTGAACATTCCCACTTTTATTGCATTAAGCTTCATGAGAATAGCTTTGATAACACCACTCTTTATAATCAAGTGTTTTGAATATAAGGCATCATGGAGTAAAGGAGCAGCACCTAACTCATCAAAGTCATCCAATTGATTTTCGGCTTCTAGTTTAAACACATCTTCCACAAGGGAAGGAAACGCTCTAATTAATAGCTGAAGATAATCAGCAAACCCATTCAGCTCTATCGTAGATATCTTTACAGCTTGACGGACCTGTTCATCTGACAAACCAGCAGCCCAATGTAGTTTTTCAGAGTCACATTTCACTGCTGTAAGAGCTAACAAAGACTCATAAGAATATGAGTTCTTAGCTTCAACGTCTCTTTCACTAAACAGGTTTATTGCCGCCCTCTTCCAATACTCGGATAAGCGTGGTCTAAGGGCATCAACAAAGTTTTTAGAGAACGATCTTTCTATCAAATTTGAGTCCCAAGCCCCCCATTTGTAAGGTTCTTCATTCTGTTTAAGAAATTTAAAGAGATTGTAAAGCGTCTTACTATATTCAGCGTCACCTAAACAAAAATCCTTGCTTGTAAGAACATCGTCTCTCCAGCTTTTCCAGCCATCAATTCGTTTGGCTTCCTTTTCAGCATACTTTTTCATCTGTTCCTGATGTTCTAACTCATACTCATCAAGCTTGGGTTTAGGTGGATTAAGTGTTCGCTCTAGTACATCTCCATACTCAGTGCCTTTTAAAGTAGATGAAGACAAAAAATGGCTCACTTTTGAAGAGGAATCTTCTTTGACAAGTTGAAGCAATCGATAAAAAGCCGCGTCCTTTATGTTCTTCGATTTACCAGCATTAAAAGCCTTCTCTAGCCAAGGGCAGTCATCAACCGTGAAAGGTGCTAGTACATTGTCATAATCAATTAAGTAATCACTAAACATCAAGTTATCGACGCTCTCAACCTCCTCCGCTAAACGTAAACAAGCCCAGTAATATGCTTCCCTTAGTTTCAGGTTTTGTGACAATAACTTCTCCAGAGTTTTAATCTCGTCACTCGCAATGATGCTAGTTCTGCGGTCACCAAAATGAAAAGCGATAGCCAGACACCAAGCCCATTGCTCTTTGTTTTCTTCCTCAATAGAAGCGGTGGACAAGCACGTTTGAATAATAGAACCGATAAAATGGTCATACTTTGAATTCGCGCTATAGATGCGGCTATCAGCGCACCGAGAGTTCCAAATAGCTTGTGAAAGTTCATCTCTCAGCCACTTTACTTGTTCAATCGACAATGATTCAGACTTAGTTGCATTCATCAAAGAATAACCGACCCCATGCACGTTGTTAGGACTCTCAGGCAAAAACTTAGCCACCTTCAAGAAATCAAATACGCAAAGAGCCTCTGGAACAAGATTACTAACTAAGCTTCTGACTAGCTTACGTGGCCATGTTCCCTCAACTACAGCTTTTCCTACTTTCTTCTTATCTTTATTTTCCCCAAATTCAAGCACACTCCATCCAGCATAAGTTCTATGTTGAACAGGAAGAGCTTCATCGTACAACGCCTTTATAGCCAAATCAGAACACTCTGGCATCGGAGTCAAGTAGATTAGCTCCAACAATAGCTCCCGAGTCTCGAAGCCACAGTAGGCTTTTTCCCAAAGTTCGTGAATGACTGGAGACAACTCTGGGGTTGATAATCTTTTTAGTTCCGAAAAGCCAAGTCTCAGCCCCCTCCATGTTTTATCCTTAGAATACATCTCAACGTATTTACGAATCAGTTCTTCACGTCGTTCAAGTGGGAGCAATGAAGGAATCCCTTGACGAAACATCACCGATGGCGAACGAGCTTTTACCTCGTTATATATGTCGGCGTACCACAAAGCCAACCATGCTGTTACTGGCTGCATGCTTGGAATTACAACAGCTTCATCTCTTACATTCGCAAACAGCATGCAGAATAAATCATTAGTATTAAGTCCCAATTCACGTAACTTTTTCAATCGCTTAGCAGCCAGATACTCTTGAGTTGAGCGATGGTGGAAGCGAAATGACTCGACGCCCGTTGGGTCAAAGATAGACTTAGCCAGTAGCTCTGCACACTCATCCAAAGTCCAGTCCGTCAGTACATCTTGAATTTTTATCGCACTTTCTTTACTCAGAGCGGATGCCGACTTTACCGACCTTGTCTTTGTCAGGAATAGGGCTAACGCAACTCGTTCAGCGCCTTCTCTCGCTTTTTCTAAACTGAGGTTGTTTCGCTTTTTTGTCGAGACTTCACTAAGCTTTTGATTAACTCCATAGATTAGCTGCTCTTCTAAATTGCCTAATCGACCATGTTCAGATAGTTGATCTAGTGCTGATATGATTTCATACGGATAGCGATACAAATGCCAAAGTTCTTTTTCTGATAGCTGAGAAACAAATTCTTTCGACATACTAGGAGAGTACAGTTCTGCAAACTCCTGTGATTCACTTTGGCTAAAAGGCAGAAGACTTACGACTCTGATAAAACTTGACGAATCGTTATTGCCGATATCCTTATCTTTTCTTTGCTTATCCCTACGCGATATTACTTGCAAAAAAACTTGCTCACCGTCTATTCGTTCTAGTGTTGTTTCGTCGACTTTTGTTTGCGGCAATATCGTTGATAACGCTTTAGAGTCTATTTCCTCGTTCCAGTCTGCAGGTCGACAGGATATAAAAAACCTTGCCCTCGGTAGAGCTTCGCCCATAGTATCCTTTAACTTTTTTAACGCTTTACGAAGCGTACCTTGGCGAAGTTTAAGCTCATCTACAGCGTCTAAAAAAAACACCGCCGGTTTATCTTTATCGGCTAACCACTCTTCCCATTCAAACTCCTCATCACTAGATAGTATCTCTAAAACATCACTATCTTGGAGTTGTTCGAGCGGAATAAAAAACGAAGTTTCCCCATTTGCTCGAAGCACTTCATTGCGTTTTTTAAACTCATGTGTCTTTCCACATTTGCCTTCGGCCAAAACAACAACGCAATGGTTATTCACAAAGTCTTCCCACCCAAGATTCCCAAATGTGCTTTCACCCCAAAACGATAAATCGTCGGCGTCGGCTAGTTTGCTATCAGAAGGCGCGGCAAATCTGCGTTCAATTGGTATGTGATGGATTGTCATACTAAAACAAAGCTCCTAAGAAGAGTGACGACCTCATTTTATCTTCTCACAATCAAGGTGATTGTCTATATTTAACCCATTGATTAGTGGGGTTAAATCTAAATACTGATTTGGCTAAAACAACTCACGATCCATCCAAAGTTTGATTGTTACCCCACCTACTCCACCAATATAGTAAAGAGATGGGGACAACTATTTAGAAAGGAAACAGGTATTTTTTGACGCCACCAGAGAGCTTTCGGTCGATACTCCCCTCATCAGTTAGCATCGCTAAAGCTTTTCCAACCACATTCGCTTTACTGACGTGGATACTTACAAATCGACAAATCTGGGTACTGGTGAACCAACCTTGCTCATTGTCTTGGTATTCAACAAGGTAATCTTTAAGCACCGTGTAATAGTCGCCTTTATCCACGAATTTTTGAGTTGCCTCGCTGACTTTCGCTTGCTCTTCAGTAGTTAAATTCCACGAGTAGCCCTCCACTTCAAGAAGGTGACGAACCTCTAACCAAAACTGACGAAGTTTGTTCTCTTCAACCAGTGTGAGTTCCCCTGTGCTTTTATATTGCCAACCCAATAGTTCATTGACAGTATCCATATCCGTTTGCTCAACCAACTCGATGACAGCATAACGACTATTACCTGTCTGATCTTTCAAAAAATGAGTACCATTTACGGTGGCGATCAAGTTGGTTTGTCGTGGCTTTTTAATGTCAGTTCTTGCATAAGGTGGACGAACTGTATCAATAGACCTCGTAATAAACGCCTTGAGGCTACCTTGTGAATTCGCGGTCGTACGTTCTAGCTCACCTAACTCAATAATCCAGCTGCGGATTACACTTAGCACACTATCTTTACTGTCAGGATTCAATTCAGCTCCTTCAAGAAAGGCTCCATTTACTACCGAGCTGACACGCTCTACAAAAGCGGTTTTCATGAAGGACTGATCCCCATTAAGAACAGGAACTAACTTACTTTTAAAGTTTGGAACAGTTAAAGATGCTACACATCCAATTAGCCAGCGTTTGATAACAGTTCTGGTCAGAGCATCATCTTTCGATTTGAGACAGTTAATTACATCGTCAACTCTCGATGTACCGTCCCATGAGTGCCCTTCTAGCCAGTGACCTACAGGGTGATACGCGTTACTTTGCGCTACAGCGGTGAGATGGTCATCAATGGCCGTTCTTGGTACAGCATGGATAGAGCACAGTGACACAATCTTACTTCGAATAACCTCAGGGCTTCCTATGCACTTGTCTAGATGGAATATCTCAGGCTCCAATGTCATCAAGTTTATTTTCGCTTCGTAACCATGATGCGCTAATAAAGCCGCTAGATTATCTGCTGTATTTAATACAACGGGCTGCCCTTTACCTAAGCGTGTATCAGGAAAGCGTAGTTCTGCGTTCGTGGTGTTAGAATTGCTCATAGAGAAAATCTTGATTTAAAAGTCGATCTAAAGATTTACCCTCGCCAAACTTATCCATTAGCGAGAAAATACCCTGTCGCGCTTGTTTATCTGCACACCTTAGTAATGACCCCATCTCGGTCGTAGGGTACTCATCCCAATTGTGAATGTTTCTAATCAGGAGCTTTACTTCACGTCGATGAGCGCAGGTTTCGAAGAAATGTAAGATGTCGTCGATCTCATCAATAGAGAAATAACGAGTTTCAATATAGCGCTGCGCTTTGATTAGTTGTTGTTTTGATAGACCTAAGTCCAATTCAAGTTGGTTAGGTGTAGATTTAGAGTCTCCGTCGACTTTGATAGCAGTATTGATTTGCATGTTTTCTTTTTCTTAAAGCTCGATCTATTTCCACAACAAAGCAATAGCAAAACTAAAATTATCGACGTATTTTTTATACGTTATTGATTTACCGGTGATAAAAATTCGGGGGGTGTTAAGAGGGTACCCCTCTTGCAAGATACGGGAAACCTAACCAACGCAGTTGATGGCAGGTTTCCCTATCTTGACTGCGTTCGCTAGGTTGCAAGGTTTGTTCTAACGATGAAAAATCATATAGTTAAGAAAAAGCATGCTGAAAAACTGGACAGTCATTACCGAAGCCACGAAAGACGTAATGGCGAGAGAACACTACCTACTCAACAAACGCCATCGCAACCATAAGCAAACAGAGAATATCGTCAATATCTACGGGACAGCTAAACAGTCTCTGAACATTTTGCGTAACTGCGAACGATATAAGTTAAAGCAAGCAGCAAAACGGAAAGGTGGGCGACCGCCAACCGAAGCTATTGAGTTCTGTTTCACGCTACCTAAAAGTTATCGCCCTACAGCCAGTCAATGGCGGAAAATTCTGAAAATACTCATGGTATCGCTTGCATCACACCTCAACATCTCGACAAGTCAGCTAACGACAATTGTTAGAGCCGTCGTACATCAGCAGGATCAGAACGTTGAACTAAAAGGTAGCGGCGATCATATGCACGTGGTCGTTGGTAAATTTACCGACGATTTAACATATCTCTCCGAGCTACAGAGAAAGAGTACCACTAGATTGTTAAAAACGTCATTTAACAACGCAGTGCTCAAGGCCGTTGGCATAGATCATCGAACTTACCATTCACAAAAGCCTTACCTTGGTAGTGCAAAAAAGCGAGTACCTAGCTGGAAAGTAAAAGCAGTTCGACGACAGGAAGAGATTAAAGCACAAGAAAAACAGCTTAAACGTATGATTAATCAGGCTAATAAATGGCTAGAGGCGTTCGAGTGTCATGACAACAAACAGATGAAGCGGCAATACAACCGTCTAAAAAAAGAGAGGGGGACTCTTGAAAAAGTGAGTGACGACAACTCAACACTTTATGAATTTATGCAGCACCTGATTAATAAAGTCGAGATTAAAGGTCAGCAACGGGACTCGCTAAGTCGTCGACTTCCAACTAATGGTATGAACCGCTGAAATTAAATTTTTGGTGTCGCCATCAAATATGTATCTTTAAATAAAACACTATGGATTCTTACTCAAATCCCTTTACCAAAGCTCTACTCAACAACAACGAAATCAAGCGAGACGCAATACGCAAGAAAGTACATTCTGCATGCGTCCGCCATGGGCTTATTACTCAAGTAGATATTGATACAAACTCTGAGCAAGCAGCTTGGGTAGACGACATCATCACCAAACATCTAATCTGCGATGGCTTGCTCAAACAGCTGATTTTTAAGCATGCTGAAGCTAATGACACATGCGAATTGTTGAAAACAATTGTACGTGATATCGTCAAGAGGCTACTAGATAACCCCTTGCCGTTTCCTAAACGACGATAGTTAGAAGCCATCACGAAAAGTGATTATTTAATCGACAGGGTGCCAATTTAGATCGGCACCTTTGCATAAGTTCACTTCCGTAGAAAGCTAAGCTGCGGTACCGACAGAAAAGGGCTTAACATTGTCTAATACATCTCCAAAATCGAAACTTTCAACCAGCTCCTTCAACAGTTTGACGTCCGCTTCTTTTCCATAAGAACGCTCAGCAACACCATCGCCTGTATGACCAACCAGCCTTTTGAAAACATAGCCATTGTTACCCGATTGAACGAACGGGTCCATAAAGTTATGCCTAAAGCTATAATAAGATTTGCTCTCTTTACTTAATGACATTGGTATCGCGAACGTGCGTTTGAACCAATCGCTAACCTTTCTAAAGTAGCCCTCACTAGAGTATGTCAAATCCTTGAAAAGCAGCTCTTCAGGCTCTCTGCTTTCGATAAGAGACAAGATCCCTAATTCAAGTAACTTCGAATGGATAGGTACAAGTCGTTTTGAACTAACGTTTTTTACGCTCTCTTGCTCACCCGTGTTTGTAACCTCGAAGCACCAAATATCATCTACATTTACAACATGCTTACATTTCATTTGAGCAGCTTCATTAGGCCTCATCCCTGACAGATAACTTGTGAGTGGCATCCAATACTGATAGTCCAAAATGACTCTAGTTATAGGATTTACTCCCAATTTTAGTTCAGTGAAGACTTTATGATTAAAGATCTGCTTTAAATCTGATTTACTGAAAGGCTGTTTCTTATCTTTCTCTTCTTGAATATTAATATGCTTAGCTTTCGCGAGCTTTTGGAATGGATTGTAAGAAGCTTTCCCATGTTCTTTCAACCAGTTATATATCTTTCCGGTGTCTTCAAGATATATTATTGCTGTCGTCGGTAAAATGACTTCGTGGTTCACATGAGAATTAATGTCAATCCACTCTGTTTTATCTATACCCTCAAAATACTTTTTATTTTTTGAAGCTATGGGGTCCTTAGGGAACAGTAATAGTTGTTCAAGAGCCATTATAACGTCTTCACGTTCTATGGTGTGCATATCATCTTTCCCGATAATTGTATGAACAACCCTTGCCCTTTCAACTACTTGGTTCAAGGACTTCAGAACTTTCTTTTTTTCCGCTTCAGTTTTAGGAGTATTTTTTTGAAATAAAAACAGTTTTTTCTCTCGATAATAGTTAGAAATCACTTCCTCATATGACAGGACATTTTTTTTCCTTTCTGATGCTTTAGCTCTAACTAAATCGACACTCTCGCTGGCTTCGTGCTTTGCAACAGATTGCAACTGTGTACCTTCGACTACTTTGCGACCTCGCGCAAACATAGCCTGAATCTGATTGTCCGCAAATTTAGCGACTTCCTCGATATCAACTGCCTTATTTTCATAGTCAGATAGCAAAGCTAACTGAGAGGCTATTACTGTAGCAGATTTGAAATCAGTATTTTCAAGAGCAATTCTTGCGTTTATTAGATGCTGAAATACCATCGTTAGCTTGTTGAATAGAATGTCAAATTCAGCGCTATTTCGAGCAGTATCGTCGAACATCATCGATTCCTTAATCAGCTCCTTGGCTTTTGTTCTAGCTGAAGCCTCATCGGGATATATGCTTTTAAGACAGCTAAGCGCCCCCACCGTAGTAAGATCAAGTGAAAATTGCCCCTCGACAGCCCCTTCACCACCAAGGGCATCTTGCGTCGCGCGAGCTTGTCGCAACGCCGCCTTGAATGCTGGCTCATCACGGTATTTAGTTGCCACTGCATAAATCTGCTGCACTCCTGTGTGCGCAACTCTTTTGATCAATGTTCGAGCATAAGCCTCGTCAAACGTCGAAGTATGATCACCTATGGTTATTTCAGCCATGAATTTTTTAAGTGCCAGTTCGTATTCAATCCCTATTAAGTATGCTTCCCGTTTTGAACAACTATGTAAAGTTTTTTTCACTTCTCGGCGGTTCTGAAAAAATTCGCGATATCGAATTGGAATTTGATAACGAAATTGCCACTTGCCGTTAGATTTGAGGGTTAGATATCGCATATTTAGTACCGTCTTCTAGTACCAAGCGAAAAATGATGCCCTAAGAGTAAATAAGGCATTGATTTGATGGGATTAAGATAGCAAAACGCCGCTAATAAAAGCGGCGTTTTTAAGGGGTGGAAGCCCCAGCCACATCCCGGCACACAAGTCACTCGCTGCGGCTGCTTCCTTCCGGACCTGACCGAGTTCAC